>OGPY01001213.1_pt1 | contig 20277 bp, 15 predicted proteins | sample 1553121 | NCBI WGS metagenome assembly OGPY01 (sample SAMEA2580004, study PRJEB22360) | human gut metagenome
ATCTCCATTATCAACCTCTCACCCCTCAACACCGAATGAAAAATACTCCCGAACAAGACTTTTCGATAAACACGCACCGATACCCTATCTCCCTGTTAAATTAAACAAAGCCGGGAATACATGATTAAATTTATTATATCTTTACTCAACTTAAAACAAGCAAAACATCATGCCCAAGAACAAAATAATTCTATTCTGTTTTCTGTTTTCATGGATAGGGCTACACCCTATCGCTGCCATTAGCTTGGAAAAAACAGCCATCGAACAAAAAATTCTTCAAGCCATACAAGGGAAAAATGCAACGGTCGGCGCTGCATTCTCGATCGACGGACAATTATTTACATTTAATGATGAACATCGGTATCCGCTAATGAGTATTTTTAAACTCCATGTTGCCATAGCAGCTCTTCAAAAAATGGAAAACGAATGTATCGCTCTGGACTCTTTACGCTTCATCGAATCGTCTCAAATACACAAAGACACTTATAGCCCGCTAAGAGAATTATACCCCGAAAGAAACTTTTATCTTTCTTACGCCGACCTCATGCGCTATGCCGTTTCTCAAAGCGACAACAACGCTTGCGACATTCTCATAGACTATCTCGGCGGTATCGATATCGTGAAAGACCGAATCGACAAATTAGGTATCACAAACTACAATCTCACCGAAACCGAAGAAACCATGCACTCTCGCATATCCAATTGCTATAACAATTGGAGCACACCTTCGTCTACACTTCAACTATTGGAAAAACTCTACAACGAACCGATACTGAATGAAACACATACCGAATTTCTAAAAAATATTTTGATAGAAACTTCTACCGGAAAAGATAAAATAAAAGCCGGATTGCCCGATAATATTGTCTTAGGACACAAAACAGGCAGCTCCGACCGTTTGGACGACGGAACAAAAATCGGCGACAACGATACCGGCGTAATCTATCTCCCGAACGGAAAATTATACTTTCTCGCTATTTTCATCAAAGACTCTCGTGAGAGCGACCAAACCAATACACAAATTATCGCCGATATCGCAAGAATCATTTACAATTCCGCGGTTCAAAAATAAGAAACATGAAACGCTCTTTTACATACATCATTCTACTTTATCTTTTAACTATCGGTTGTTCCGGGAAATCCGCTTCTGTTATCGGCGGGGCTAACGGATCTACCGAAATTATCGTTGCAGACTGCGATACCGATACGATTTTAACAGGAGATGACTTAGAAAAATTCGACAGTCTTTTCAACGCATGGGTAAACAATTACAACACCAACCCGATAACCCGCCTCAGCAGCAACACGAATGATGCGAAAAAATTGGAACAATTTCCGCAATTGCTAAACATGGGAAAAAAAATCATTCCCTGTATCATCACCCGATTGCCCGACAAAAACCTATTTTGGACATTAACGCTATATGACGAACTGCAAGACATCGATAGCTTAAAGTCATTCGACTATACCCGAGGCGAACAATTCAGAGCACAAGAAACCCTCCGGAAATATGTAGAAGCTAAGTTACACAAGAAGAAACGGGTATTCAATTCAGATCAAGAAAAAATAAAAGCTATTCGAGAATTGGCTAAGGAGTATGGCTGGGAAGAAGATTCTACGCTCTCTCCCCGCGAAAAAGACTCCATACTCCTCAACTTAGATTACGAAATCACAGAGGAAACATTCAAATTTTACAAAAATGGAAATAACGAGGAGTAAAATACTAATCATAATGGGCATTATCATGCTCATAGGATTCATCACAATAGGGTTTTTCATTTTTCCGATAGGCATTACCCTATGCTCCATAATCGGATTATGTTATGGAATTATAGGCAAAGACAAATTATTCACCCGATGGTCATTCATCGGGTTATCGGTAGGAATCATTTTTTTAATCTACACCTATTACGTTATACAAGGAATGTAAAGAACTATTCCCCAATATAAAATGAAAGCACCGTATATTATTGATATACGGTGCTTTCATTTTATATCATCGTCGTTTTCACTCAAACATATGACGCAATTTACTGAATATTCGCTGTTTAGCTGTGAGTGTAGGCTGTATATTGGGTGCAGTTTTCAAATCCTCGAAATGCTTCTTTTCGCTAGCATTGAGGTTTTCTGGAATGTAAACCGATACATTTACAATCAAGTCACCTACTCCATAACGATTGACCGAAGGCAATCCTTTTCCCCTAAGCCGGAATATTTTTCCGGGTTGAGTACCGGGATCCACTTTTATACGAGCCTTACCATCAAGAGTAGGAACTTCGATAGAACCACCCAATACGGCAGTCGGCAAATCGAGCAGCAAATTATATATCAAATCGTTCTCGTCGCGCAGTAAATCGGGATGCGGTTCCTCTTCGATTAAAATCAACAAATCACCATTTACACCGCCATGACGAGCAGCATTCCCTTTGCCCGCCATAGAGAGTTGCATACCTTCGGATACCCCGGCCGGAATATTCAACGTGATTACCTCTTCTTCACGTACGATACCTTCCCCAGCACAATGCGGACACTTCTTCGTAATAATACGGCCCTCTCCACCGCAGTCGGGACACGTAGTCGTCGATTGCATAGCTCCGAGAAAAGTCTGTTGTACCCGTGTCACTACTCCCGACCCGTTACATTTCGAACACGTCGTATAAGCCGTACCGTTCTCTGCACCCGTACCGTTACAATGAGAACAGCTCACATACTTAGGAACCTTTATTTTTTTCTCGACACCGGTAGCGATCTCTTTCAATGTCAGTTTCACCTTTACTCGTAAATCCGAACCTTTATTGACATGACGACGTCCCCCTCGTGAGCCGCCCCCGAAGCCTTCGAATCCGCCGAATCCACCACCGAAAATATCGCCGAAATGCGAGAAAATATCCTCCATAGACATATCGCCGCCACTGAAACCGCCACCGGCAGCACCACCTAACCCTTGATGCCCGAACTGGTCGTAACGAGCCCGCTTATCCGCATCACTCAATACTTCATACGCTTCGGCTGCCTCTTTAAACTTTTCCTCAGCCTCTTTGTTTCCGGGGTTCTTATCCGGGTGATATTGGATAGCTTTTTTACGGTATGCCTTTTTTATCTCCTCGGCCGTCGCATTTTTAGCGACACCCAGCACTTCATAATAATCTCTTTTTTCCATTGCTCCCTGTCCTATAATTTATTCCCCTACCACGACTTTGGCAAAGCGAATAACTTTGTCATTGAGCGTATATCCCTTTTGCACGGTATCTATCACTTTACCTTTTTGAGCCGGATCCGAAGCCGGGAACATCGTCACAGCCTCGTGATATTCTGTATCGAAATCCGCTCCCTCCGTAGGAATCTCCTTTACGCCGTTTTGTTCTAGATAGCTTTTGAATTTATTATATATCAAGCTCATTCCCTCTTTCACAGCCGCTAAATCATTACTTTCTTCCACAGCTGCCAATCCGCGTTCAAAATCGTCGATAACCGGCAGAATAGCTTTCATGCAATTCTCACCGCCATTCTTGATCAACTCCGATTTCTCACGCAACGTCCGTTTCCTGAAATTATCGAACTCGGCCATCAATAGCAAATAATCCTTCTGCATTTTCTCGATAGTCGCCTTCAAAGTTTCCAATTCGGCTGACAATCTGGCAGCCTCATCAGCCTCGCCTTCTTCACCGCCCTCCTCGGAACCTGTTTCTTCCGAAACTTCGGGTTCTTGGTTCAACGACTCTTTCTTCTCCTTTTCAGAAGCCTCATCTACAATATTTTGCGATTTTTCGCATTCTTTCTTTTCGGCCATATTTATAATTTTTCTTTTGTTACATTTTCATTTTCATCACGCTCATATCATCATTACCAATGAGCACCATTATAGTATCAAAAACACTGCCAAACAAGCCCAAACTGCACTTTTGTCAGAGTGCACTGCCACCTTCCCAATGTTTTCATTTCTATCCATTACCGGCAAAAAAGCAATTCCCTTTCTCCAAAAGAAAAAGAGCAGGGCAAACCTGCTCTTTTTATATCCTGTTCAAAAATAATAATTGTTCTTTAAACGTAAAAATCCGACACTAATCAAACTTCGGCACTATCTCGAATATCTCCACTGGCCCTTCTATTTGTACTTCGGAAACTCCCTCGGCCAACTCGACCTTAAAAAACGACGAATCGATAACCGACTCAACCGCCAACGAACCATCGGGCCTAAACTGTCTCAAATGCACGACAGGAGCTCCATTCCCCGCCTCCGGCAATTCATTCACCAACAAAGTATATCCCTCGGTCCGAGGAGCGACCCCGAAAGAAAAAGTTCCATTATTTCGATAACTTGTGCCTATTTGCTGATCAAACGCATAAAGAGCTTGCTGTACATCGTCGGACTTTAAGCTGAAACCCAAATGTTCCACTCTGGGAGGATTCACTTCGAATGAACGAACCGATGCGTAATTCGTGCGAGTAGATTCGAGTCTTTTCAATCGAACATATCTGGCCTTTACAGGCTCCCCGTTCCAACGAACGATATACTGTTTATTCAACTCTTCCGTCAACGGAGTCCATGCTTTACCATCAATCGAATATTCCACTACGGCATGGTCGAAATAATCGACATCGTCCACAGAATTACGCCCCTGCAAAATAGAAACTTCGGTCACATCTTTGACACTTCCCAAATCAACCCCGATCCAATCGCCGGCTTTTTGAGCGATTCCCGATGTATGATAAGTCGTAGTATCGTGATCAAACATTAACTTGCTCAACGTGGTTTTCGCATTATGGAACGAACCTATACCCCTATAACAGATAGGAGTCTCGCCCGACAACCGAGTTAAGAAGCCGTATGCCATATCGTCCATAGCATTTTCATAAAATGGTTGCAGTTTCATGGTCCCGCTTTTATGAGCCTCATAATCTTCTCGATCCTTCTTACTCATCAAGTTCCGAATATACTTATTCCAAAAATCGGCATCATCTTTACCGTCACGATAAACACGGGCAAGTTCCAAAGCCCGTTTTCCTCTCGTACCCAACTTTCCGAATTCTTGGAGCCACGGAGTCAACTCACTTATCAAACCTTTATTGGTGCAACCTTTTTCTATTTCGGCAGGAGCTTTCTCTACCTTATCGAATTCTGCCCAAAGAGCCTGAGCCTCCGTTTCATTCCAATCACCGATTCTGAAAGTCTTGGTTTCCCACGATTCATCGCGGCGATAACCGGTCTCCGTATCGCAGGAATGAATAGCGAATGTCCGGTAGGCCTCCCTTGCTTTCGGCATCAATTCGCCGAGTCCTCTCTCCCAATTATCGATAGGATTATAAGCCGCTATATTCCATGTATAATCGGCAACCCCGTATAAAGCCAATTTCGAAGCCTCTCCATGTTCCATCGGATTACTTGCTATTCCGCAAAGATCATTGGAATCCAACGAAGTATTCAAGCCATAAACAGGTCCTTGCAAAATAATATTGCGCACATAGTCGGTAACCGGATAATTCCACCAAAAATATGCCGGACGCTTAATTCTGGAATTAACCCAATCCAAAGTCTCCGGTGTTAAGTCGCTGCATACTACGTCTCCTGTCCAAAACACTTCTATCGACGGATCGAGAGTTTCTCCATAAATAGCAAGACTTCCTTGCGGTGTAGGATTTGCCCAAAGTTTGGAATAATCGGTCGGACAAACCGTTAAATATGCTACATCGCCTTTGGACTTCACAAAATCCTTAGTCAATCTATTCAAAAGCTCCGTCTGTTTCACCGGATTTGTCCCTTCGCCCGATATATCGTCGAAAAAGAGGGCGAAAGCCCGTACACCGAGGTCATACATCAAATTAAACTTATTAACGAGGTTTTGATAATCCTCCTCGTTCCATTTAATATCTTGTCCCGGGTGTATCGCCCAGACAAAATCGACCCGATTACGTTTACAAGCCTCTATCAACTCTTTGATATTCCCAGCCTCTTTTTCGGGATATGGAAGCCTCCAATTCGGACTACTGTGGTACGGATCGTCTTTCGGACCGTACAAATAGCTATTCATCTTGAACTTACCATAGAAATCTATCAAAGACATTCTCACCTCATGAGACCACGGCGTTCCATAAAATCCTTCTACTACCCCCCGGTATTTCAAATCGGGGTAATCGTCGATTTCCACATATGGTAATTCACCCGTTACAGTCGCAGGACTCTCGACTAACTGACGGAGAGTCTGCAAACCGTAAAAAGCTCCCCGCTCGTCATAACCGACGATCGATATACCATTCTTTCCGATATTCATGCGATATGCACCTGAAACAGGTTTTACTCTATACTTAGCCGAAACCTTCGAACCAAAATCGACGGAGAGTTTTACCCCCTTCTTGTTAAAAGTGACAAAATCCAAATCTTCGGAAAATTTTCCATGCTTATCTTTTAGACACACTCCACCCGAAATATCGAGCCTCCCGGTTGGGTCGAGAACCAGTTTATGAGGAGTAGGGTTAATAATTATCCCCTTATGATCCAATTTTTTACCCGGCACAGCAAAAACGTCTTGCGCTTCCGATCTCTGCGATGCCAAATCGAACTCCGATTCCTGCGCCGAAAAGGTTCCGCACATCAACAAACCGATGCATACCATCAACGACTTTCTACAATCTATCATTTTCATAAAACTAATTTAAGCATGGAAATTTTATTATCTATCAAATAAACCCCATTAATGGGGTTATCCCTAGCGTTTTTTCAAAAATTTCTTGCTCAACCACCGTCTCACCGGCTCGTCGTAAAGTTTCAAACAAAGATAGGCTACCAATATATTCCATACATAAACGCACAAGGCTACTCGCCACGTTTCCCCGAATGTAAAATACTGGTTCTCAATCAACCAAGAATAGAACAAATACATAAACGGGTAATGCGTGATATAAAGCGGGAAAGAAATATCTCCCAAAAATTTACATATCCGCGTAGATGTTTTATCGGTCGTGTTTCCCGACGCACCCAATATAATGAGAACAGGAAATACCACGACTATACAAAATGCCTCAAAAAGACCATTCATACATATAGGTTCGACCCCTTCTACATAAGGAACACAAAACAAAACCAACAATACGAAAGAGCATATCCAGAATGCCCCTCTCACTTTCACCGGTTTGAAATTACGCGACAACAACAGTCCCAAAGAAAACGGGAAAAGCATTCGCAACAGTCCACCCACAAAATTCACCGAATCGAGCGTCCAGCCTACCCCTATCATGCCATACCCCGATACATCGAAGATAGCGAAACAAGCCAGACAGATTCCCAGTAATACGACAAAAACAGTTAACGCCTTAGTAGACAAACGACGAATAAACAAAGCATACAAAATATTACCGATATACTCGAAAAATAATGACCAACTGGGACCGTTCAAAGGAAACATTTCACCATTACCCCGAACCTCATAACCTGCACCCGGATAGGCCGGAATGAAAAACATCGCGAAAAGCAAAGCCCACATCACCATCGACGTAGCCACATGAGTCCCGTCCCACTGTTCGCTACCCTGGATACAAAATGTAATCACACCTAAAACTGCACCCATGACAACCATCGGGTGAAGACGAATCAACCGCCGCTTAAAGAAATTTTTTACCGTCAGGCTCTTTCCCCAACGATCATCATAAGCATAACCGATAACGAAGCCCGATAAAATAAAAAAGAAATCCACGGCCAAATATCCATGATTGATGCTTTCTATAAGAGTACCACCGGCAAAAGCATACCCTTCGAAGACATGATACCACACGACCAAAAGCGCAGCTACACCACGTAATCCGTCAAGCAACTCATAATGAGGTTTGGTATCTGAAAACGCGGCAGAAGAAATTTGTTGCATAATGAATTGGTAATTTAGATTTTTGATTTTAGTGATGATTAATATTACGGCAAAATTACAGGACTTATATAATTTAAAATTTGTCCTATGTCAAAAAATCCTCTGAAAGATCATTTTCGGGCTCCCCTGAGACGACTGAGCGTCGAGAGTGTTATACCCAAATACGATGCAATATACCCAAGTTGAGCTCGCTGGTTCACCTGAGGGAATTGCTGCCTGAACTCCTCATACCGTTCTTTTGCCGATAAAGTCAAACGTTCCTTATGGGAGCGATGCAAACGCCGGTACTCGTCTTGATGAATAATCCGCCCCCAATTAGCCAGTTCGATATTCGTTTCGAACAGCCGACGCAATTTATCCAGAGATATTCTATAAACGACTACATCTTCAAGGGTCTCCACAAATTCTTCGCTCATCTTGTTATAATAGAGTTCGTCCATACTGAACACGATTCCGCCCTCACACGAAAAAGAAGTCGTTATCTCTTCTCCGTTCACCAACCAAAACGAGCGAGTCATTCCCTTCCCTATAAAATAAGCCGATTTACAATACATGCCCGCCCTTATCAACTGATACTTCTTGGGAAAACGGCACAAAGTCATGCTCTCTTTCAATGTCCGTATCGTATCATCGGAAATCGGATATAAAGAATTTATCTTATCTATAATACCGGTCATGTAACAATCTTCGATCATTCTCTTTTTCAAAAACGATTTTATACGCTATACTTCACAAATTCCAGTCCAAACAAAACACCCCGGATAACAATCGGCAAGATCGACTTCTTTATCGAATAGGGCAAATACCGAAGAACCCGAACCGGACATAGATGCATATACAGCTCCCTGTTCATATAAACGATCCTTTATCTCTCCTATTTCCGGAAATCGGGCAAACACACTTTCTTCAAAGTCATTGATCAATCTACCTCTCCACTCCTCGACCGGACGGGAAACGGTATCCCTCACCGACTCTTCCGGCAATACCGGAGTAACCAACGAATAAGCCACCGACGTAGGCACGGAGACAGAAGGCTTTACCAATACGATTCGATAGGACTTCAACGACAATTCGATCGGCTCGAACTCATCGCCTATTCCTTTGGCTAATAAAGGTTTATTATGCAAGAAAAATGGGCAATCGGCTCCCAGAGAAGCAGCTTCCTTGTCAAGCTCGTCATCGCTCAACGGCAAACGAAAATAATCTCTCACCATCGCGAACAAAAAAGCGGCATCGGAAGAACCACCTCCTAACCCAGCACCAAAGGGTATGGCTTTATGGAGATAAATAGATATCGGGGGTAACGAAAAACGATGGCTCAATCTTCGCCACGCTTTCATCACCAAATTATTCTGGGGATCACCGTCTATGACAATTCCCGACAAAGACAACTCCGTCTCCTGTTGCGACGTTGGAACAATCTCCAAAGCATCTTGTAACTGAACGGGATAAAATACCGTCTCTATATTGTGATAACCATCGGGACGACGGGCTACGATACGCAACCCCAAATTGATTTTTGCATTGGGAAATCTAATCATCTATATCCTTGTTTTTCGAGAATCTTTGCGAAAATAACCATTCTCAGTCACATAGGCAACTCCACTCTAAAAAAGAATAAAAATTTCATCGAAGAGAAAATTTATTATAATTTTACCGACATAATAGAAAAACAGAAACAAATGAAAAAAAGAACCCTCACCGCCGGTACTATCCTTTTATGCCTATCTGCAATCTCTTTCGGGCAAAATTCTATAAAAGATTTTCTACATCAAAATCCACAATTTTTCGGTAGTACGGCTTCTGTTTATTATTGCAACGACACCACAGACACCCCGGCTCCAAAAGATTTCATACCGTTTCACATCGATCATATAGCTCGACACGGTTCACGCACCCACGATTCAAAAAGCATGGTTCCGAACCTGTACAAACTAATGAATAAAGCCGATTCTTTGAACCTTTTAACCCGGGAAGGCAAACTGCTGCGCAATCAAATCGACACCATCTACCATTTGATGAATCATCGCTGGGGAGACCTCACTCCGCTCGGAGCCCGACAACACCGGGATATGGCTCGTCGCATGTATCACCGCTTTCGTCCGGCGTTTACACCTCAGGACGGCAAAGTGACCCTTGTGGCACAATCGACCACGGTTCCACGCTCTATGGCGAGTATGGCGGCATTCGTCGCAGAAATGAGAGGTTATACCCCCACGGCGGAGTTTTCTATGGATCCCAGCAACGGATATGACAATACCCTGCGATTCTTCAAAGGAAAAGAATACCAACAATATCTCTCGAAAGGCTCATGGAAAAAGATACTCCGAGCCTATCAGGAAAAGCATACACCCACAAGGCTTATCGACCGTATATTCAAGAAAGGGTGGGAGCAAATCATACCCGATCCTATTACATTCATGACCCACCTATACGCTTTAACCATCATATTACCGAATACCGACTACGACATATCCCTGTATCCGTGGTTCACAGAAGAAGAAAAATTCGATTTGTGGAGCGCGAACAATCTATCGCAATACCTGCGTAAAGCCAACTCCATTCCCGGAAAAGGACTTCCTGTCGCCATTGCGAAACCTCTGTTAAAAGACATGTTGGCTACATCGCAAGCGGCGATCGACGGAAACGGTGTCGAAGCCAATTTACGTTTTGCACACGGTGAAAATACAATTCCTTTACTCGCCCTGTTAGGCATTGAGAATGCAGCCGTTGTAGAAGCCGATCCCGAAAAAGTAACCGAGGTTTGGCAAGACTTCAAATACAATCCTATGGCGACGAATATCCAATGGATACTTTATAAAAATACCGATGGGAAAATACTCGTGAAAGTATTGTTCAATGAACAAGAAACAAAATTACCCATCGATTCGGAATATGCACCTTATTACGATTGGAAGCTATTCCAAAAATATTGTGAAAAGCAAATGGCGAAATACCCCGATACGACACCGGCCCTGTAATTAATCGGAAATATCCGCCTGTTGAAAAGTTCATTATAAGATTCACTCACCAAATTTCCCGATAGCAGAAAGATTGACTACTTTTGTAACGGGAAAGAATTGCTGCATGGAAACTCGAAGAAATTACACTCGCCAGAAAAAAGCCTACGCTCCGAAAGTTTCGGAACAAGGCAAGCTACAACCTCAGGACAAAGAGCTCGAAGAAGCCGTGTTGGGAGCTCTCATGCTCGAAAAAGATGCCTATACCACCGTTTGCGACATCTTAAAGCCAGAGTGTTTCTATGAGCCGACCAACCAGCTCATTTATAGTGCAATATCCCGGTTGGGAGCACAACAACGCCCCATTGACATGCTCACCGTCACCGAGCAACTGCGACTCGACGGAAAGCTCGATGAAGTCGGCGGAGCCCTCCGTATTTCCGAACTTACCGGACGTGTAGCATCGGCGGCGCACATCGAATACCATGCCCGCATCGTAGCCCAAAAATATTTGGCTCGGGAATTAATCGAATTTTCCAGCGAAATACTCAACAAGGCCTTTGACGAGACCAACGACGTAGATGACCTTATGCAGGAAGCCGAGGGGAAACTCTTTGAAATTTCCCAACGTAACCTGAAAAAAGACGTTACTCAAATAGACCCGGTACTGAGCGAAGCTATCAGACAAATTCAAATAGCAGCCAATCGAAGTGACGGATTGAGCGGACTGCAAACCGGGTTTCACGACATCGACAAAATTACTTCCGGTTGGCAAAATTCCGACCTCATCATTATCGCCGCCCGTCCCGCTATGGGAAAAACGGCATTCGTCCTTTCTATGGCAAAGAACATGGCTGTCAGCTATAACACGCCGGTGGCTATCTTCTCGCTCGAAATGTCCAATGTCCAGCTTGTCAATCGTCTCATCATCAACACTTGCGAAATCCCCGGCGATAAAATCAAAAGCGGACAGTTGGCCCCGTTCGAATGGGAACGGCTCATGTCTCGTATCGAAATACTGAGGAACGCTCCTATATATATAGACGATACCCCCAGCCTTTCCGTTTTTGAACTTAGGACAAAAGCACGCCGATTGGTTCGCGAGCACGGAATCAAAATCATCATCATAGACTACTTGCAACTGATGAACGCTAGCGGTATGTCCTTCGGGAGCCGAGAACAAGAAGTCAGCACCATATCTCGTTCGCTCAAACAATTGGCAAAAGAGCTTCAAATACCTATCATCGCCCTGTCCCAGTTAAATCGTAGTGTGGAATCCCGGGGTAACGACAAAGACGGTAAAGAAGGGAAACGCCCGCAACTTTCCGACTTGCGTGAATCGGGAGCTATCGAGCAAGATGCCGATATGGTTTGCTTTATACACCGTCCCGAATATTATACGCGGTCCAAGGAAGATGCCAATGGAAACAGCATCGAAGGCTTGGCAGAATTTATCATAGCCAAACACCGTAGCGGTGCGACCGATACCGTGAATATGAAATTCGTCTCTTATCTGGCTCGATTCCAAAATTACGACGAAGACACCCGACTGACCGATTTCAGTGCACCGGTAACCTCGAAGTTCAATACTCCCGACACGAGCACACCATCGGCAGCGCCACTGTCTGGGAACCCCGATTTCCTGAATCCCCCCGGTTCGTCCAATAACGATATACCCTTCTAAAAAGAACTTTTATCTCCCGACCGATGTTATTCTTTCGAATAACTAATATAGTATGGAGAAAAAACGACAAAAAATCTGGACTGCGATAGGTGTAGGCATAGCTATCGCACTACTGTTATATTGGCTCACATTGGCCATTTGGATAGACGATGATACCGATACCCCTATGCCTCCTCCCGTAGAAGAAATCTCGAATTATTAAAATATACTAAAATCGCTCCGGATAAAAACTTTTTGCAATACGAGTGTGTTTTATTATCGAAACCGGGAAAGAAACGGCTCTCCTTAGGGAAAAAGAAGCGAAGCGTCGCTTCCGTCGAGCCAAAATCTCCGGTCTGGAAGAGTTAATTTATACGATAATATTCTTGTTTTTTGTGTGTTTCATTGGTATTATATTATCCTTTGTTTATTCCTGTAATAAACATTATCCTCTTTCTTGTTTTTGATATATTTCAAGTAGTAAAGCCCCGTCGTGAGACGAGGCTTTACTATTTACATTCCCCCATCAACGTATTCCGAGTCTGTTCAATGCTTGCTGGTATCGAATTGCATTTCGTTGATGCTCTGCCAAAGTCACGGCAAAATTATGATAGCCCGAAAAATCCTCTTTGGCGCACATATAAAAATACCCGTTCGGTGTATGTGTCAGCACGGCATTGATAGCCTGTTTCGAAGGAATCCGTATAGGGCCGGGAGGCAATCCCGTAACCCGATAAGTATTATATGGCGATTCTATGGTCAAATGAACATTCAATATGCGTTTCAGCGAAAAATCCCCGTGGGCAAATTTTACCGTAGGGTCTGCCTGCAAAGGCATGCCTTTACGCAATCGGTTCATATAAAGACCCGCAACCTTTCCCATTTCATCACGTTTGTTAGTCTCTTCCTCTACGATCGAAGCCAGAGTCGCTACCTCCACAGGAGTCAATCCCCACCGCTTTGCCTGTTGCTCCCGCTTTCCTTCCCAATAAATGCGATACTCCCGCTTCATCTTCTGTAAAAAAGATTCGGGAGTCACAGTCCAGTAAAACTCATAAGTATCCGGCAAAAACAAAGCCGGGAGAGTCGCTTTCGTAAAACCTAAATCCGCACAAACACTATCGTTGTACAGCAAAGCCAACAACTCCTCTTTCGAAAAAAACAACTGCCCCGATACCCTTTCGGCCAATTGTTCGAGAGTGCGTACGTTATTAAATGTAACTCGTATGGGAGATTGGCTTCCCCTCGACAATTTCAAAGCCATCTGCCGAGCTGTCATACCGGCATGAAGCCGATAAGCTCCTACACGAACATTAGAATCGAATTTATAAAACGACAGCAAACGTTTTACTCTCGGGATCGAATTCTCATCTGGAATCACCGAATGCAAAGCACTATCGAGCTGAACATCATTCCACTTCGGATAAACATAGCACACCGTTTGTTCGGTAATAACAGGATCATACAAATAACTCTTCATTACCGGAATAAACAAACATGCGAGAATCAAAATAAGCCCTCCTGTTATCCAAGCAAATATCTTTATACCTTTATTCACATTCGACATAATAATCCGATTATACACAGCGCAAAAGCACCTTGACGGGACAAAAGTAACGATTATTCCCGAAATAAAATAATGCGAAAAAGTTTGCTGTTTCAAATATTCCGCTTATCTTTGCGCTGCATTTGAAAAATGACATCAACGACAAATCGTCCTTTGGAAGGATGGGTGAGTGGCTGAAACCACCAGTTTGCTAAACTGACGTACTCGAATGGGTACCGGGGGTTCGAATCCCCCTCCTTCCGCAAATGCAAAGTCCATAGCGTAATATATACGCTATGGACTTTTTTTATTTGAATCGATTCCCCCATTGTCGAAATTTCAGAAACGGTCTTTGGAATATTGACACATTGGTTGTAATTTTGGAGCAATTTAAAATAAAGGTATGAAAAATTTCAAAAATATTCCTTTTGTCGAAATTTACACAGAAAAAACGCCTTATCGAAGAAACAAAATGCACCAATAAAAATGAATATTTTTAATAATATTCCAAGTATTTCAAATCTATTTCAAAATCACATTCAATTTTTGTAGCATGAATTTCAAAATCAAATCAAACAACGTTATGAATTATCAACGATTATTTCTATCGGGAATATTTCTCTCGCTATTCATGCTATCTGCATCCGCAAAGACATTTATCATCGGGAACGATTCGACCACGGTCCGCACCTCCGATACCGATTATGCCGATGAATTAGAAAAAATACGAATGCACATGCCCGATATAGAAGTCGGGAACGGTATATCTTTCCAACCTAAAAACAAAAGCTATAAACTCACGATGCGCATTCGCATGCAAAATTTGGTCGATATCGACTTCAACGAGAAATTCGAGGCTCAGGATATCGACGCCCGCGTCAAACGGCTCAGGTTACGTTTCGATGGATATATCTATACACCCAAACTCACCTATTTAGTTCAGTTAGGCTTCTCGCCTTACGATATGAAAACGCTGCCCAATGGGAACAACAACATCGTACGCGACGCAATGATTTACTACGTTCCCAACTCGACATGGAATATCGGTTTCGGACAAACCAAAATACGGGCGAATCGCGCCCGAATAAACTCTTCGAGTGCCCTACAATTCGTAGATCGTTCCATTGTAAACTCCGAATTCAATCTCGACCGCGATTTCGGTATCTTCGGAGAATACAATCAACATCTATTCGGCTCTTTGGATTTAGCGGCCAAAGCCTCTATTACTACCGGAGAAGGCAGAAACTGGGGAAACAATAAAGGGAGTGGACTCGCATATACGGGACGCATAGAACTATTCCCACTGGGACGATTCACCGGGAAAGGAGATGCTATGGAAGGCGATTATGAACGAGAACAAACGCCCAAAATCCTTTTAGCGGGAGCATACAGCTATAACGACCGAGCTCTTCGGGCACAAGGTTCCAATGGGGACAAATTACTGTTTGACCAGACCCGTAACCTTTCTTCCTATTTTGTCGACTTCATCTTCAAATATCAAGGATTTGCTTTTTATACCGATTTCATGGGGCGTATATCATCTTCCTCTCCGCTCATTAAATCGGGCGAAAATGTAGAACAATATGTCCTCACTGGAATGGGGCTCAACGTACAGGCAAGTTATCTCTTTCGTTCCAATTGGGAAATCGCATTGAGAAACTCTACCATCATGCCGGATAAAGAAGTACAGCCTTATGCCAATTATCGCAGTCACAACCAATCGACGTTCGGTGTCACGAAATATCTGATAGATCACAGATTAAAAGTACAAGCCGACCTGTCTTACAATTACAAAAATGAATTTGTCGATTCCGATTATAATCGCTGGCAATTAAGATTTCAGATAGAACTCGGCTTTTGACAAATCGACATAAGCAACCTAACACCTAAACAGTATATAAAATGTCCTCTCAGTACGATTTCGACACAATTATCGACCGGCATCACACCGGAGCTATGAAAACCGATGTTCTCTGTGAGCGCTATGGTCGGGAAGATCTCATTCCTTTATGGATTGCCGACATGGATTTTGCGGTCGCCCCCTGTATAACGGATGCTCTCGTACGCCGGTTACAACACCCGGTTTACGGATATGCCGAGGCTCCTGCGAGCTATTGGCAATCCATTATCGATTGGCTCGACTACCTGCATGGCTGGAAAGTAAAAAGAGAATGGATCACCTATATCCCCGGGATTGTCAAGGGCATAGGCTTGGCAGTCAATGTATTTAGTAACCCCGGAGATAAAATCATCATACAGACTCCGGTCTATACACCGTTCATGGCCGTCCCCGAAAGTAACGGTCGGCAGGTTGTACATAATCCGCTCAAATGGAACGGCTCCCACTACGAAATGGACTTCGATCACCTTGAATCGATCATCGACTCCCAATGCAAGCTGTTCATTCTCTGTAATCCTCATAATCCCGGAGGAGTGGTTTGGCCGTTGGAAACATTACAGCGAATCGCCGAAATCTGTGCACGGCACAACATACTCATCATTGCCGATGAAATTCATGCCGATATGCCTCTCTTCGGAGCCAAACATCACCCTTTTGCCTCGGTATCCGAAACAGCGGCTCAAAACAGTATATCGTTTGGAGCTCCTTCCAAGACGTTCAACATCGCAGGCTTGGTCAGCTCCTATGCCATTGTTCCCAACGAAACGATTCGTAAGCGCTTCTTCGACTGGCTCACGGCAAACGAGCTGAACGAACCCACATTCATGGCGACCATAGCCACCGAAGCCGCTTATAACCATTGTAGAGAATGGCGCGAACAAATGTTAGCCTACATCGAACAAAATATACTATTTGTCGAAGAGTTTCTCGATTGTCATATTCCCGCCATCAAAGCCATCAGGCCGCAAGCATCCTTTATCGTATGGCTCGACTGTACACGGCTTCACCTCGAACACGATGCACTCATCGACCTTTTTGTCGATAAAGCCAGACTCGCACTCAACGACGGTGAAATGTTCGGCCCCGAAGGCAAAGGACACATGCGGCTAAACGTAGGTACGCCTCGCGCAGTTTTGCAAAAAGCGCTCGAACAACTACGTTCCGCCGTGGACGGGCTTAAACGATAGTTTACGAAACATGTCGAAAACAAAAAAACTTTCTTTTCGAGACAAATGCCATAAACACCTTTGACTCCGAAGAATATCTTTTTCGGAAAATATTTTATACTTTTGCACCCGATTGGTACAAAAGCCTTTTTACTTTTGTATCTTGAAATAATATAGAACATTCTGAAAGAACGACTTTATGAACGAACTTGCCACGAAGTACAATCCCGCCGACGTAGAAGAAAAATGGTATGCCTATTGGTTGAAAAACGGTCTTTTCAAATCGAAGCCCGACGGTCGAGAACCCTATACCGTTGTCATTCCGCCACCCAATGTCACCGGGATTCTGCACATGGGGCACATGCTGAACAATACGATACAAGACATTCTGGTACGCCGGGCTCGCATGGAAGGGAAAAATGCTTGTTGGGTTCCCGGCACAGACCATGCATCTATCGCCACCGAAGCCAAAGTGGTGAATAAACTTGCAGCGCAAGGTATTAAAAAAAGCGATCTTTCCAGAGAAGAATTTCTCAAATACGCTTGGGAATGGAAAGAAGAACACGGCGGAATCATCTTGAAACAACTCCAAAAATTGGGAGCATCCTGCGATTGGGACCGCACTGCTTTCACTATGGACGAAATCCGCTCCGAAAGTGTTTTGAAAGTATTTGTCGACTTATACAACAAAGGACTCATTTACAGAGGAGTCCGCATGGTAAATTGGGACCCCAAAGCCCTCACCGCCCTCTCCGACGAAGAAGTCATTTATAAAGACGAACACAGCAAACTCTATTATCTGCGCTATTTTATCGAAGGCGAGGATAAATACATTATCGTTGCCACCACACGACCTGAAACAATCTTAGGCGACACGGCAGTTTGTGTAAACCCCAACGACCCGCGCTATTCATTCCTTAAAGGGAAAAAAGTCATCATACCGCTGGTAAATCGGGTGGTTCCTATTATCATGGACGACTATGTCGATATTGAGTTCGGAACCGGCTGCTTAAAAGTCACCCCGGCACACGATGTAAATGACTATATGCTGGGAGAAAAATACAATCTGCCGAGTATCGACATATTCAACGACAACGGAACTATCAGCGAAGCCGGAGGACTTTACGTAGGAATGGATCGTTTCGACGTTCGCAAACAAATCGCCAAAGACTTACAAGAGGCTGGATTACTCGAAAAAGTCGAAGATTACGACAATAAAGTGGGTTATTCCGAACGTACCAATGTCGTTATCGAACCCAAACTATCGATGCAATGGTTTGTCAAAATGGATAAACTCGCAGCCCCGGCTCTCGATGCCGTCATGAAAGACGAAATCAAATTCCACCCCGATAAATTCAAAAACATTTATCGGCACTGGATGGAAAACATTAAAGATTGGTGTATCTCCCGCCAGCTTTGGTGGGGACATCGCATCCCGGCGTACTACCTTCCGCAAGGCGGATTCGTAGTAGCTGCCACTCCCGCAGAAGCGTTGAAATTAGCCCGAGAGAAAAGTGGTAAGGCCGACCTTCAAATGAGCGATCTGCGACAAGACGAAGATTGCCTCGACACATGGTTCTCTTCGTGGTTATGGCCCATCTCGCTTTTCGATGGTATCAACAATCCCGGCAACGAAGAAATAAACTACTATTACCCGACCACCGATTTGGTTACAGCCCCCGATATCATTTTCTTCTGGGTGGCTCGAATGATTATGGCCGGATACGAGTATGAACACAAACTTCCTTTCCGCAATGTCTATTTCACCGGAATCGTACGGGACAAAATAGGACGAAAAATGTCCAAGTCGCTCGGTAATTCGCCCGACGCTCTCGAACTGATAAAAACCTACGGAGCCGACGGTGTCCGCATGGGACTCATGTTGGCCGCACCTGCCGGAAACGACATACTATACGACGATGCGTTATGCGAGCAAGGACGCAACTTTAACAACAAAATATGGAATGCCTTCCGCTTGGTAAAAGGTTGGAACGTAGATGAAACCCTCCCCCAACCTCAAACGGCAGCCATTGCCGTAGAATGGTTCGACGCACAACTCAACCGTACGCTCGAAGAAGTCAAAGACCTGTTCGGGAAATATCGTCTGTCCGAAGCCCTCATGGCTATATACAAACTCTTCTGGGACGAATTTTCATCTTGGTATCTCGAAATGGTTAAACCAGCCTATCAACAACCTATCGACCGCAAAACCTACGATGCTACACTCCGGTACTTCGATGCACTGCTCCGTATGTTGCATCCTTTCATGCCCTTCATCACCGAAGAATTGTGGCAACACCTGTATGACCGCAAAGAAGGCGAAAGCATCATGACAGCACGCATGCCCGAGCCCCAACCGGTCGACATGGAAATCATAAACCGATTCGAAACGACCAAACTGGTCGTAGCGGGAATACGTACGATCCGCTTGCAAAAAGGCATAGCCAATAAAGAACAGCTCACGCTGCAAATTATCGGCGCACACGATCACTCGAACGATTGCATATTGACCAAAATGACCAATCTGGCAACGATCGAAACAATCGAAGAAAAAGATCCGGCCGCCGCTTCGTTCCGGGTACATGCAACGGAATATGCGATTCCTCTGAGCAACGCCATCGATATAGAAGCCGAATTGAAAAAACTCGAAGCCGAATTAAAATATGCTCAGGGATTCCTCAAAACAGTAATGGGAAAACTCGGCAACGAACGCTTCGTTCAAAATGCACCCGAAGCCGTGGTAGCTATGGAGCGCAAAAAGAAAGCCGATGCCGAAGAAAAAATCAAATCGCTCGAAGAAAGCATAGCAGCCTTGAAAAAGTAGTAAAAGGCCATACAACAAATGAAATCCCGCTCTATCTAATTTCGATAGAGCGGGATTTTCATACCCGAACAAAAAAAAACAGCCCCACCCTTTACGACTCAATAGGAAATCAATGAGAATAGTCTTTTAGCTCCTCCCCTGTGGCATAGACATATAGGGAAGGTGGCACGGAATAACGGAGGGGCTAACTCAATGGAAATGTCGAAAAATACCGACAATAACGGAAACAGAGTCAGGCATCGGCTTCTCCCCTTCCTCATCTGCAATGGATAAGAGAAGCAAACGAAGCATCGGAGAACTCAAAACCCCAGTAAACAAAGACGCCGCAAAATGTCTACACTCCTCCCCTGCCGTGTCCCGTA
>OGPY01001223.1_pt1 | contig 20156 bp, 13 predicted proteins | sample 1553121 | NCBI WGS metagenome assembly OGPY01 (sample SAMEA2580004, study PRJEB22360) | human gut metagenome
CTGCAAGCAGATGGCGTGCAAAGCCGTCAGGCGGGCTTTGTGCGGTGTTGCCTTATATATTCACTAAGGAGGTCATCTCTATGCTTCTTTCAGGTAAGACGGTCGTTCTCGGCGTCAGCGGCAGTATTGCGGCTTACAAGATTCCAACTTTAGTAAGACTGCTCAAAAAGCAGGGCTGCAATGTTCAGGTACTCATGACACAGAACGCCACTCAATTTATAAACCCTATCACTTTTGAATCCCTCACAGGCAACAAGTGCCTTATAGATACTTTTGACAGAAATTTTCAATACAGCGTTGAGCACGTTGCTCTTGCAAAGCAGGCTGACATTGTTATGGTCGCTCCTGCTTCCGCTAATGTTATCGGAAAGATAGCATACGGCATTGCTGACGATATGCTCACCACCACTGTAATGGCTTGCCCTTGCAAGAAAATGATATCCCCTGCCATGAACCACAATATGTATCACAATCCTATTGTGCAGGACAATATCCGGAAGCTTGAACGTTTCGGCTACGAGATGATCGCTCCTGACAGAGGTATGCTTGCAAACGGTGATGACGGCGACGGCAGAATGCCTGAGCCTGAGGTGTTGTTTGAATACATTCTTCGGGAGCTTGCTTTTGAGAAGGATCTTGCAGGCAAAAATGTGCTTGTTACGGCTGGTGCGACCATGGAGGCTATCGACCCTGTGAGGTACATCACTAATCATTCAAGCGGAAAAATGGGCTGTGCGGTGGCTAAAGCGGCTATGCAAAGAGGTGCAAAGGTGACGCTGGTGGCAGGTCACATGGAGGTTTTGCCGCCTATGTTCGTGGACGTTGTGAACGTAAAGTCTGCGGCGGATATGTTTGAAGCTGTCACAAAGCTTGCTCCTGAGCAGGATATTATCGTAAAGGCGGCGGCTGTGGCTGACTACACGCCTGTTGCGGTGGCTGACAACAAGATAAAGAAGTCTGACGATGACATGAAGATAGAGCTAAAACGCACGAAGGATATCCTCGGCTATCTAGGTCAGCACAAACGTGACGGTCAGGTCATATGCGGTTTTTCTATGGAAACTCAGGACGTTATCAAGAACTCTGAGAAAAAGCTCACCAACAAAAACTGCGATATGATATGCGCAAACTCACTAAAGACCGCTGGTGCAGGCTTCAAGACGGACACTAATGTTATCACCCTTATCACTGAGGGCGGTGCTGTGGAGCTGCCTATTATGACCAAAGAGCAAGACGCTCACAGGATACTTGACGAGCTTGCGAAAATGATATAAGTGTACGATAATATGTACAGATAAACAGATCACGAAGGGAAATACGCCATATGAAACGTATTGAGATATATGAAAACGGCATTAATATAGTATTTGAGATAACAGACGACAACGAGGCGAAGCTTCTGCACTTCTCTGCTCTGCCTTTTGATGAAGCCAAGACGGCTTCATACATGGGGCTGAAAACTTTCAGACCTGTAGAGATACAGGCGAGCGGTATCGACCGCCCTGACGAGCGTCACGGAAACAAATATATCGTGACCGCACCAGGCTGGAGAATGAAGTTCAAGGACTTCCGTGATGTGAACAATGACCATGGCAGAAAGCTTGAACTTGTGACATTTGATGAGGGCACAGGTCTTGAGGCTGTGTCCCACTATCAGTTTTACACCGGCACGTCTGTTGTACGCTGTTGGACTACCCTTACAAACAAGGGCAGCGAGGTACAGACCATTGAATATATGTCCTCCTTTGCGCTGACGGGCGTAGAAAAAGAGGGGCTTAAAAAGCCTGAGGACAAGATGAAGATATGGGTATGCCACAACTCATGGCAGCGTGAATTGCAGTGGCAGGACTACACCCTTGAACAGGTGGGGCTTGCGTCCTCTGCAAAGCCTACGGAACAGCGTTCATCAAAGGTATTTGCCTGCACAAACGTTGGAAACTGGTCGGCAAAGGAATACATACCAATGGGTGTGCTTGAAAACACCGAAGCAGGCTCGGTGCTGTTTTGGCAGATAGAGCAAAACGGCTCTTGGCACTGGGAGCTTTCGGACGTGGGAGGACACTTCTATTTACAGCTTTCTGGTCCGTCGGAGATAGAGTCCCACTGGTACAAAAACCTTGTGCCTAATGAGAGCATAGAAAGCGTGAAATGTGCAGTAGGCTCGGTGACAGGAAGCTTTGACAAGGCTATGGGCGAGCTGACGAAATACCGCAGAAAAATACGTCGCCGCAACAAGGATAATCAGAGGCTTGCGGTAATATTCAACGACTACATGAACTGTCTGTGGGGCGACCCTACGGCAGAAAAGGAGTTTCCCCTTGTGGACGCTGCGGCAGAAGCAGGCTGTGAATATTTCTGCATTGACGCAGGCTGGTATGCTGACGGCTTTTGGTGGGACGAGGTCGGCGAATGGAAAGAGAGCAGAAAGCGTTTCCCTAACGGCGTAAAGGAAGTTGCCGACTATATCCGCAAAAAGGGCATGATACCTGGGCTTTGGCTTGAAATAGAGGTCATGGGAATAAAGTGTCCGCTTGTGGACAGCGTTTGCGATGACAGTTGGTTCTTCACACGTCACGGCAAGAGAGTCTATGACAGAAGCCGTTATCAGCTTGATTTCAGGAATCCGAAAGTCCGTGCTCACGCTGACGAGGTAATAGACAGGCTCGTTTCTGAATACGGCATTGGCTATATAAAAATGGATTACAACATAGAGCCAGGTATAGGCACTGAGCAGAACTGCGACAGCGTTGGCGAGGGTCTGTGGGGTCATGAAAAGGCTTACCTTGAATGGCTTGACGGTGTTTTTGCTCGTCACCCTGACCTTATTATAGAAAACTGCTCCAGCGGTGGACTCAGAATGGATTATGCGATGCTTTCAAGATACTCCATTCAGTCCACATCAGATCAGGACGATTACAAAAAATACTGCACCATTGCGGCGAACTCCCCTACTGCCCTTTGCCCTGAGCAATCGGCTATCTGGGCTTATCCTATCACATCAGGTGACAGAGAAGAAGTTGTTTTCAACATGATAAATGCAATGCTTCTGCGTATCCACCAGAGCGGTCACCTTGGCAACATCGACCCTGAGCGCAAGGCACTCGTTAAAGAAGCTATCAGCGTTTACAAGAAGATAAGGGCGGACATAAAGGAAGCAGTGCCGTTCTGGAGCTTGGGTCTGTCCAAATTTTCGGACGACTGGGTATCTCTCGGTCTGAGAAACGGCAACAAGGCTTATCTTGCCGTATGGAGGAGAGAGGGCAAAAGCGACACCTGCGTTCTGCCTGTAGGCTTCCTCAAGGGTGTTGACGCAAGGGTGAAGTGCATTTATCCTGATTTCAGCGAAACTCCGGTCGAGTTTTCTAAAGCCACGGGCTGTGTTTCTGTTAAGTTTGACAGACCTTATATGGCTAGACTTTTCGAGATAGAGTGGTAAAAAAGGTACCTGCCAATAAGGGTAACTTTTCCCCACACCGCACCTTTTGATTTGTCCGATTTTACGGACAGTTGCTTGCCTGTGGGAGATATTATCGCTGATATTCCGCAGTTTCCTGCACGGAGGACATATCTTCTGTTCTCAACGGCTCGCATTATGCAGTGGCGGTAATGCTGTTCACGGGCGGAGCTTTTGCCAAACCATGAATCGTTGGTGGAAACGCAAATTATCTGTGCGCCCTGCTCTTTCTGTCGGCTCACAAGGCTTGGGAAAATGGACTCTATGCAGATAACAGAACCTATGGTCATGCCGTCGGAAGTGAGGGGCTTGGTGTGTCTTTCGTCTGCACATTCGCTCATAGTGTCAAGGTGGAAAATGCCTGCAAAAGGTGTCTTTTCACCGAAAGGCACAAGCACTTGTTTCAGGTAGGGCGAAGACGCAATGCCATTTTTATCATAGGCGAAAAGGGCGTTGTAATCCTTGCCGTTTTCAAGATAGAACGAACCTGTCACAAGGGTACACCCATGGGTGGCGGCAAAGTCTGATATAAGGGAAAATTCTTTTAGCTGTTCGTCATAGTCTTTCGACACGGCAGTTTCAGGAAGCAGAACAAGATCAGTACCCCACCGCCAACAGCTTTCCATTATAGATAGATAGGAGCGTGCTGAGTCAAGGGCTTTACTGTGTGATTTTTCCCTGCCCTCCAGACTATCCTGTGCGCAGATAACGTCTATCTGAGGGTAGATGTTATCAAGCTTTTTGTCGAGGTTTATGGAATAAAGTCCGTAGCTTAAATTTGCCACCTGCAAAAGCAGTGCAAAGGCGGTGTAGGCAAAACGCTTTTTGCTAGTATATATCTCCCCATGCAGACCGTTGAGCATGAAAATTATAAAGCTTGTAAGACGGCAGCTTATGAGCGTGGCAGATTGCAAAAGCAGCGGCGAACTTGTTACAGCTAGCCATGCCGCAGACCACGGAAACGCCAAAATCGGAACTTTCTCTTGAAGCCACTCCCCTGCTGTCAAAAGCAGGCAGAGCAAAACTATCTCAGACAAACGGTGTTTGAGATGCGGTCGCAGGGGCAGGAAAAGGCTCAGTGGAAGATACATAAGGATACACTCCCACAAGGTCAGACCTAACCACGCTAAAGTGGCAAGAGGTATAGAGACAAAGGACGGCAGAGGACATATTTTCCATATGGTGAGCATAAAAGTGAGCTGAAAAAGATAATATGGTACAAAAAAGCACAGAAAATCAAGCCTGAAAGCCCTTTTTTCATGGCAGACTGACAGGCAGTGCACCATTGGCGCAAAGATAAAAAACGCAAGCCACGGCAAATTCAAGATAGATTGCATAAGTGCGCTCACTATACCCGTGAGGGCGAGGAACGCTCTCCGTGAGATTTTGGGGTCAATTATTTTCGAGATATTCATGTAAATATTATGACCCGAAAGTCGCACATAATTCACAAAACTATAAAGGGAGGCAGTAAATTGGAGATCTTTATTCCGCAGTTTGTCAGGACGGCTCTTGACAGGCTGAATGAGTGCGGCTACGAGGGATATATAGTCGGTGGCTGTGTAAGAGATAGTTTGCTTGGCAAAAAGCCTCATGATTACGATGTCTGCACAAACTGCACCCCTGACAAAATGCTTGAAGTTTTCGCAAATTTCCGCACTATTGAAACCGGGCTGAAGCATGGCACGCTCACTGTTTTGATAGAGAGCGAGCCGGTGGAGATAACCTGTTATCGCAGTGACGGAGAGTATATAGGGCATAGAAAGCCTGCTCAGGTGACATTTGAAAGCTCGCTGGAGGAGGACTTAAAACGTCGTGACTTTACTGTGAACGCTATGGCATACTCACCAAAAGAGGGACTTATTGACCTTTACGGCGGACAAGGCGACCTTGCAAGGGGCGTTATAAAATGCGTTGGCGAACCTGAAAAGCGTTTTGACGAGGACGCTCTGAGGATATTAAGAGGGCTGAGATTCTCTTCATGCCTTGGGTTTGAAATCGAGGAAAAGACCTCAAAGGCTATACTTGAACAACGTGAGCTTTTAAAAAGCATTTCTGCCGAACGCATTGCGTCAGAGCTTAAAAAGCTTCTCTGTGGAAAGGGTGCAAGGAAGATATTGCTTGACTATCGTGAGGTCATAGCGGTGTTCATACCTGAGCTTCGGGAAAGCTTTGATTTCAGGCAGAACAATCCCCACCATTTTCTTGATGTTTACGGTCACATTTGTTTGAGCGTTGAGAACGTCAGACCACAGTGGCAGATGAGGCTTACTATGCTTCTTCACGATATCGGCAAGCCGAGAATGCACACTGTTGACGAGAACGGCATTTCGCACTTTAAAAAGCACCAGTTCCAGGGTGCTTACATGGCGGAGAAGATATTAAAAAGGCTCAGGATAGACAACGCTTCGTCGAAATATATTTATGAGCTTATATGGGAGCATGACAACAGGATATCTGCCACGAAAAAATCGGTGCGGAGATTTATGGCTCAGCATGACTTTGACTTTGTTATGGATTATCTGGAGGTGCGCAGGGCTGACACATATGCCCAGTCAGACTACAAACGGCAGGAAAAGCTTGCAGAACTTGACCATATCGCAGAGCTTGCAATAGAGATAAAAGAGGACAACGAGTGTATCCACATTTGCGACCTTGACATAAACGGCAAGGATCTTTTACAAATGGGCTTTGGCGGAAAGGATATCGGCATCGGGCTGGAGCTTGCATTGAACGGTGTTATAGACGAAAAGGTGGAAAACAAAAAAGAGGAGCTGAAAGGCTACATTGAAAGCAACTTCAAAAGGCAGGATAAAGATAATACTTAAAGGGTCGGCACTTGTGCTGTGGTGCGTGGTGATATTCATGTTCTCGGCAAACAATGCTGACGAGTCAAACAAGCAATCAAATGCGGTGTTTAACACAGTGATAGAATTTGTCAACCCTGTATATGACAGCCTTGACACTACAGCGCAGGCGGAATACAAGGACACCGCCACGTTCATCATAAGAAAGCTTGCGCATTTCAGCGAATACGCTTTACTTGGAATACTGGCGTTCATCAATTTTTCAAAGGTGAAAAAGCTTGGATACAGAGGGCTTTTTGCGGCAGTTTTTTCTTGCATCTACGCTTCAAGCGATGAGATACATCAGCTTTTCGTGCCGGGACGTGCAGGGCAGGTGCGTGATGTTCTTATCGACACAAGCGGTGCAGTGGCAGGAATTTTACTTGCCATACTAATACGAAAAATATGGCTCAAAAGCCGTGAGAAAAAATCGTGATGACAAAAAATATCCGTGGGGGCATTTCGCTCTCACGGATATTATATTCTAGCAAAACCTATTGCAAATCATATCGTGACCCATTGGTATCGCCTCATTCAAAGCCTTAGCTTTACTTAAATCACTTTATCTCAAGTCTTTTGGTTTCAGGCTTTACCTCCTGCATCTTTGGCAGGTCAAGGGTCAGGATACCATTCTTGTACTCTGCGGCGATATTGTTGGTATCAATGCCTGTAAGGTCAAAGCTTCTCTGATAAGAACCGTATGTCCTCTCACGGCGGATATACTTGTCTTTCTTATCCTCTGTCTCTGCCTTATGCTCAGCGGTAAGAACAAGATCGTTGCCTGAGATGTCAAGCTTGATATCGTCCTTATCAAAGCCCGGAAGCTCTGCTTCCATTACATATTTGTCGCCCTCGTCCTTGATATCGGTCTTGAAGCTCTGGAGTGCATTTTCTCCAAAGAAATCATTCTCAAAATCATGGAATGCGTTAAACAGGTCGTAGCTCTTTCTTTCAAATGGTGTAAGTCCAAACATATAAATTCCTCCTTGATGTGTTATATCTTAATTTATCTTGTAAGCTTTTATAATTTATTCTGCTCTTCCATTGGTATCATTTCCTTTCTTCATTGTCTTTATGATACCCCTGCTATGTGTTCATTGTGTGAAGATATTGTGAACATTAGCTGAATTTTAGCACTCTCATTATATGAGTGCTAGCATATTAGTTTTATGAGTGCTAAAACAATGTCATGACATGATATGATAATCAGCGGGCGAACGCTGTTCGCCCCTACTGCGTCAACGCCCATCACTGTTTATCGAAGCGGTCTTTAAGAAGCTTCAAAGCTTTCTTTTCTATCCTTGAAACATAGGAACGTGAGATACCAAGGCGTTTTGCGACTTCTCGCTGCGGCAGTTGCGGCTGACCGAAAAGACCATAGCGCAGAGTGACTATCTGTCTTTCACGCTCATCAAGAGAGCTTTCAATATAGCGGTAGAGCTGTTCACTGCGAATGGAAAGCTCTATTTTGTCGGCAACGTCCTCTCCGTCTGCGATTATGTCGATAAGGCAAAGCTGATTGCCGTCCTTATCGGAGTCAACAGGCTCGTCAAAGTGGATATCGTTGGCAGACTTTTTCTGGGATCGGAAGTGCATTAGTATCTCGTTCTCCACGCACCTGCTCCCATAGGTGGCGAAGCGACAGCCTTTCTTGTGGTCAAATGTTGACACAGCTTTTATTAGACCGATAGTGCCGATAGAGATAAGATCCTCCTGATCTGTGGAATTTGAATAATACTTTTTTATAATGTGTGCCACAAGACGGAGATTGTGTTCGATAAGCTTATCCTTTGCCGCCTTGTCACCCTGCGCCATTCTCTCAAAACACTCACGCTCCTCCTTCGCTGAAAGCGGTTTTGGAAACACGCTGCGGCTGTCAAAATGCAGTGCGAAAAATAGAAAATTCCCCGTAAGCAGTTCAAACAGTGCTGAAAACATATTTGTCCCTCCTTATATAAAGTATCGCTCATACGCTTTTTAATCATATGATTTTTAGGGATTGTACTATTCTGATTTTGACATAAGGTCGCAAAATGTTTCTGATTTGTTAAATTTGCTGAAATATTGATTGTCTTGTTTGCTAAAATCACGAATATTGTTAACGTTTTGTAAACAGATGGCATTTTACTTTTATCGTTAATCAAAGGGTGATATAATTATATCAGATAGGTATGTTTTTTGGGGGTGAGCGCTCATGATAAGCATAAAAGGACGATCGGTATTCGGAAGCATTGCAAGAGGAAAGCTGACCTTTTATCATCGTGACGAATTTATCATCAACAAGATAAAAGTGTCCGACCCTGAACTTGAATACAAAAAATATGTTAAGGCTAAAAACGCTGCCCTTGTGGAACTTGGGGAGCTTTATGACCGTGCAAGGTTAAGCGTTGGGGAAGGCGACGCTCAAATATTTGTGATACACCAAATGCTTATCACCGACGAGCAATACGACAGCAGTATTCGCACAAAGATACTTGACGAGCATTTCAATGCCGATTATGCAGTTGCAAGCACTTCAAGAAGCTTTGCGGAGATGCTGGCACAAATGGACAGCGAATATATGCAAAGCAGAGCGGCTGACGTCAAGGACGTTTCAAACAGACTTTTAAGACACATTTTAAACTGCGCCGACACGCTTCCCATACTCAGAGAGAACGCCATTATCTGCACCGGTGACCTTATGCCCTCAGAAACCCTGCTCATGGACAAGACGAAGATAAAGGGCTTCTGCACAAGGTCCGGTTCTGTGAACTCTCATACTGCGATACTTGCGAAAAATCTTGGCATACCTGCCATTGTGAACGTTGGAGCGGAGCTTTCTGATGAATACGAGGGCAAGGAAGCCGTCCTTGACGGCTACAGCGGAACGCTTTACATAGAACCTGATGAGCATACTCTCAGACAGCTTGAATACAAGGAAGCCGTTGAGGGCAGGAAAAAAGAACTTCTCACAAGGCTCAAAGGAAGAAAAAACATCACTCGTGACGGACATGAGATAAAGATATATGCGAATATACTCAACTCTGAGGAGCTTGAATCGGCGGTAAAAAACGACGCAGGTGGGATAGGTCTTTTCAGAACGGAGTTTATGTGCTTTGACAGACCTGCTTTTCCTGACGAGGATTTTCAGTTTTACACCTACCGCAAGGCATTGGAGGCAATGGAGGGTAAAGAGGTCATAATAGGCACTTATGATATAGGTGCAGACAAGATACCTGATTGTGCAGACATGAGTGCTGAGAGAAATCCCTCTATGGGCTGTAGAGGCATACGATTTTGTCTTGAAAGAGAAAGCATATTCAAAACACAGCTAAGGGCGTTATACAGAGCGTCTGTTTACGGACAGCTTTCAATACTTCTGCCTATGGTCATAGACGTGAGCGAGATACTGAGGGTGAAAGAGCTTATCGTGCAGGTCAAGGCAGAGCTTATAAAAGAGGGCAGGAAATTTGCCGACAATGTTAAGCTCGGGGCAATGATAGAGACCCCTGCGGCGGTGATAACAAGCGATATCATTGCCAAAGAGGTGGACTTTTTCAACATCGGCACCAACGACCTTGAACAGTTCACCTTTGCACTTGACAGGCAGAACCCATGTTATGACAGGGTATCACCGAAAAATCACAGGGCACTGCTGAGAATGATAAAAATGGTTTGCGACAACGCCCATGCAAACGGCATAAAAGCAGGCATTTGCGGTGAGATAGCAGGCGACCCAACGCTCACGGAGATATTTTTGGAGCTTGATGTGGATATGCTGTCGGTAGTTCCGTCAAGGGTACTGCCACTGAGAAAGGCGGTAAGGAGCATAAGTCTTAAAGACCCGAAAAAGGCAGAGAATGACCTGAAGCTGTTTTTATAAAAAGGATAATTTTCCTCATTCCATACAGGCGGTGGGATACGCTATCGTGCGTGTTCCACCGCCTTTTTGCTTTGCTTGCAAATACGCTAATAAGGATAGCGAACTGTTCGCCACTACAGATATTTAAACAAAGAACGTATTTTATCTTATGATCTGTATGGTTGTCTTATGAAAATCTTAAGCGTTTCTTAAAGCGGTTGACAGTTGAAAAAGGCTATGATAAACTTATATATGCCACTAAAAAATACGTCTGAAAAAGATAAAACACAAGGAGGAGAAACTGTGAAACTAAGAAACATAAACAGAGGTCTGGTTCTTGGCGGTTTGCTTGCGCTGGGCGTTGTATGCTACACAGCGTATGATAACAACCAGTTCAAGACTTCCAAGCCTGAGATAGAACAGACCATGAGGGATTATATCGCAGACTTGACAAGTGCAAACGTTGGAAGCAGTGATAAGTTAAAAAGTCAACTGACAGATTTTGTGAATGAGCATTATACTGACTACACCACTTCTGACAATGAGTACGCTTCGTCAAAGTCAGGACTTCTGGACGAAATAAACCAAGCTGAAGTTGCAACGCAGGGGGGAGATATCACCTCGGCTGAGTATGACATAAAAGAGATGTCCATAAACAAGAGTGGAGCCGACGGAGCAAAGGTCACCATGATATACAATGTGTGCTATGACGTATCAAATGGCGACCCAACTTTTCTCACAACCAACGGCATAAGCACCATGACAAGCGGTAACTACACAAATTCCGACAACTATGAGCCTAGCACATCTTCATACAAGGCGATTTTCAGTTATGAAAATGCTGAATTTTATCTTTTGCGTACATCTGACGGCTGGAAGATAGCAACGTCCAGCGACTACGGATATGGAGAGGATTACAGCTTTGATGATAACAACAGTGACAGCGTGGCTGATGAAAGCAAGGCTGAGTCTGAGATAGTTCCGGACAGCAGTGCAGAAAATACCGACAGCGAGGGGGCAGACAGCGTTGAGTGATACTATTCTAAAGATAAAGGGGCTTAACAAGACCCTTGGCAAAAAGCAGATACTTCACAGCATAGATATGGAGTGTTACAGTGGCGAGGTCTACGGCTTTCTCGGTCCTAACGGTGCAGGAAAGACCACAACTATAAAGATAGCAGTGGGACTTTTACAGCTTGACGAGGGGGAGATATCCATTAACGGAAAGGATATCAGAAAAGACTTTGAGGGCGCAATGGCGAACGTTGGAGGCATTGTTGAAAACCCTGAGATGTACAAATATCTCTCGGGACTTGAAAACCTACGTCAGTATGCAAGAATGAGAGAGGGAGTAACTGAGGAGCGTATCAAAGAGGTGGTGGAGCTTGTAAGGCTTTCAAACCGCATTAATGACAAGGTGTCGAAATACTCTCTTGGTATGCGTCAGCGTCTTGGCGTTGCGCAGGCTATCCTCCACAGACCAAAGCTTCTTATCCTTGACGAGCCTACAAATGGTCTTGACCCGCAGGGCATAAAGGAGCTTCGTGACATACTCAAAGAGCTTGCTCACAAGGAAGGTACTTGCGTTGTGGTATCGTCACATCTCATGAGCGAAATGGAAATGATGTGCGACAGAGTGGGCATTATCGCAAACGGAAAAATGATAGGCTCATACACAATGGAGGAGCTTATCTCACAGTCTGACAGCTCAATTGCTGAATATGTACTTGAAGTTGACGACCCTCAAAAGGCTATGGGTCTTATAAAGCTCGCAGACGAGGGCAAGCGTATCGACAAGGAAACAGGTGCAGTTGTCCTTTCTATCCCTGTGGAGATAGAGAAGAAAAAGATAGCCTCGGTGAACAAGACGCTTATCGAGGGCGGAGTTTCACTTTACACTGTTCACCGCAGAGAGAACAAGAAGCTTGAGGACGTATTCATCGAGCTTACAGGAGGAAAGGAAGGGGGCGTACAGATTGGCTAGATTTTTCAGACTTGTGAAAAACGAGTACATAAAGGTTTTCAAAAAGCTATCCACAAAAATAATGATCGTGCTTATAATAATATGTGCGCTTGGACTTTCAGGCATTGCACTTTTTGCAAAGCACAATATGGAGAGCAATAACTATTCAAGCTATGACGCAACTGGTGATTATCAGGAAACCATAGATTGGCTAAAAAACACAAACGGCGACCCTAACGAGATCGCAATGTGGCAGTACCTTATCGACAACGATATCGACAGCGATGATTGGAGATATGATGTACTGTCAGCCGTGTTCGCAAACGGCACTGGTGATATGTCAGGGATAAAGAAGTATCTTGACGACAACGATTGGCGTGGCTTCTGTCAATACAGGCTGGATAATGACATACTCACAGAGGGCGAAAAGTGGGAATATCAATACAGGTTGGACAAGGATATTTCCTTTGACAAGTCAAACGAGAAGAAAAACGATCTTATCATGACAGTTGCAAATGCAAAAAACACCATTGCGACAATGGGCGACGCAAAGTCTGACGGTCAGAACAGCAGAGCAAAGCTGGAGGATAATATAAAACTTGCAATCTATCAGCTTGACAATGATAAGCTCGACAACACAGCAAACCAAATGACGCTGTTTGAAACAGACGAGCCTGAGCAGATAACATTCTGGACAGTGTTCCTCACAAGCACCTCCCTTGTAACGGTAGTCGCACTGCTTGCTATCGTTATCGCAGGTGGCATTGTATCCTCTGAATTTTCACAGGGAACCGTCAAGTTCCTGCTTATAAACCCTGTTAAACGCTGGAAGATACTGATGTCAAAATACTTCACTGTCATCACAGTGGGTTATATAATGCTTTGCATACTTTTCGTTGTGATGATACCTATTACAGGGCTTATGCTCGGCTTTGACGGCTTCTCAACGCCTTATATCTATGTAAGCGGCGGCGAGGTAAAGGAAATGCCTACACTGCTTTATGCGGCAGAGCAATATCTGATGAAAAGCGTTGAAATGGTGGTAATGTCAACACTGGCGTTTGCTATCTCGTCACTTGTAAGAAGCACAGCCCTTGCTATCGGCGTCAGCGTATTCACAATGTGCATAGGCTCAACGGTCACACAGCTTTTGGGTCAGCTTGGACAGGATTGGGCAAGATTCCTTGTGTTCGCAAACACAGACCTTGCTTCTATCTCAAAGGGCTACTCAATATTTGCTCAGCACAGCCTGACATTTGCCGTAGGCGTTCTTATAGCACACATGGTGGTGTTCCTACTCACCGCATGGGACGGCTTTACAAAGCGTTCTGTATAAAACAGAATAAAAACATCAAACGGGCGGAGAAATTTCGCTCGTTTTTTGTTGCTGAAAAGGGTAAACAAATGAACAGATTATCATATAAACATAAGATTGACAAGGGTGAATAAATATTGTATAATAGTCGAGTTGATATAAAAACCGTTTTGTTAGACCACGGAGAGCCGTGGATATTTTACAGGAGATAGATATAATGTTTGAAACTTTAGTTGACGTTTTTCTTGACGCATTAATAGACAGCCTTAAGATACTGCCTTTTCTGTTTGGCGTTTATCTGCTTATAGAGTATATAGAGCATCGTTCTGCCGACAAGCTTGGAAAGGCTCTTAGAAAAATGGGACCTTTCGGTGCGATAGGCGGAAGCATACTTGGAGCAGTGCCGCAATGCGGATTTTCCGTTGTGGCTTCCAACCTTTACTCAGGCAGGCTAATCACAATGGGAACTCTCATTTCGGTATACCTTGCCACAAGCGACGAGGCAATACCAATGATGATAGCAAACCCTGCATTTGCCGGCAAGCTTTGGCAGCTTATTCTTATAAAGGTAGCTGTGGCTATAATAGCAGGTGTGCTTGTTGACCTTATCTTAAAGCTTATGGGCAAAAAACAGGACGAAGAGCCTTTCAAGGAGATTTGTGAGGACTGCGACTGCGAACACCACAGTATTTTGCACTCGGCACTTCACCACACTGTAAGCATAATACTTTTTATATTTGCGGTAAACCTTATTCTCGGTGCGGTAATGGAGTTTGCAGGAGAGGACACAGTAAAGACCCTGCTTATGTCTGACAGCATAGTTCAGCCGTTCATAGCAGGAATAATAGGCTTTATCCCGAACTGTGCGGCTTCTGTTGTTCTCACTCAGCTTTATATCGAGGGCGTTGTGAGCTTCGGCTCGCTTATCGCAGGACTTTGCACAGGAGCAGGAGTGGGACTTCTGGTGCTTTTCAAGACCAACAAGCACAACATGAAAGAGAATTTCGCCATAATGGGAATACTTTATGTTTTCGGCGTGGCAGCAGGCTTTGTGGCAAGTCTGTTCTAAAACATGATAGACAGATAAAAGGAGCAATTCGCAATGAACTGCTCCTTTTTGTTTGCAAAAAATCTTCGTATGTATAATGGGCTGTGATAGGCGGGCGACCCAAGGTTGCCCCTACACTACATCATATCCTCAATAAGATAAGGCAGGCTTATGCGGAAGCAAACGCCGCCTTTTTTCATATCGTTTTCTACCTCTATGCTTCCCTCGGAAAGCTCGATTATCCTTTTTACAAGTGCAAGTCCAAGACCGTTGCCCTCTGTTGCACGGGAGCGGTCGCCCTGATAGAACTTATCAAATATCTTCGCCTTTACGTCAGGGGCTATAGACGGACCGTTGTCCCATATCTCCGCTGAAATATTTTTCTCGTTGCGGAAAAGCTTCACGCTTATCTTTCCGCCCTCCGGAGTGAACTTGATAGCGTTGTTGATGATATTCTGCCATATCTGTGCCATAAGCTCCTCACTGCCCACATACATGATATCCTCAAGGTCGATATCAAGGTCGATTTTTTTCTTCGACCACTCAGGTTCAAGCACAAGAAGTATTTTTCTTATCTGCTCGTCAAGAGAAAATCTTGTCTTTTTGCCCACTGTTTTCTGATTTTCAAGCTTTGTGAGTCTCAAAATATTTGACGAAAGCTTTGAAAGCCGTGATGTTTCGTCGATTATTATCTGCGTGTATTCCTCACGCTCCTGCTCGGTTATATCGTCAGATTGCAGAAGCTTTGCAAAGCCCTGTATGGAAGCCAGGGGCGTTTTGAACTCGTGGGAAACGTTTGAGATAAAGTCACCTCTCAGCGTTTCCGTACCTGCAAGTTCCTCAGCCATTTTGTTAAAGTTCTGCGCAAGTATGCTGTATTCAGGATCAGACGGCTCTCTTACTCTTACCTTAAAATTGCCCTTTGCTATCTCAGCCGCCGCCGCACTAAGATCTCGTATAGGCTGTATAATGCTTCGGCTCATGAACGCTGTTATAATAGTACCGATAACTATACAGACCATAAAAGCTATTATGACAACAAGGTTTACTACCCAGTAAACGCTGTCGCTTGAAAAGCTGTCTATGATAACGAACTTATCATAGACCTGGGAGATTATAGTTGCGTTAGGCACAACGCCCTCTGAGGACACATAATATCCCTTATGCACGATATCTGCAAAATGGTCGTGTACTCTTGAATCGTTTTTATCCACCACTGACAGACTATAGGCTGAATTGTTCACAATGGAAACTATCTCGTCCACAGTGAAGCCGCCCTTTTCTTCAAGCTGATCCATTGCCATGGAAAGCTCCACCAACTGCTGTTCGGCATTGCTTTTCATTACAGGGCTGCACACCATTACAAGCACTGACACCGATATAGAAGCCGACACCAGCATCACAAAGAAAAACATAAGAGTCAGCTTGAACTGCAAACTTGTTTTATTTTTGGCCTTTTTCTTATCCAAACCCCTCACCCCTCAAGCTTATCCGTCACTGCTTTTTCACAGCCTTATAGCCAAGTCCACGAACCGTGACAATATCGAATGACTCACAGCTTCCGTAACGCTCTCTCAGCCTTTTAACGTGAACGTCAACAGTACGCTCATCAACGTCCTTATCCATACCCCAAAGCTCGTCAAGGAGCTGGCGGCGTGTGAATATCTTGTCAGGGTAGCTGAGCAGTTTAAAAAGCAGTTTGAACTCCATTTGCGGTATAGTTTCCGCCGCTCCGCCGTCAACCGCCACGCTCATAGCGTCATAATCAAGCACGCAGTTTCCCACAGTAAGAGAATGTTCCGACGCCATTTTTGAACGCCTTAAAAGCGCACCCACACGGAGTATCATCTCATTTATATCAATAGGCTTTACCATATAATCGTCTGTGCCGGCAGAAAAGCCCTCCTGCTTGTCCTCGAAGGTCTCCTTTGCGGTGACCATAAGTATAGGCAGGTTGAAATCAGCCTTTCTGAGCTGTCTTGTAAGCTCATAGCCGTCCATATTCGGCATCATTATATCTGAAATTATAAGGTCTATATTCGTTTTTTCAAGAACGTCCAAAGCCTCCAGACCGTCATTTGCAAGAAAAGTCACGTAGCCATGCTGTTTAAGTGCGGCAGACATGAGCTTTCTAAGGCTTGCGTCGTCCTCCACCACAAGTATCTGAAACATAAAATATCCTCCCTCGTAAAAAAATTCCCCAATAATGACATTATAGCTTATAATTGTGAACTGGTGATTAACATTTATTTTTTTCAAAAAACTCTCCGAAATCCCCTGAAAATTCATATTCGGTTCACACAGAACTGGTATTATATAATCACAGCAGAAGATACAAAAAAAGCTTTGGTAATTGGTAAAACTTAAAGTCAGGTTTTTGTCTTCTTTCCCTCTGCGATTCCCCAAGTCGCTGATACATTTCCTCGTCTTTAGGTTTTACCAAATACCAAAGAATCCCTTTCATAATTCTATAAAAAATTAATGCTCATTTCAGCCGATGGAAGTGGGTATTAATTTTTTTATTGCTCTTTTAGATACGACAAAAAAACCGCAGAAGCCATATAAAATGACCTCTGCGGATATTTTTTGCCTTTATTAGCCGTTAGCTGCAAAGCTTTTCACGAAGCTCAGCCGCCTTTCCAAGAAGCGCACAGATGTAGCTGTCCACATCAGGCTTTGCAAATCCACCAAGCGCTGAACCTTTAAGCTTTCGCTGACCTGTTTCTCCGGGGATAACAAAGTTATCACCGTTCTTTTTCTTTTCGATAGCCGACTCCAGCATATAGATCTCGCTGGTTATGGTGTCGATATATTTTAATGTATCAAGCTTATCATAGCCGCCAAAAAAACACGTTTTCAGACTATCCATTTTTCTTCCCCCTGCCTTACTGCTGTTTTGCACAGCAATTGTTATCAAAGCCTACAATCTTTATTTGATTTAATTATATCACAAATACTTAGCTTTGTCAATAGGTTTGAAAATGAATGTTCACATTTAAGTAATTTTATATGAATTTTCGTGGCGTTTTATGTTGAATAATTATAGATATAAAAAACGCAGCCCTTGCAGACTGCGTTTTTACTTTATATAAGTCTTTTTATTATAGTGATGTTGTTGTATCTTGAAAAATACTCAACATTTGAAATAACGATACCAGTGTCAGTGTTCTGGGCGTGTACCATTTTGCCGTCGCCGATATAGATAGCAACGTGGTAAATGCTCGAGATCGACGCTCCGCCAAAGAAGATAACGTCACCCTTCTTCATGTTGTTATATGAAACTGTAGTGCCGTATAAAGCCTGCGAAGCCGCATAGTGCGGAAGATTTATTCCCACCTGTGCGAACGAGAGCATCACAAGACCCGAACAATCCGTTGCACCAAACTGTGAACCGCCCCATACATACGCTCCGCCCACCATGCTTTTGGCATATGAAACAACAGTGTCTATTTTAGAACTGTTTGAATTATCAGGCTTAGGTGCAGGTGCTGCTGTTGTTGTGGTAGTGGTCTTTTTGCTTGTTTCAGGCTTTGGCTTAGCTGTTTCCTGGGGAGTTGTGGTAGTCTGAGCCGTAGTTTCGTCAGGCTTTTCCGTCTGAGCCGGCTTCTTCGTGGTAGTGGTCTTTTCACCGCTGTTACCACTCTTTTTGGTGGTGGTAGTCTTTTTCTTGGTGGTGGTCGTAGTCGTGGTGGTATTCGCCTTTGAGGACACCTCCGCATACTTATTGTCCACCTGCTGTGACTTATTTTCAAGGTCGCTCTTATCGTTCTTTATCTGCTCGATAAGCTTGCCCGACTCCTGCTCCATTTTCAGAAGCTCCGCCTGCTCGCCCGCCAAAGTTTTCTGCTCCTTGGCATATTCCTCAGCCTTTGCTTTGAGCTGTTTTATCTGCTCATCAAGCTCCGCCTTGGTCTTTTCAAGCTTTTTATACTGATCCAAAAGCTCGTTAAGCTCGTCATTATCGTGCTTTGCAACTCTCGTCACAAGCTCTATCCTCATAAGAATGTCATAAAAATCAGATGAATTTATCAGCACGTTCGTGTACGAATCTGCTCCTCCTGCAACATACATTGCACGAATACGCTCCATAAAATCGTCCTTGCCCTCGTTTATTGCAGTTTCCTGCAAGTCAAGGCTGTGCTGAGTGTCAAGCTGTTTGCCGTCAAGCTCTGCCATTTGATCTTCAAGCTCAGAGGAATATTTCTCTGAATTTGCTATCTTTTTCTGTATGGACTTATATTTTTTCTTTATAGCCTCAAGGTTGTCCTGCTCGTCGGCAAGCTTTTTGTCAGCGTCAGCTATCTGCTTATCAAGCTCCTGCTGTTGCTTTTTTAGCTCTTCAAGCTGACTGCTGTATGTATCGTTATCCGCCAAAGCGATATCACTTACGCTTCCGTCAGAAAAACCAAAGGCGGCAAAAGCTATGCACAGAGCCATACAGCCTGCGGCTATTCTTTTCATGGGGTAAAAATTTTTCATAATATCAGTTCTCCAAAATATGAGCGTATTATATATTTCTCACGCTGTAACGTTTATGTAGTCCTTTTCATTATAACGCAAAACCCCGTTCTTGTCAAGAAACCAGCCGCTAAAAGCCGTATTTTCGGCATTTTAAGACAATTCGCCACACATATTTTGTGCGTTATTGCACCTATTCTCCTCCGAACATCTCACCCAAGGTCTTTCCTATAAGCTCGCCTGTATACTGTGCCTGAGTGATAGAATTGCCGTGACTTCCCACCTCTATAAGAAGCGAGCCGGTGGTCAAGTCCTGATTATAGTGGCGATAGTCAAACAGAATAGGCCGTGTAAGCCCCTGCCAATCGCTCTCCAAAGCCGACTGCAAGGCACAGGCAAAGTGAAAATTCTTCATATAGTCAGGCATACCCATAGTGCCGTCATCACACCCTGATATTATCATAAGCTGAGCCGCTTCCCTGCCCTCTATCTCCGTCACAGGTGCGAGCCTTGTGCCGTCCTCACGTTCTATGCCGTCACGGTGAACGTCAAGACATACCTTTATAGAGGGGTACTCCTCCAATATCTGTTTTACCGCCATTCGGCTTGAATCGTAAGAGCCGTCATAGCTGGGATAATCATGCACAAGTGTATCGTGGATATACGCAATGCCTGCTTTGTCAAGCTGTTCGCATATCTTGTCCCCTACCGACAGCATATTCATTTCAGGGTCGGTGGTCTTACAGGAAAAGGAGCTGTCATAGTGGTCTTTGTCTGTGGGCTCAAAGCTTTCCGTGGCGTGGGTATGATAAATAAGTATCTGCGGCTCAGAGGAATTTCCGTCTATTTGAAAATCATACGGCTTTGAGCTTTCCTCGTAAAGCTCATCATTTGAAAGCTCAGTGCAGTTTCTCACCTGACCGCCGCCGTCAAGGTCGAAATACTGCTCGCCGTCATATCTGCCGTAGGTGTATTTTTCTATAACACCGTCATTTCCCTCCATGCTTGCAGGGTATGGTATCTTGTCCGTCACGTCCTGAGCAGGCAAAGGGCTTGGCACTTCTGCGCTTACAGAGGGCGTTTGCTTCTCCTGTGGCGCCATATCCATATCCCATATACTGTGCTTTGACACCACTGCCGCTTCAAGTTTACTTGGATATGCGGTCTGCGCAGTTGCTTTGCTATCATCATCAGCGGAAAAATAAGGCTTGTATTCTCCCATAGCCACCCC
>OGPY01001230.1_pt1 | contig 20121 bp, 40 predicted proteins | sample 1553121 | NCBI WGS metagenome assembly OGPY01 (sample SAMEA2580004, study PRJEB22360) | human gut metagenome
TTTTTAGCTACCACTATGAAAAATGTATTTACATCCATTCCCAAATCATTCATAAGATTTTGTAGCTCTGTTTTTGTTGTTTCGTCCATACGAATTGTAACATCTGTGTTTGCCATTACAATCAACTCCTTTCGTTATGTTAATTATATTGCAAAATAATCTTATTGTCAATATGCCTTGAAACTAACATTTTATTCTCCATATAAATATCACTCCTAATTTATTGTGTTATTAATCTTTCCTTTAGTTTACCATATTGATGTTAAATAGTCAACGGCTAAATATATCGTCAAGTAACGAAACAGCTTTTTTCTTTGTTTGTCCATCATTTACAATATATCTTTGTGTAGTTTCAATATTTTTATGACCGACCGCTTGAGATACAAAGTTTATATCCTTTGTTTCATCATATAAAATTGTACAAAACGCAGACCTTAATTTATGAGGACTTATTTCCGTTCCGATTCCTGCCTTTGAATATTTTTTTACCAAGTCCGAAACAGCTCTTGGAGATATTCTACTTCTTTGAACAGAAATAAATAATGCATCAGAACGCATATCTTCTAATAATAATTCTCTGTCTTGTATCCATTCTATTAATGCTTCCTTTAGTCGATTATTAATAATGTATTCTTGTGTTTTATGCCTTTTATCAATGATTTTGAACGTATTATTTTCAAAGTCTATCTCATTCAAATTAATTTCCGTTAATGCTGTTTCACGCATTCCTGTATATATAAAGAGCAACAGAATTGCTTTGTCTCTTGAACGCCAAGGTCTTTGAGTCTCAATAGCTCTATGCGAACCAACACCTCTATCCACCGCACTTATAATATTCTCCATATCATTTGCAGTCAGTCTTATTCTTTTTACATTGTCCGAGTTTCGGATAGGTTTTATTTCATCCATAGGATTATCTTTAATAATTTTTTTCTTTTTCAAATAAAAAAGAAAGTTGTTCAATGCGGCATAAACAACTTTTCTATATGAAAAACTCGTACTTTGAACTTGTCCTTCTTTATTAGTTTTTTGTTCTTTTGTCTTTAAATATCGTGTTACAACAGTCTCATCAATATCATTTATGGATATATTTAATTCTTCTATAAATTCAATAAATCCCTTTATTATCATAATATACATATAACATGACTTTGGTTCAGTAGATGTTGAGATGTTATAATAAAAGTCTGCTACAATTTGTGGCAGACTTTTAAGTGTTCGCTTGATTTTCTGTTCAGTTTTTATTTGATTTTCTAATCTTCCTGTCATTAATGTTCACTCCTTCTTTTGTTATATAGGCATTGACACTAGACAATGACTTACAGTTGTGTCATAATGTCCCCACCAAACCTGAGGTTCAGAAAACTCCATATATTTTTTTGTAAGTTTTCCATCTGGAGTATATTTATAAAACTGTCTTAACTTATCAGTTGGAACATTTACCGAAGGTACTCCCGTATAGTTATGAAAAATCCTATCATATTTGTTAGGCATAGCTTCTCCTATAGCATATTTCTTCCATTTCCCTTCTTCGTCTTTTACACCTTTATATTCACTAAAAGCTTTATCTATTTTTAATTTCATATCATACAAATATTCTGCTCCCGCAGGTGATAAACAACCTCTATCCTCTTTACGTATATTAAGATAATCTTCCATCTCATAATCATGAGCATCTCTACCATACTCTCTTTCTTCTTTAATAAACGCTTGTCGTTTCACATATATCGCCATTGCTTTCTTTTTCAATTCAGTAGGCATATCGTCAATCCATTCTTGAGCAAATGCCTTTCCCCATTCACATTTTCTCGCCGCAATCAAACATTCATCATCAAATTCCTTTTGTCTTTCAGCCTTTTCTTCATCAGTCAACTTATCATAGAATTCCCAATGTTTGCGATTGCTTTCATGTAATTTTTCCATATACTGATCGTGTAAGCTTTGTGAAATTCCGTTGTTACCACCTGTTCTTTCTTTGTGTTTAGAATATGATATAATACCGGCTACTCCAAAAATAAATATCGTAAGAAGTGTACCACCAACTGGTGTACACAATGCACAAAGTGGTATCCAGCAAATTAAACCCACGATTATTATGGTTCTTATCTCTCCTGCATCTCCATTAATTTTCATTTTATTTCCTCACTTTCTACTTTCCCTCTAATTCTTAGCCTTCCAAAAATATTAAACTATCTTCATATTCGTCAAGTTGTTCTTCTGCTGCTACCACACTTCTGCTCTTAAACCCAAGTTCTAGAAGTTCTTCGGGTTCAAATCCGACATAGAGCAAATGCTTTGCAACAACCAACGGTTTTCCTCCATACCTCATATTTGCGACTAATTTTTTCAATAATTCTATTGCTCGTTCGTGTGATATATTTTCCATTTCTAATCTTCCTTTCTATATTTACCTTTCATTTAATATATACCACTATTTGCTATTTTTAAACAAAATTCTGTGATATTTTTATTACATATACATTTTACACCCTTTTATGCCCCATATAAAGGACTTGAAACCTTGCTGTGAACCACCACGAAGCTAAAGACTTCATGGCTTCTTGCTTCAACGTCGTCGTAACCTACTAACTCCACAAGCGTAAGTTCCGATAGTTCCTACCGTACTTATATATTACTAAACTGTTTTCTCTAACAGTCTCATCCTTCATTAAGAATATTCTTAGCAGCATTGATGTCCCTATCGTGATGAACACCACACTTAGGGCATGTCCATTCTCTTACTGATAAATCTTTAGTCTCTGCATTGATAAAACCACAGCAACTACAAGTTTGACTGCTTGGAACAAATTTCCCAATCTTAATATACTGGCGATTATTCCAATCAGCTTTATATGCTAATTGTCTTGTTAGCTCATACCAGCCACAATCAGATATTACTTTTGCAAGATTATGATTCTTCATCATATTACTTACAGACAAATTCTCACTAACTATTACTTGGTTTTCGCTAATAAGTTGATGTGAGATTTTATGTAAATTATCAATTCGAATATTGTGAATTTTTTCATATATTCTTGCTACTTTGATTCTCTGTTTGTTCCAATTTTTACTACCTTTTTCTTTATGAGATAATTTTCTTTGTTCTTTTGTAAGTTTATCTTCATATTTCTTAATCGTGCGAATATTCTCAAACTTTTCTCCCTTAGAAGTGATAAGTAAATCTTTAATTCCTAAATCAATACCAACAACATTATTTATAGAATCTATTGGAGTATGTTCAGTCTCTACAAGAATGGATACATAATATTTACCAGATGGAACTTGTGAGATAGTTGCGGATTTGATTATTCCTGTAAACTCTCTATGAATTTTAGATTTAACCCATTTGAGCTTTGGAAGTTTAATTGTGTTCTTCTTAAAATCTACTGTTATATTGCCATTCGTAAAATTTGTTATGTATGACTTATGACTATCATGTTTACTCTTAAACTTCGGATATCCGCTATGTTCCTTGAAGAATTTTTTGTATGCTGAATCCATATTATATACAGCATTAGTTAATGCAAATTTATCTACTTCTTTCAACCATTCGTATTCTTTTTTAAGAATTTGATTTACATAGTTATTGCAAGCAAATTTATTCATAGATTCTTTTTTCGTTTCATACATTTCTTTCCTATAAGATAATGTTCGGTTATATACAAATCTACAACATCCAAGAGTCTTTTGAATTTGTTCTTCTTGTTGGTTGCTCGGATATAATCTGTATTTACAAGCTTTTAACATTTACTTAACACCTCCTTCCGTTTGTATATTCTCTGTTTTATATGATTCTTTACCGATAGGCTAAAGATCTATCGGATTGCGAGTCTCTATCACTTTCAAGACTTAATCTTATGTAAAATTTCAATCAAATTATCTACATTATAACCTCGGCTATCTAATTCATATATTAAACTGCTATCAGTTACTTTATCCATAGCCGCTGTATCACCGATAACCTCGCGCAAGGCTCTTATTGCCATACTACATGCATGATATTTAGAGCGTTGTTCTCTCTTAAACACACTGCATTTTGCTCGTATTGAAGATATAACTGAAATTGCATCCCATACTTCTTCCTCATCCCACTGTTCCATATTAATCCTCCTCAATCTTATCTTGAAATCTGTCTTTTTTTATTTTGGCAAATTTTAATTATGATTTCATTTTCACAGCAATCACATGCATAAATTTCTCTTCTACTCATTAAATCACCTCAAGACACTGAACAGGAATTTCACAACATAAATCGACTGTTGCATATTCTTGTCCATCTTCATTTTTCCATAAATCAAATACTTCACATGTTGTTCCGACAAAACGGGCTTCCATAGCCTCACAAGTCGTCTCATCAAATGTTAATTTTCGTAGTTCTTCTCTTAAATTATTTTTTACAATCACTTTATCTCCAATTTTCATATTTATTTTCCTTTCTTTAAAATGTGCTTTTCATTGTTTTTTATTCAATATTACTTTTGCCATGCTCCAATCTTCACTATTGATTAGCTTGACAACTTTTTGAATTATACATGCTAACTCTATATCATAAATTCTATAATGGAAAGCTGCACTGACTTCATTTCTATTACCATGGAAATCTATATATCTATGTGTATCTAAATTACCATAGTACATGTTCTTTGGTGTTGTAAAATGATGTTTTCTTTCAATAATCTTCTTCAACATTTCTAGTGGATTATCATAAAATCCGTTAAACTTAAAATATTTCCCTTCGTTTTCTATCAACTGATTTTTTCTTTTTTCATTCTCTTTTATCTTCCATTCATCGTCAGGATCTCTTCGATTGAATACAAAGAATTCTTTTCTATCTTTTACCATATATGTAGGGTAATAATAGCAACTTCCTGTATATAGACTATCATCATAATATCTTTCTTTTTCTATAAATTTAATCATAAAATCGTCCTCCAATTCTATTTTAAAATCCAAAAATATCACAATAATATGCGTATTTAGAACCATGAATTTTCCGATTCATTTATTCAAAATCAATGTAATAAAATCCCGTATTATCATCTTGTTCGCCATTTTCTGCATCCTTAAATGGGTCGTAATACCCTGTTTTAACTGTCAGTGTAGATACTTCCTTCAATACATCTTTGAAAAACTCTGCTAATATTTCACATTCCATTTCTGTTGGACAAAGTATCTCGTTACCGTTTGTCCAAAATCCAGGATCGTCCGCCGTATCAAAGCTGCGTGGTTGATTCGGCAATAACTCCATTAAGAGTTTTATAAACATATTCGCTTTTCCACTATAAGTTTCCATATCGCTTTTCTCCTTTCTGAAATCTACATTTCATCAATAAATGTTATTGATATAATATCTTCAATTTTCGGAGGAATATGAAAACAACCACTGCTAATGCAGAGATCTCTATGATGTTGTAAATCATTCCAAAATTCCTCTGTATTCATATCATAATTGGTTTGAAATTCAAACCCTCTATCTTTCATATGTATCATATACCTTTTCATTTTTTGTCAAATTCCTCGTTTCTTGCATAACACTCATCTTACATTTATTTAAACAAATAGATATCCGTCTATATAACGTCTTTCCCACTTATCAATTATTTGACCGCTTAATTCAATTATTTCCTCATCTGTCAACTCAAATCTAATAATATGTAACATACGTAACATATAAACGATATAATGATCAACTAAACGTATAAATATCAAATAACTTTCGACACCATAAAAATCTTTACCAATTCCTCCACCTTCATTTTGAAACGAGAAAATACATTTGTCATCAACATATACATCCCATTTATAATATCCCTGTATAAAATCAATTTTACGCATATGATTTACCTCATCTTCTATTTAAACCAATATTCATTCTCTCCTACTTCTTCAACCTCGTCTACACATACAACATCATATGCCTGTCCATCAATGACAACATATTGACGTTCAAACGTATCAACATCCGCCTCCACTGTAATAATATCAAATACTTCTCGTGTGCTTGTATTGATTTTACATTCCGCTTCTATTGCTATTCCGCCATCCCAAACAGAAACGAATGTTGCATTTATAATATTCTCACCCACAATTATTACCTCCTAATCAGTTACCTAAATACTCGTCAATCTTCATTGTTAGCTTATCACATAGCTTTAATATTCCGCCTGTCCCATCCTCTTTGCCGTCATCATATATTGTTACACTTGCTTTATCTGCCAAATCTGCAAGTTGATTTAATAATTGTATCATTTCTTTTGTCATAACAATTCACCCTTTCATATTTGATTTATTCACAATTTTTATTTATTTCTTCTATAACTTCGTCAAGACTTAAAACTTCGTTATAATCCGGCTGATTACAAATTTCCAATTCCATATTTTCAATATCAAAATTAAAATAAATTCCATAATTCATACCGCCGGCATTTACGCTCACTCGCCATTCATCAATATTATCTACTTCATTATTTAGCCTTTCCAAGCAATAACATAAAGCAGATACACTTCTATCTATTTCAACCGTATAATTCATAACAATTCACCTTTCCTTTATCTCTTTGAAAATTTTGTTTCATCGGATTTTATATTCCAAATCTACTTTGTCACCATCAAATGCATTCCATCGTATGTCAATATGTTTTAAATCTAAATATTTAGCAATTGTTATAGTAGCTGGAATATTATCATTTCGATTATTCACTATCGATATACAAACTCCACCATACATACTTCTGTACTCATTTAAGTTTATTTCTGGTTCACCAGTTCTTTTATTCAAGTCATTGCTAGACTCAAGAGATTTCAACTCATAATCCCATTTTGTTTCAATGGAGATATTCGTTTCTTTTATGAGTTCATTAAAATCTGAAACACTGACTGTAACTAATCTTGTATGCTCTTTATCGTATTTTTTAAATTGATTAATCATTTCATCAACCGTCCTTCCTATCTAACAATACTAATGTAGTGTCTGTCAGCATATCATCTGAACAAAATCTTGCCACTTCCAAAAATTCAACCTCCGGCAATAAATCACTAACAAAATATGCAAACTGATCTAAACTTACGTTTTGGTGTTCATAAGCATATTCAATAATTTCTGATACAATATTTCTGCCAAAACTATTCGTTATAAATGTTTCTTCAAGCCAATTCATAAATCCATTCCTATCAAACATTTTAATCATCCCCATTCTTTAAAATCTTTGAGCTGTAATATTATCAAGTTCTTCAACAATATCATTCATATCTCTATTAGTTAAATCGCCCACCGCATATATAATTTCAATAAGTTTACTATATGCTTTGTTTCCGCTCTTTGTAAACGGCTCTCTCGTTCCGTCTTCATTAATGATCACTTCATTAAGAAATGGTTTTGTACTACCCAGTTCTCGCAATATATCTTCTAATGTTTGCATATCTCTCAACCCTCAATTTTCTTCATTTTGTCTGTAATATCATTTTTCAAAATTGTAATACTGTCAGTCGCTTCTTTTATGGAACAAAAACCATTTTGAATTATTTTATTTTCTAAGGATTTAATACGTTTTACAATCAATACAAAAGTGTAATCAAATACATCTCTAATTTTTTCATATTCATCAACCGTCTCTGTTTTACTTAATTTAAGAATAAGTTCTGATTTCAATTTTGAAAACATTTCCTTGATGTTTTTCAATTCGCTCTCATAACTAATAGCATCAACTTCTCTTTTTCGTTTATCGGTTTTATAAGCACACAAACGACTATCAAGTTGTTTTCTTGTTTTTGTTATATTACAACCGCTTTTATCAAATTCATCTCTATTAGAAGAATAAGAATTAATAGAAGGGACTTTTACGGCTCTTTTATATTCATCCTCTTGTTGAACGATGAATATGCCAAGTTCTCCATTTTTCCTATTTTCTTCAAAATCCCTTTTTAAATAATAGGTATCAATTAAATACCCATATTCGTTTTTCACATATATATCAAAATACCCTTTGTGCAGCCTAACACATTTAACATCCGACCCACTACAAATTAATAGTATCCCGCTGTTGTTTCCTGTTGCCTTTTCAATACTTTTAGCTGTAAATTTTCCAAGTAATCCAGTTACTTTAAACGGCTTTTGAAAATCGTATCCATAGTTATTCGCAACGTATTGCAATGCTTTTTTTCTGCACTGTAATAATTCTTTTGTTGCATCAGGGAAAATAATATTAAGATTGTCTGCTTCATCTTTGTTACCACTGTTTAATAAATTCTCTTTCATTGCCCTTGTTAGCAATGCACTTTTACTATTTTGATAACGTACGTCAAACAGTTGTATTACTTCTTTCTTTTGAAAATCAAGTACATAAGGCTCGTTCCAGTAATCATCATTGACTTTGACATAATATTTACTATGGTCTGTGAATCTTGCTCCATTTGCATTATCAAGAACAAAATCTCCAAAATATACATTGTGTGCTTCTCTGTTATATTTCAGATAAATTCCATTTATATTAACAATTCTGTTGTAATAACACTTATTATTATTCAAAGATGCTATGTTGTAATATCCTAACACTTTTGCTTGCAACCCTAATACTAACATATCTAAGTTATTATTAAGTGTACTATCACATTCATTTACAGTATGATTGTATCTATTCTTAATAGACATATGATTTCCATTTTTAGCTATCTGAATATTAAGAATAGATGTCCCATACTCATCATCTCTCTGTGGTGCTTTGCTCCGTTGTATCTTATCAATATCTTTTTTTACCGCAACTATCATATGATATTGTCTCATACGTTCAGCAAGGTTATTATAAGTACAAATCACTTCACCGTCAGCATAATATTTTTTATATTCTGCAATTTTTTCTTCGTCATCAAATATTACAGTATCGTAACCAGCTTTATTAAAGTCCTCAATGATTTCTTCTTGCGTGGTCTCTCTTATCGTTCCAAAAGTATTAGTTGCACTTATTTCAGTACAAATTGACTTTATTTGAAATTCATCTAATTCACTAAATACATTTCTTGCGTTCTGCGGTGTTACTAATGCTTTTCTAATTTTATCAGCGTCAACCGCAATATTTTTAATATAAGAGTAAGCATAATCACCTACAAATTTTTTTAAACTACTCATATTAATCATCCCCATTCCTTAAAGTCTTTGATTTGCTATATTATCTAATTCTTCAACAATATCATTCATAATAATCATCATTTATTTTCTCTCTTGAAATCGTTGATTCAATCCCATATGTAATTATCTTCTTTTCCATATAAAGCACCACCCGGAAGAAACATTCCAATTGCTTCTATTTCATTTCTATCTAATAATTCTCCCTTTCTACTACCCTTGAGCCATATAAATCTTCTCATAACAACTTCCTTAGGTAATAACATAAATCTTTTAGTTGTGACTTGTATTCCAATACCAAGTTTCAACATTGTGTTTGCTGCACCACCATTTATAAGATACTGTCTTAAAATCTCCGTATACTGATTTAAGTGTGTATCTGTTTGTGCAACGCCAGAAAACATCTGATCTGTTAATCTGTGATATTCAATATAATTACATTTCATTATAATCACTCCTATCCAAATCATCGTTCTTATTTTGTTATATCAACAACGTAATCGTTATAATACTTAAAACTATCGAATGTTCCACCATGTTTTTCACTATAATTAAAAACACTCATATAAATATGTCCTGCAATTGCTTCGTTATATCGCACAAGTTTATGTCCATTTTGTTGAATAAGCTCTCTTAAAAATAACACATTCTTTTCCTCCTTAATCAAATCATCGTTTCATATTCCAATTTATTTTCTGACCACAATTTTCACAATATGGCATTTGAAAATCTTCACACATTGTAGATAATGGACGCTTACAAGACGGACAACAGTAATTATTAAAGCCTTTATGCGTTCCATTTGGCAATGGATTTTTAGGTGTCTGATATTCTAATAAATCTTGTATTACTGTTAAAACCGTATGCGATATACCTAAATTGCATATTTGCGACTTTTTACTTGCTAAAATATTTTTGACTTCATCTATGGTATAATTCACAACATATACCTCCTATCTTTTTATAAATTTCTTATTTTATCCACAATAAATCTCATCAGTATCTACAAACCCATTCTCTTTTAAATATTCAATATAATCTATAATATCCGATTTTCTTTTGACCTCTATATCGTTTGAGCGTTCATACCCATAAAAAGGACTGACATATATCTTGTATGTTTTGTTGTCTAAATCGACAACAAGATTATAATGATGACCACAATCTCTACGTTTCGTCCATTTCCTATCAAGATAATATAAATGCAATTCCATTATAATCACTCCAATCTACATATACACTTTTTTCAATTCTCTATCTTCCAGTCCAATAGTACCATCAAGCAATGAACACAACGCATTATACTGTTCATTTTTTTCAGAATAATTTGCTTCTATGTAATCAAGAATATTCAAAATTAAGCTTTGACTTGCACCGTCAATGTTGAAATTCTCGTGAATATACTCAAAAAATTGTTCCTTATTCATTGTATCTGTTTCCTCTTTGTCTAAATTATTGTACAAATTTCGTAACTTTTCCGCAAATTCTTTTAATGCGTTCTCTTTATATTCTTCATTATGTACAAGGGCAACCACATCAGGCACTCCCGAAACCCCATTTCTCTTTGCCTCCAACATAACATATGTTTCTTCTTCTATATCAAAACCCTCATAGAGTTCCAATATCTCGTCCGCCAAAATTTCAATTAATTCTTTCTTTGTCGTTGGATTGTCTATTGTAAATTCAATACACCAATCTTCACAACAAGGATTATCGCCTTGCATATACAACTCAATCGTTTCATCTGTTGCTTCTGATATTCCAAATGAAAAATCCGTTCCGTCCGATAATTCGTCAAGATATTGTTCTAATTTGTCTGTGTTCATAATATTAACCGCCTTTCTCTTAATCGTCTGAAATTGTCGTTTCAATTAATACAATCTGCCGATACGTTCCAATACCCTATCTCCGTCCTTCATTGTTTCTTCACTAAGTTTTACAAATGTATCTAAGTCAATATCCTCTATCAACTCCAAATAGGCATGAAATTGAGCCATATAATAGTTTGCATTGAGTATATTTGTCTTTTCTGACATAGTGCGACCATCTGTAATTTTTTCTGCATATACCAAAGCTTCTTTCATTGCGTTCTTAGCTTTATCAATTAACTTTTCTAACATTTTATACCTCCATTCAATTATTGTCTGTCAAATATCATCATTTTCAGCAATGTTTTAGCCTGCTCCTCTGTGTAATTGTCAACACGTCCATTGACTTCTTTTAGAGGGCAAGTTCTTATACTTTTATATTCGCTTCTCAAAAATGATTGTTTCTTCTGTTCTAACATATTGTTGTAAATTGCTTCTGATATACTCATTTACATATACTCCTTAATTTTTATTTGTCTGCAAATTTGGGCACAAACCTAAACCTCCCACTTTTTCAGGCAATCTTCTATATGCGTCTCTATGAATGCAATTTTCTTTTTCGCATTCAGGGCAATAGCACTTTATAAATGTTTCATAATCTAATTTTGTACTAAGTCTTTCATAAATTTCTCTTTCCATTTTAATTTTCCTCTCTATTCATTATTTCTTCGAGTATTTCATATACTTCGTTTTGATGTTCTTTCATATAAATGTAAAATCCATCAAATGTATCTTCTCTTCTTTCTTCTAAGCGATCTTCTCTATAATTCTCCCACATCACTTCTTCAATATCGTTACAGTTTATTCGCTTTCCTTTATATTCCACCTCCGAATCAGACCATTCACCATGATATACAAACCCTATATTTGGTATTCCATACCAATCAGGAAGCTCTTTCATTGGAAAATAAAATACACCGTTTTTACAAATCCAATCTCTTTCTATTGTACTAATCATAACTTATTTCTCCATTCCTACAACATCCTTTAGTGAGTGTTTCCAACAGCTATCAATCAACCCATAAACTTCATTTACGTCATAGCCTCTCATTCTACAACCCTCAACGCATATTTCAGCGTATTTAATAGGAAGTTTTACGTCTTTATCAAGTTCAATTTCTAATACCGAGCCACCACCATTCCAACTGTCATATAATCCACACGTTGTATCTTTCCCAAGTACCATATAGGATTTTGATTTTTTATTTTCTCTTGGGTCGTATCTTGCATTTTCGTCATATTCTTCTTCTTGCAATTCAAGTAAATCAAACACTTGGAATAACGGCATTTTAACAAGGAATGTCAAAGTTCCCATGTTTGAGCTAAGATTTTCAAGTTCTTGAATACAGCTTTCAACAAACTTATCAGATTGTTTTTCTCTGTCCATATAATTAATGTCTTCTCGAAATATTTGACGTACACAATCTTTTAGTTCCTTTTCCTTTTCTTGTGTTTTTGCTAACCACAGAATAGATGATTCTTCATCAAATTCTCCGTCATTATATCGCCCATACCAATTTAGAACATTATCACGAGCATAATCGTAATTTCCATTGCCACAATCAACCATAATATTAACATTTATTTCATTATTAAGCTCCTCTATGTCATAATAGAAATAAATGTTTTCAACAATATAATCAAATATTACATCATAGTTCTCAATAAACATTTCCCTTTCTTCATCTGTCAATCTCTTGTTGATTGTTTCTATGAGTTCATAATACCCATAGTTATCTGAATAATTCATTTCATTATCAGACACCATTTCCACAAGTGTCTCTCGTGGATTATTGCTTTCAAATAATGTTTTAATGGTTTCATTTGATAATTCTCTGTCTCTGTAATCAGTATAGATTTGAATACCTCCATCTTCGTTATCTGCCGACTCTCTTGCAATTTTAATCACTTTGTCAATTAATTCTTTAACTCGCATTTTGCTTACCTCCAAATCGTCATTTCTAAAAGTCGTGTTACTTTTCCTCGATAGAACATCATCATATGAAATGCATTATTTGTTACGGAATTTATACCATGCACTTCATATGATTTTTCTTTGAATTTTTCATTATCAGTCCTCATATTCATATCTTCAAATAGTGTCGCATGTGTTATTTCTTCTTCAGTATGGCGAGGAAGTTTATCGACTTCTTTGCGTTTTTTATCGGATATATCGTTTAATTCCTCATACATTCTTTTATAAAATCTGTACTCGTTACGAAAATAATCAAGTAAAACATCTGTTAATTTTATATTTGTAGCAACTCTATCTTCTTTTCCATTTGGAAATTTAAAGAAAGTCCATTTGCTATTAATATCTGTTATGTATTGTTTATTTTCTAATATATCAATCATTATTCAAACCTCCCTTTGAAATATCTCTTTCGTCACTCTATTGTACAAACAGTTACAGTGCCGTCATAGTTGATAATTCCTCTACATATAAACTTGCCTTGTATTGTTGTTACTGTTACATTTTCGCCGTACATTCTACACAACACTCGTGCATTACGAGTATCTGTATATGCCTTGTTTCCATATCCGTAATGAACTATGTATTTTCTCATTTCCCTTACCTCCTTATTAATTACTAATCAACCCTTAATAAAATCCAAATTAATTGGTTGTGCTTTTCCAAGTTCAAATTCTTTTATTGCAAGTTGATTTTGAGGAATATGCCAACCGAGAGTATAGAATTTTTTTCTTATTTTATTTTGTTCTTCAGCTGCTTTGTAAAAATCTTTATCTGGTTCATCCCAATACCATACATAGTAAGTGTGGACTGTATGTGTATCTTCATCATACTTTCTTTTGCATCTAAGAATTCTTGCATTTTTTAATATTGTATCTTCCGGCAACTTTAAATTATCAAATTCCGTTGGAGTAACGTGATGATCTTCATTTTTCCAGTACCAAACAAACATGCCATTCTTCCCCCATTCAAACACTTCTGCTCTAAATGTTCTCAACCATGCTTGTAGTTCTTTATCCGATTTCCATACACCGTTGTTTAGCCTTCCAAAATAAATATATTCACTACCATCTTTGGGTTGTCCGTATTCATTTGCATAATAGTGGATTATCATTCTATTAAACTCTTTAGTAGTGTATAGGTTTCCAGTTATCTTGCTGATAAATTTATTTTCGCTTGAAGTATAAGACCATACATTTACATCTGCCTCAAATTCAACAGCTCCATCTGCACAAGCACCACAATTACCCCAAACACAAAATCGCTTTTTACTTTTTCCTACATACGTGAGTTTTTCTTTTGATAGATATTCCCAAGCTCCACCTGATGTACTATAACTAATTCCATTATTATTTTCATTTATTCCGACAAATGGAACATATGGGCGCTCACATATATACAATTCTCCATCTTCATATATTTCGTCAATATGAGCTTTTTCAAAATATTCTCCATATTCATTTGTGTACTGTATCATATCTCCTATTTTAGATTCTAATTTTGAACGAGAATTTTCAATCAGTTCAACATATTCATTTACCTTTTCTACATCATATTCTGTCATTTCATGACTTCTGCAAAATCTATTGTTAATTTCTTTTAATGACTCTAATGTGTACATATTCATCACAGTTCCTTTCTCTCACCACATCTTTTATGAATTGCTTGTACCGCTCCATATAACCAACCATTTAGGTAATCAATATTATAACAATATTGAGTCCAACTGCCTGATTTAAAACGTTCTTCGCTTGTGAAAACATAAAAACCGTCTCCATAGTCAGCCGAAACAATTTTTATGTATTTAAAATTTGCATTGTATGCTCTTAGATTATCTTTGATTAATTCCTTTTCTTTATTTGTCATTTAAGTTCCCTTCTTTCTTCAAACATTCTTTTATCCATTCCTGCATATTTTGCCAATCTTCAACATCTGTATATTCATATTTCAGGAAATACGAATATAGTAATTCTAAGATATTTATCTTGTGCTTATGCAAAGATATAATAATCTCATAAATTTCGCTTGGGTATTCCCAACCTTTAATCAAAAAATCATATATTCGAGATTTTACATATATCTGATATGCAATCTCAAAGATATATTCTTTCGACAAGTTCGTGAGAATACGTTGCTTATATTCTTTGCACTCTGCCTTGATGATACGCAATGCTTTTTCTTTGAGCATTTCACCATCTCCCTTCTAAATATTCAAAAATGCCTATGATTTCTCTTAGGCATTCGGTCAGATACTTGTATATTCTCTTTTTCATTGCAAATTGAACTCCTTTACAAGTCTTTTAGCTACCATTGCATTTAACTTGTTGTTTATGACAATAGTTTCGCTGTTTCCGTTTCGGTATATTTGATGACTACCTCGCATATGGTGCAAGGTGTAGCCATTCGCTCGCAGTTTCCGTTGGAACTTACGAACATCTATTTGAGTTCTCATTGTATTTCACCTCCATAAAAGCTTGACATATGATAATTATTGTGCTATTATATTAATATCAATAAAAGACCATCAGAGATATTGATGGTATCTCACTCTGATGGCTTTTTGGTTAATTGCGAGGATCGGCTTCACGAGCTTCATTCTCAGTGCTATAGAGTCTTCCATCGTAATCGCCAATATATCCTTCCGGAGTTAGCATCGCAATCCACCGCCTTTCATTGATATTAAATAGTCTTGTAGTGGTAGTACAAGGCTATTTTTTTATGTAAAAATATATAGCATGAACTATATACTTAAACATCTCAATGACACTTTTGGACGGATAATATCTTATCATCCGTCTTATCATCCTCCGTACCGTTATCACTGAATGTAATGCGGTACTTATCACCTATTACAAAATTGTTATTCTCATACTCCCATATTTGACCATCACGAGTCATAAGAGTATTTACACCTATACATACGGCTTTAGTCGTATAAATAATCTTAAAGCCGTTATGAGTGTAATATCCAAATGGCAAAGTTATCATTGCCTCTGCTGTTGAACAAAGTGCAATGAATAGCAATATTATAGTTAAGATAATTGATAATTTTTTCCTCATGTTCATAGTTTGTTCCTCCTAACACTTTAATATACTTTTTCTGTAATGTCTTACTTACAATACATTTATTGTTGTAATGTAAAACAAATTTTTCATTGTTTGTTCCATACAATGATACATCAATTAATCGTGCACCATTGTTAAAACAATAGGTTCTGTCTTTTTGTGAGATACATTTTAAGCCATGTTGCAAATAGTCAATATAATTATCAGCATCTGTTTTATTACTAAACAGATACGTCTTATTTTTGTCTTTTACTTCATACATATTTAACATCCCCTTATATCATTGCTCGTACAAAACGTACGGCAATATCATACTTGTACTCATAGCTATGAGCATAGTGTCTTGGTTGAGTATGTGTAGATACATACGACTCAACCTTGTTTACTATTGTGTTATAGTCTACACAGAAATCTCTGCATAGACGTTTAGTATCCTTCTTCCATGTGTTCATTATTGTATTCCTCCTCTCAAGGTGTATAAGAGTATATACACCTAATATTCTCTCTGTTTCGGCTCATGCCTCATCAGTACGTGGACTTTTACCGCGTATACAGAAAAAGGGTGTACACTTGATAGCATACACCCTTGAATAGTGCGACCTATTACTTGATGAATAGGTCTATAAAAGTTGCCATGAATAACTTGTTAAAGCAAGTCTTGCTCATGGCTTTAGTCAAAGACTCTGCACCTGTAAGCAAAGTCTTCTGAGTTGCCATACTTACACCTATGGCAGAGGTAAGCTTGCGTACCCACTTTGGCACTATGGCAGATCCTACCTCAATACCAAGTCCTTCAAGGAACTTACTGAACTCTTTATTGAACTCGGTATCATCAAAGGTTTGAGCCTTCACCTGATACGCCTTATACATTCCCTCAGGGATAAAAGCGTAACAAGCCTTCAATGTTTTGTTGTAGTCCTTGATGTTTTGTTCATGCTCCGCCTTCAACTTTGTAAGGATAGACTCCTCTTTGCTGATACTATACTTGATTATAGCATCGTTATAACTCATACCATCTTGAATGGCAGACTCTCGGAGTGCAAGAGTCTTTTCACGTTGTGTCTTAACAGGCTTAGTCGCTGAGCTATAACGTGCGTTTTCTTCAGCTATTGCAATAATAGCTGTTCTGAAGTCGTGTAACAAGGCACGATTTGAGTCACTAAAGTTACTGAAGTTTACTCTTTTTCTATCTGTTGTCTTTTTCATGATTTTCTCCTTCTCCTATACTGAGCAATAGGTGCTTTACTTATTTTTTTTGTGTTGTTGTACTACTCACTATTTATGCGGACTTGTAACCGCTTGCACCTCTAATATGCAAGTTAGTTTAATACGGTAATTTTTACAGTCGTTTAATTTTGTATTGCGTTAAAACGTTCTTCCACTTTATAACGCTTTGTGTCTTGCCGGTAATGAGCCTTGAAGCCGCAAGATATTACAAGAATTACCCAAACTTGTAATAAAGGAGTTTCACCCTCACACGCTCAAAATATTGAAATATTTAAAGCGTAACTATACACTTGAACCGTTGTATAGTCAACGGTATTCAAGGTATACCGCAACCCTTTATATATAAACTTGTAACAAAAGTATTGTATTATCAGACTTGCTTTTTGTGTTGCTCTATGCGGAGCTAAAAAGCAGTATCTGCTTCTGTTACCTATTTAATTGTCAATGAACAGTCAAAAACGGACTATACATATAATCCTTGCATAGCTACATAGCTATACTTTGAAAAAGATATTAAGATTTTTTGAGTAAAGACTTTGAGACTTATTGACTCTGCTCAAAGCGATATATGCAAGACTTAGTGACTCTGCTTACATATCTTTACTATTTTCTTTTTTGTCCTTTTCCCTTTGACAATTATGACTATATCAGATAATAAAATTAAGTCAAATCCGCATAGGTATGCGAAAAAAGCGTATTTTATGAAGAGTTATGTAGGGGGTACAAAAAACAAGTCGGCAAGTCCCATTTTTCCTATATCTGTATATGTAGTCAACTTACACACTAACCTCAAAAAACACAAAACCCACCAAAACCCCAAATAACACAACAAAAATCACACATCCCACACCAAAAATTCAAAATCGTTCCCTTTATCGAAAACCCCAAGAAAACCCAAACAAAAAACACCATTGCAACCTCAAAAAATGCGATACAAAAATCCAAAATCTCCATTTCACAACCAACTCCCACACTACAAAACACAATAAAATCCACAAAAATCACTCATCTACACTCCGATACTAAAATTACATATAAAAATGCAACAAAAAAAGACCTTCGTATTTCTACGAAAGTCTTTAATTCAATCCCATTGCAATCACAAACAAAGTTCTATCAAATCATTGCTTTTTATACGTCCTTCTTGTAACAATTCCCACATCCACAATTTTCATATCTTTTGTATTATAATTTGCAATATATTCCCTATCATCTGTCCATTTCTCTATCGCATATTTGAAATTGTCTCTATAAGAATTCCTCTCAATAAGCCAATCAAGGTGATTACATATCTCCATACGGCTTAATATATGTTCATCAACAATCATTTCCAATATTCTGTGTCGTTGTATTGAAGTTAATCCTATCACTTCACTTACATTATACCCCATTATATGTAAAACTGATTCTTTATTTAAATTACTATAAGATATCCCATTGTTATCTCTACGCCAAAACTTTTCTTCTACTACCTTGCAAATAATAACACCTTGTCTTTTAACCATTTGATAATGGCTTTCTAAGATATAATATTTATCACATCTCTCACAATGAGCGGCAGGAATTATAACTTCATTCACTTGACCGTTTGAAGATAAAACTTTAATCCTTGCCTTTATGTCAGTTAGTTTATGTCCATCTTTTACACATAACTTACCTATACTTGTTCTTGTCAGAAAATGTTTAGGTGTTATATCATGAATTTTTGTATTTACTTTATTAAATTCTTCCCCATGATGTGCTCCCATAAAATGATACAAACTAAAACTATTATTTTCACATATTTCTTTCATTACACTTGGTTGTATAATGGTTTTACCGCACATTATACATCGTTTAAGAGGAACAGAAATATTTTCGCCATTATCATTGATTAATATTCCATCAAAATTGATAACTTTAATTTCTTGACTTACACATTGATGTTCTCCAACAAAAATTGCCGTTCCCTTTGCTATCATACTATCTATTTCAAAATGTCGTTTTTCACAAAAGAACAATGGATTTGGTCTTTGTTTTGGTTTTCTATTCTTTGGTCTATTAATTTCCGGTAATACGCATGCTCTTTTCTGAGCTTTATTCATTTTTCTTCGTTTCTTCCCCATAATATATACACCTCCACACAAAATCATTTATTTACAATAATTGTATCAAAATTCATTTCATATGTCAATCACCTAAACAGAGAATATAAATATGTGTCCCAACCCGCCCATATATAAAACACTATATAGATAGGAAGAAACTCAGTCAAATTTGCAAAGAAAATCTGACAAAAATGAATTTTGATGTTTCTTAATCCTATATTGTGAAGAAAATATAATTTATCTTCATAATCAATTCTTTAATGCAAAACATTATACAAAATGAAAAATAACAAAAGAGAATATATAAATAGAAACCTAATCAAACAAAATTAATACGAAGGAGATTATTATGAAAACAATCAAAGAAACAAAATTAAATACTATATCATCATTGACAAATACTCACATGACAAAATTACTCCCACAAGAACTATCTATTTATTCAAAAAAAGAATATCAAAAGTGTCCTCATATTACGAAATGTTCTAAATCGTATGGTTTTGTATATTTGATGATATGTGACACTGCCCAATGTAAAATTGGAATTACACAAAATTTATATCAAAGATTGCAACAAATTAATCGACAACTAATTCCATCAAAAACAAAAATAATGTATTTATATGCTTCGCCTTTATGTATGAATACGTTAGACATCGAAAAAAATTTTAAAGAATATTTTAAAAATTATAATATAAGCGGAAATGACTCTAAGCATGAATGGTTTGATAAAGCTTATATTGATTTATATTTAGAGTATTTAAACAATTCATATTTTGATTT
>OGPY01001265.1_pt1 | contig 19629 bp, 13 predicted proteins | sample 1553121 | NCBI WGS metagenome assembly OGPY01 (sample SAMEA2580004, study PRJEB22360) | human gut metagenome
TAATCTTAATCACATTTGCCATGATACAACTAAAATTGTTTATATGTAATTTTCCTGCAAAAGTAAACATTTTTTCATGCTTTAGAGCAGGGAAAGGCAAATAAATAGAGAAATAATTCCATAATTTTGCGTCGTTAAAGAAAGTAATAAGAAAATGAAAGTTTTTAAAATCCTATTTCTGCTGCTTATCACGGTTTTAGTACCGTTGAACGCTCAAGTGACTTACTTCACCAACGTTAGCGATAAGCAAATAAAGACCCTCCAAGTGAAGGTTGCCGGCGAGATGTTCTCCGATCCATTCATCGAACTGGGTGGTGAGAATCGTATCGAGGTTAATTTCGATGCTTTTAATCCGGGCTTCGGGCGATACGCCTATAATCTGGTTCATTGCAACGCCGATTGGACGCAATCGAATCTTTCCCCGATTGAGTATATGAATGGTTTCCAAGGGAGCACGATCGAGGATTTCGCCAATGCGATGGGTACTACGGTGCAATACACCAACTACCGATTACTTTTCCCAAACGATGACGTTCAACCGAAGGTCTCGGGGAATTATGCCTTGCAAGTATATAACGAGGATGATCCCTCCCAGATCGTATTTACCGCTTGCTTTTCTATTTTCGAGCCGATGGTTAGTGTCGCCGCTACGGTAAGCGGAAATACGGATATCGATACCAATCAGTCACACCAACAAGTCAGCTTTGCGATCAATAACAAGAATTTCCCCATCACCTATCCTCAGACCGACTTGAAAATCTGGGTTTATCAGAATAACCGCAGGGATAATGCCGTAACAGGTCTTCAGCCTATGACTATTTTAGAAAACCAGATCTCTTATACGAACAATCAGAACTTGATCTTTCCCGCAGGAAACGAATATCGCCGTATGGAATTTTTGAGCAACAAATACAATGGCATGCACGTAGAAAGTATCTCGTTCCATAATCCATACTACCATGTAGAGTTGATGACGGACTATCGGCGTGACCAATTATCGTATCAATACGATCAAGACCAAGACGGCCGTTTTTTCATCCGTTGCAGTAATTGTAACGACCCGGATACGGAAGCGGACTATTACATCGTTCACTTTACCCTCGCCATGGACTTAATTCCCGATGGAAACGTGTATTTGAACGGCGAATTATATAATAATGTATTGGACGAGAAAAGTAAGATGGGCTATAATCCGGAGACGCATCAATACGAGAAATCCGTCTTACTGAAACAAGGCAGTTACAACTATCAGTACCTCTTTGTCCCTAACGGACAGACCGTAGGACAGACCGGCCCTATCGAGGGTAATTTCTTCCAGACGGAGAACGAATATAGCATTTACGTCTATTATTGCCCGATGGGAGCACGGTATGATCGTTTAATCGGTGTAACAAGTATCAGAAATACAATGCCCGTGCTATAATTATTCGCATAAAAGGCATACTTTTACGCATAAAATAATTGAGCATGAAAACGAGACGTATTGTTATCAGTACCGTATTATTAGTCGGGGGACTTCTCTCGATCGTTCAAGTCATGCCTAAAAATCCACTATTGATAGGCGAAAGGTTATTTCCGTATGGAGGATGGATACAAGTGATACTTGCCATGCTATACGGTGGTTGGCTCTGCTATAAGATGCAAGATCGGCAAGAACGTCCCAAATGGAGAAAACGAGCGTGGTTGTTATTCTCGATCGTTTTTTTCGGGCAACTTGCTCTAGGGATTTTTGCCGATCCTATTTTCCTTATGACCGGAAAACTGCATTTACCGATCCCCGCGGTAATCTTGGCCGGACCGCTTTACCGCTTCGAGGGATTATTCATGCCCATACTTTTTATTAGCACCTTATTACTATCCGGTCCCGCTTGGTGTAGCCAGCTTTGTTACTTCGGGGCATTTGACGCATGGAGTGCCCGGGGAAAATTGGAACGAAAAAGGTTCCCCTATCACAAGCAAATGCGATACAGCATATTATTTCTGGTTATGTTGGGGGCCATCCTACTCCGAATATTCGGGGCGAGCGGCAGGATAGCCACCGCTTTTGGAATAGCGGTCGGAGTTATCGGCCTACTTGTCATGCTATTGTTTTCCAGAAAGAGACGGAAGATGGTGCATTGCAGTAGTTATTGTCCGATCGGGACTTTAGTGTCTTTCCTCAAATACCTCTCTCCTTTCCGGGTACGACTGACCACGGATTGTTGCCATTGCATGGCTTGCACAAACGCTTGCCGTTATGATGCCCTACATAAAGAAGAGATCGAGAAGGGAAAGATCGGCTATACCTGTACCTATTGCGGAGATTGCCTCTCCGCTTGCAAGCACGGGGCTATAGAATATCATTTCCCGGGATTGCGCCCGACTACTGCCGAGCGCCTATGGATCGTCGTAACGGTCGTATTACATACTTGCTTCTTGATGATCGCACGAATCTGAGCCGTATACTTGCTTGCCCATTATATAAATACATACCGTATTCCGGTCATCGCCGAGGGTTTGCAGGCCAAACAGCTTATTCTCAATCGTCCATTTATCTCTCGAACGAAGATACTCCATACGCAATTTCTGGACAGAGGTAGCGGCATAATCCACGACTATGAAATCCGCTTCACGGCCAGGGAGGAAACTTCCGATTCGGTCGTCCAACGATAAGGCCCGTGCAGAGCCTAGCGTACATTTATAGATAGCCTCCAAAGCTGTCATCGGATAACCGTTCAACTGTTGTACCTTATAGGCCTCTCCCATCGTACGCCACATAGAGAAAGATGTACCCGCACCGACATCTGTCGCCAAGGTAGTACGTACGCCGTAACGGTTCGCTTCCCTCATATCGAATAATCCGCTTCCAAGGAAAAGGTTCGAGGTCGGGCAATGGGCGATAATGCCTCCCGTTTCTCCCAACCGCTTATATTCCCGATCGGTTAGATGGACACAATGCCCGAATATCGAACGATCGGTCAACAATCCGGCACGCTCATAGACCTCCAGATAATCCGCATGACCGGGACAGAGCGATAAGACAGATTCAATCTCTCCCAGATTCTCCGAAAGATGTGTCTGTATATAGGTACTGGGATATTCGGCATGTAAACGACCGGCAGACTTTAATTGATCCGGCGTACTGGTTATGGCGAAACGGGGCGTGATCACATAGTGGTTCCGTCCTTTCCCGTCCCAATCCTCGATTAAGCTACGGCAGTCCAACTCACCCTGATGCGTGGTATCCATCAGATAATCCGGAGCGTTCCGGTTCATCATCACCTTTCCAGCCAAGATACACATATTATACTCCGTAGCCACGGAAAATAATGCGGTTACGGAAGCAGGATGAACCGTGGCATAAGCGGCACAAGTCGTAGTTCCGTTCTTTACCAGTTCCTTCACGAAAAAGCGAGCGATATCTTGTGCATATTCCATGGAAGAGAAAGCTTCCTCGGCGGGAAACGTATATTCGTCCAGCCAATCCAGAAGTTGCTTGCCATACATTCCCTGTATCTCCGACTGGGAGAAATGGATATGGGAATCAATAAAGCCGGGTGTAATCAATTTACCGGAATAGTCTGTCACCGGGAAATCCGGGTAACGGGAACGCATCGCCTCGAACGGCCCCGCCTCTACAATCTTTCCATCAACAACAGCCAGTCCCCCATCCTCAAAATAGCGGTAAGCCTCCACATGATCCAGCGGGGAAGCGATCAAATAGAGCACTTCTCCCCTATATAAGTTCTTCATCATGGTCAAATAACAATTCGTTTATTTAATTGGTTCCACGTGCAAAGCGATGTGCGTAGCCTGACCGAACTTATCACGCAGATTCTGTTCGATCTCTTTCGTCAAGTCATGGGCACGAGTCACGGTTATCTGTCCGTCCACCCGTATATGCGCCTCGATAGCAAAATTATTACCGATGCGGCGGGTACGTAGATTATGCGGGCTCTTTACCTCAGGAATCTCACTAATGATCGCCAAGATCTCATCCTCCACCTCCTTCGGCAAAGATTTCTCCAATAAGTCATTAATCGCCGGGATCACTAGTTGTAAGGCTACTTTTACGATAAATAAACTGACAATCACAGCCGCCAACGGGTCCAGCACACGCCAATTATCCCCCAACAAAATCGCCCCTCCGATACCTAAAGCCGTACCGATCGAGGAAAAGGCATCCGAGCGATGATGCCAAGCGTTAGCGATAACGACTTGACTATTCTGCTTCCTTCCTACCCAAACCGTAATATGATACAGTAATTCCTTGATCACAATGGAGATAAGAGCGGCAACTAAAGCGATCATTCCCGGACTTTCCAACGGAATCCCCTTGAAATAAAAGTCATAAATCTTGTTCGCTCCCTCCCAGAAAAGGCCAAAACCTACACAAAGCAAGACGATACCGACAATTGAAGTCGCCAAAGTCTCGTATTTACCATGCCCGTAATCATGGCTCTCGTCCTTTGGCTTGGAAGATATATTGACAAAAAGAAGTACGATTATATCCGTTACGAAATCAGATAACGAATGTACCGCATCGGCGATCATAGCGCTACTATGCCCCCAGATACCCGCCACGAACTTGAATACCAATAAAACAAAATTAGCGAATGACCCTAAAAGTGTCACTCGCATAATCTCTTTTTTCCTCGCCTTTGGTGCCTCCTCCATAGAATCCCATTAACAAGATTTACCGGTCATGATGTCCAGCACCAGACGATCCGTCGCCTCCATTCCTTTAGAACCGATAGCGGTCAAGTTCGCGATCGATTTATCCACATCCTCATCGATGATACCTTCCACGGAAGTCACCACCTTATCCTCCATGGCCATCAAAGCGGAAAGCATCGCCGTAGATACGCCACTAGATACTTTCATCGCGCAACTCGGCTTGGCACCGTCACAGATCATTCCGGTAATATTACCGATCATATTCTTGATCGCATAAGAAATCCGCACCTTATTTCCTCCCATCAAATAGGTGATAGCGCAACTCGCTCCCGTAGCGGCAACCACACAACCGCAAAGGGCGGACAAACGTCCCAGACTTTGCTTGATATAGATCACCATCAAATGGCTTAACATCAACGCACGGATCAGTTGCTCTTCCGAGCATTGGATATCCTCGGCGAAAGAAAGAACCGGAAGCGTAGCGGCGATTCCTTGATTACCGCTTCCCGAATTACTCATCACCGGGATCATAGCGCCGTCCATGCGAGCGTCACAAGCGGCGGAAGTCATGATCAACATATGCGTATAAGCGGAATCTCCCATGAACTTACGGCCGAAAGCACCCGAGACCGTCTTGCTTACAGTATGTCCGTAATTGCCTTTCATGGAAGCTTGGGCGGCTTTCTTATTCAACTCAGCTGTTTCTAAAATAAAACGAATCTCATCCAATGGCATTTCCATGGCAAACTCATAGACCATAGAGAAGGAAAGACGTAAATCCTTATTCTCACATACTTCCTCGCCAGAAGCGTTTGCCATACGTAAATCAGTCAATACCTCCCCGTTTTTCTCTACATATATTATATGGGTATGCTCATGGCAAATGATCACCCTTGAACGATCGTTCCCTGCAGAACTTATAATTTCGATATAAAGTTTATCTACATTCTCTTTCAGGTCTATACCGATACATTTCTTGCAGACCATTTCCTTACCTTCTTTCAATCCCTCCGGAGTCAAGTCTTTCAGCACCTCTAGCCCATAAGCGGACTTACCGATGATCGATCCCAAGGCGATAGCGATAGGCAACCCCACCATGCCAGTCCCCGGGATTCCTACTCCCATGGCATTCTTCAGGATATTGGCGCTCAGATAAACCTCTATCTTCTCTGGCTTACGCCCCAGCACTTCCGCCGCTTTTGCGGCCGCCAAAGCCACGGCAATAGGTTCCGTACATCCGATAGCAGGGATTACCTCCCTGTGAATCAAATCTATAATTTGAGTTTTTATGATAGTATCCATACTGATAGTCTTTATTTAGAATTAGATAGTTAATATACAATAGATTAAGAACAAAACTCAACAACGATATCTCGCAAGGCATCGTATTGTTTTCCCAATGCATCTTCATAACGCAACGCTTCTTCCAGATTCCCTTCTCTTAACAGCGATAGTATATTATTCGATACATCGAATAGATTTACCAGACCTAAATTAGCGGCTATCCCTTTCAAGGTATGCGAATATAGCTTGGCATTCTCCAAATCCCGCTCTACTAAAGAGCTCCGTAATTTCACATACGAACCGTCTGTAGTAATAAATTTATATAGAAACTTTTTGAAGAGGCTATCACTATTCATAAAACGATCTAAGGTATTCTCTTTATCCCAAGCAGCTACATCTATTAATGCGTTATAAAAAGCATCGTTCTCATTCATTTTTTTATGATATTAGTTTTCGTACAAAATTAGGAATTTTATAGACACTACCAACGTTAGCGGTATTCTTTTTCTTTACTTACCGCAACTTGGGTACGGAACGATAATTTTAGTACTTTTGTCGCCTACTTCGGGACCTAAAACGCCCGGGCTGTATTTATCCGATTAATTGAATTGATAAAGGAATGGGAATTTCATCGCCGCTTGTAGATTTGCAACATCAATATGATCTCCTGCAGAAAGAATATGAATATGAGAAGGAAACATACCGACAGCAATCCGAGCGTACGGGTTTGCGAAAACGAGTGGCGCAGGGCCTCTGTTGGTATCCGGTCACTCCGGGACGCAGTTATTATAACTCCTTAAACCAATTGGTGATCGAGATCGAAAGGACAGAAGACCGGGAGATCGAGCATAATTTTGAGTACGGGCGCCCGGTTTGCTTCTTTACGGCAGATATCAGTGGTAAATTTAAGTATCTGGATTTCTCCGCCACGATCAGCTACGTGCAAGAGGACCGGATGGTGGTAGTTCTCCCCACTCCTTCCGCCTTGATGGATATACAAGGAAAAAGCAATGATCTCGGCGTGCAACTCTACTTCGACGAGACCAGCTATAAAACGATGTTTTCCGCTCTCTCGGACGTGATGCGGGCAAAAAACAACCAACTCTCTCATCTAAGGGATGTATTGCTGGGACAGGAAAAACCGGGACAGCGGGAATTATTCCCGATCCGCTTCCCTTGGTTGAACCGTTCTCAGGAAGAAGCCGTAAATAAGGTATTGGGAGCGAAACAAGTATCTATCGTACACGGCCCTCCCGGAACTGGGAAAACAACCACCTTGGTGGAAGCCATTTACGAGACCCTTCACCGGGAAAATCAAGTGATGGTTTGCGCCCAAAGTAATACCGCCGTAGACTGCATCTCGGAGAAACTGGTAGATAGAGGCATTAACGTCCTGCGCATCGGGAACCCCACTCGTATCAATGACAAGATGCTCTCTTTCACATATGAACGCCGTTTCGAGTCGCATCCGGATTATCCCGAATTATGGAGCATCCGGAAAGCGATACGGGATATACAATCCAATATGCGAAAGAAAAGCCGGGAGGAACGGGATACGATCCGAAACCGCCTCTCCCGTTTGAAATTCCGGGCGACCGAACTGGAAGTCAAGATCGATACAGAGCTGTTCGACGAGGCTCGTGTCGTTGCTTGCACCTTGGTTGGCTCCGCAAACCGGATCATGATGAACCGGCACTTCACGACCTTGTTTATCGACGAGGCCGCCCAAGCCTTGGAAGCCGCTTGCTGGATAGCGATCGGCAAGGCGGACCGGGTCATACTAGCGGGCGATCATCACCAATTGCCCCCTACTATTAAATGTATAGAAGCGGAACGAGAAGGCTTAGGACGTACCTTGATGCAAAAGATAGCCCACACGAAACCGGAAACAGTCTCTCTCCTGAAGATCCAATATCGTATGCACGAGGATATCATGCGCTTCTCCTCCCAATGGTTCTATCATAACGAACTCGAATCCGCTCCCGAGGTAAGTGGGCGAGGAATCTTGCGACTGGACACTCCCATCGTATGGTTCGATACGTCCGAGTGCGATTTCACGGAAAATACGAGAGAGGAGACCATGAGCCGTGTCAACAGGCAAGAGGCGGAATTGCTCGTGGAACAATTACGCTCCTATATACAGAAAATATCCAAGGAGAGAGTGCTGGAGGAGAATATCGACTTCGGATTGATCTCCCCTTATAAGGCGCAGGTACAATACATCCGTAAATTAATCAAACAGGACGCTTTCTTCAAGCCTTTACGCAGACTGATTACCGTACATACCGTAGACGGTTTCCAAGGGCAAGAACGCGATGTCATCTTGATCAGTTTGGTGAGGGCCAACGAGGATGGAAAGATCGGCTTCTTGAACGACTTACGGCGCATGAACGTAGCGATCACCCGTGCCCGTATGAAACTGATGATCTTGGGAGACGCTTCCACCCTTACCCGGCACGCATTTTATAAAGAACTCTATAATTATATCTCCCAAAGAGGTAAAATAATCACGATCAACACGAAACAAGAGCATGAACTATAAATTATTGGTACTGGATTTAGACGGTACACTGACAAACAGTAAAAAAGAGATCACCCCGTTTACGAGGGAAACCCTTCTGCAAGCGCAGGAAAAAGGATTGCATCTGGTCTTAGCCTCCGGCCGGCCCACCTACGGTATCGTGCCTTTAGCCGAGGAACTGAACATGAAGCAATATGGTGGTTTTATCCTTTCCTTCAACGGCGGTAAGGTGATCGACTTGATGACAGACAAAGTACTTTTCGAACAGGCTTTGCCACCCGATATCGTACCTGTTTTATACAACCGCTCCAAAGAAGCGGGACTGGCTATCCTTTCCTACAACGGTAAATATATCTTAAGCGAACACCCGGAAAATAAATACGTACAATACGAATCTTTCTTAACCAAAATGAAGATCAAGGCTACCGACGATTTCCTGCGGGATTTGCATCAGCCAGCCGATAAATGCTTGGTGGTAGGCGAACCGGAGATGTTGGTACCGTTGGAAGAGAAGCTCCGCCAAGAATTAGGGAAACGTATCAACGTATATCGTTCCGAGGCATTCTATCTGGAGCTTGTCCCCAAAGGCATCGACAAAGCCGCCTCGTTATCCCGCTTACTAGAGCGAACCCGGATAAAACAGGAGGAAGTGATCGCTATCGGCGACGGTTTCAACGATGTATCCATGATCCGTTTCGCCGGATTGGGAGTCGCTATGGCCAACGCCCAGCCCCCTGTCAAGGCCAATGCCGACCGCATCACCCAATACACGAACGATGAGGATGGAGTGGCTCGTTTCATCCAAGAATTGCTTTGAAAAAAACACGTACGTATTTTCCGAGAAACACGTACATGTTTTCGCGAGAACACGTACGTGTTTTTTCAGAGACATTTACACCAGTATCGGCACAGGCCAATGCCTATATCGGCATAAGCCTGTACGTATATCGCCGCAAGGCTACACCGATATAGGCGTGAGCTTGCGCCGATATACGTAAATTCCTTTCATGGAAATGTCTTCTAACTATCAACTATTTTATGTACATTTGTATTCTAAACCATAAAATAAGACGCCATGAAGTACAAATTATTAGTCTTAGACGTAGATGGGACGTTGCTTAACGACAAGAAAGAGATAACTCCCCGGACCCATGCCGCCCTGTTAAAGGCTCAGCAGATGGGAGTTCATGTTGTATTGGCATCCGGCCGACCCACCAACGGGGTTCAACCCTTGGCGGAGGCTCTTGAATTGAATCATTACGGTGGTTTCATATTATCTTATAACGGAGGTCAGATCATCAATGCCCAGACCGGAGAATTGATGTTCGAGAAACGAATCGATCCGGCTATGATTCCTTATTTGAACCGGAAGGCGAAGGAAAACGGTTTTGCTATCTTCACGTATCACAAGGACTATATCCTGACCGATAGCCCGGAAAACAAGCATGTCCAAGAGGAGGCCGAACTCAATAAGATGCGCATCATCGGTGTGGAGAATTTCCCGGAAGCGGTGGATTTCGCACCCTGTAAGTGTATTCTTACCAGCGATGACGAGAACAATCTAGTGGGTCTCGAAAATCATTGGAAGAAACGTCTGGACGGGGTATTGGAAGCTTTCCGCTCCGAGGACTATTTCTTGGAGGTAGCTCCTCATTTCATCAATAAGGGAAATACGTTGGCGGTATTGATGGAGATGCTGAATATCACGACCGAAGAGGTTGTCGCTATTGGTGATGGCGTAGCCGACGTATCCATGCTTCAATTAGCCGGTACCGGCGTGGCGATGGGTAACGCACGCGACTCCGTAAAGGCTTGCGCCGATTTCACGACCTTATCTAATAATATGGATGGTGTGGCGGTAGCGATCGAGAAAGCGATCCTTGCCACGATCAAACCCACGGAGGTTCCGTTAGATCAACTAAACGCACGGGCCAAACATGCCTTAATGGGTAATCTAGGCATTCAATATACCTATGCGTCGGAGGATCGTGTGGAAGCGACCATGCCTGTAGACGAACGGACCCGCCAGCCTTTCGGTATCTTGCACGGAGGCGCTACGCTGGCTTTGGCGGAGACCGTGGCCGGACTAGGTTCCATGATTCTGGCGAAACCGGACGAGGTAGTCGGCATGCAAGTTAGCGGCAGCTATATGTCGTCCGCCCACGAGGGAGACACGGTACGTGCCGTCGGGACGATTATCCACAAAGGCCGTTCATCCCATGTGTGGAACGTAGACATATTCACCTCTACCGACAAACTGGTTTCCTCGGTACGGGTAATCAATAGCATACTAAAGAAGAAATGATTCCAAGAGATTCTTACGAAATAATAGACACGTTGATCAAGCAAGGCCGGAGTTTCGCTATTTGGCGTATTCCCGGTGAGGATAGGCTCCATTTCAGGATGCAAAGCGCCGGCTCTCCTTGCCTATTATACGACATAAAAGACTTAAATGAACGGAGCGGTTTTGTAATCGCTCCGTTTCAGGTGACAGCGGAACGACCTATCGTTTTAATCCAACCGGATTGCTTTGAAATCCCCTCCGAATCCGATTGGGATTTCTCTCGAGAGAAAAACGAATTCCCTTCGAATGAAATCGAAATCCCATCCGAATCCGAGGAGAAGGAACGATACGCTTACCATTTCTCCCTGTTTACCAGCCCTTTGCTAAAAGGAAGCCAAGATAAACTAGTCCTATCCCGTAGCAAAACGATCCGGAAAGATCCCTCTTTCTCACCCGGCAAGGCATTCTTCGCCGCAGTAGAACGATATATCCGCTCCTATGTCTACCTTTGCCATACCCCGGAAACCGGAACTTGGATGGGTGGGACACCGGAAATCTTGTTATCCGGCGAGAAAGGCGACTGGCAAACGGTAGCTTTGGCCGGAACCCAATCCTTACGAGACGGGAAATTACCGAAAAGCTGGGACCATAAGAATTGGAGAGAACAGCAATTAGTCGCCTCCTATATACGCCGCCAGCTGTCCACCTTGGGTATTACTCCCGAGGAGAAGGGGCCTTATTCAGCCCGGGCCGGAGAGGTTTCCCATTTGAAAAGCGATTTCTTCTTCTCCTTGCCGAATCCCGAGAAGCTGGGTGATGTCCTTCAACTATTACACCCTACTCCAGCCGTTTGCGGTCTTCCCAAGGAGGAGGCTTATCATTTCATCATCGAGAATGAGGGGTACGATCGTAGCTATTACTCCGGTTTCATCGGTTGGCTGGATCCCAAAGGCAAAACAGATCTGTACGTAAACCTCCGTTGCATGAATATCCTCCCCCAAACCTTTACGCTGTATGCCGGAGGCGGTCTGTTGGCGGCCTCGCAGCTAGAGGATGAGTGGCAGGAGACAGAGGATAAATTAGATACGATGCGGAGAATAGTGGGTAATTTATAATTTTATATCATATAATGTATAGCGATAAAAAGAACATCCTTCAATTGGTAGCCTTGCTGATAGAGCACGGCGTAAGTAATATCGTGCTATGTCCGGGGAGCCGGAACTCTCCGATTGTGCACACATTGGCAAACCATTCGTTCTTCAATTGCCATTCCGTGACGGATGAGCGAAGCGCGGGATTCTTTGCCGTAGGGCTAGCGTTGCACGGAGGTAAGCCGGCGGCTGTTTGCTGTACCTCGGGCACGGCCTTGCTGAATATACATCCGGCGGTAGCGGAGGCTTTCTATCAGAAAGTTCCGCTTGTCGTGATATCCGCCGACCGCCCCGCCGCATGGATCGGGCAAATGGACGGACAGACCTTGCCGCAACCCGGGGTGTTCGGCTCGCTGGTGAAGAAATCGGTACAGCTACCGGAAATACATACGGATCAAGATGAATGGTATTGTAATCGATTGATCAACGAGGCTTTGTTGGAACTGAACCATCACGGCAAAGGGCCGGTTCATATCAACGTCCCGATCTCCGAGCCTTTATTTCAGTTCACGACACCCGAATTGCCGAAGGTACGGGTAATCACCCGTTATCAAGGCCTAAACGTGTACGACCGGAAATATGACGATCTGATCGAGCGTTTGAACAAATATAGCAAGCGAATGATGATAGCGGGACAAATGAGCTTGATCTATCTCTTCGAGAAGAAAATATGCAAGTTACTATACAAGCATTTCACTTGGCTCTCCGAGCACATCGGCAACCGTATCGTACCGGGATTGCCGATCAAGAATTTCGACGCCATCCTGTACGCTACCCCAGAGGAGGAAAAAGAGAAGCTGGTTCCCGAGCTCGTGATCACCTACGGCGGCCATATTGTCTCCAAGCGGCTGAAAGAGTTTTTGCGGAAACACCCGCCTAAGGAGCATTGGCATGTCTCATTGGATGGGGAGGTAGCGGATTTATTCGGTAGCCTGACCACGGTGATCGAGATGGACGCTTTCGAGTTTCTGGAGAAAATCGCTTATATGCTGGAGAATAGGCAGATTGAATATCCGAAGGCTTGGGAATATAAATCCCGGAATCTGCCGGAGCCGGAGTTCGCTTACTCCGAAATGGCGGCGATCGGTGGTTTGATACGTTCGCTTCCGGCTGAATCTGCCTTGCATCTGGGGAATAGCTCCACCGTACGTTACGCGCAATTGTACACCGTACCCGAGACGGTTGAGGTTTGTTGTAACCGAGGTACGAGCGGGATCGAAGGCTCTTTGTCTACGGCCATCGGATACGCCTCGGCCTCGCAAAAACTAAACTTTATCGTTATAGGCGATCTTAGTTTCTTCTATGATATGAACGCATTGTGGAACGGAAACTTGCACAATAACCTTCGCATCCTGCTCTTGAACAACGGAGGTGGCGAGATCTTCCAAGCCTTGCCGGGATTCAAGATGAACGAGCGTACGCACCGTTACGTCACCGCCTCCCACCAGACCTCAGCGGAGGGATGGGCCACGGAAAGGGGATTCTCCTACTCCGCCGTTCATAACGCCGAGGAGTTGGCAGCTGCGATGAGCGCCTTTACCCAAACGGAGCAACCGAGCGAACATCCCCTATTCATGGAGGTTTTCACGGACAAAGCGGAAGACGTACGATTGCTCAAGGAATATTATCATCAACTAAAAAATTCATCCCAAGCACAAAACATATAATATATGGAAACGAAAAGAGAATGGACAACCATCAAGGAATACGAGGAGATCTTATTTGATTTCTACAACGGCATCGCCCGCATTACGATCAACCGGGAACGGTATCGCAACGCTTTTACCCCGACTACGACCACGGAGATGAGCGACGCCTTTTACATCTGCCGGGAACGCCCGGACATTAACGTAGTCGTTCTGACAGGAGCCGGAGATACGGCCTTTTGCGCGGGAGGCGATATGAACGTGAAAGGACGTGGCGGCTACGTGGGTAAAGACGGCGTACCTCGCTTGAACGTATTGGACGTACAAAAGCAGATCCGCTCTCTCCCGAAACCCGTCATCGCGGCCGTGAATGGTTTCGCTATCGGCGGCGGACACGTTTTGCACGTCGTTTGCGACCTTACGATCGCATCCGAGAACGCTATCTTCGGACAGACTGGCCCTCGTGTGGGTAGCTTTGACGCCGGGTTCGGCTCTTCTTACCTCGCCCGTGTGGTCGGACAGAAAAAGGCCCGTGAGATCTGGTTCCTATGCCGCAAGTACAATGCACAGGAGGCTTTGGATATGGGTCTGGTAAATAAGGTAGTCCCCTTGGATAAATTAGAGGACGAGTACGTTCAATGGGCCGAGGAGATGATGTTGCTTAGCCCGTTGGCTTTGCGCATGATCAAGGCGGGCTTAAACGCCGAGTTGGACGGACAGGCTGGTATACAGGAGTTGGCCGGAGACGCTACCATGCTTTACTATATGACGGACGAGGCGCAGGAAGGCGGCAAGGCATTCTTGGAGAAACGCCGTCCCCGCTTCGAGGATTACCCGAAATTCCCGTAGGGGGATTGAGAATGAATAATGAATAATTAAGAATGAATGGTAAAGGAGAGGTTATATAGGATTGAGGTGGTTCCCCGGTGCTTGACTTTCAAGCGACCGGCAGGAACCTCACGGGGTGTTTACACGACCCGGAAATTGTGGGAGGTCCGAATCCGCAAGGAAGACGAACCCTCAGCTTTTGGTATCGGAGAATGTGCCCCCCTGCCGGATCTCAGTTGCGATTATGGAGTGGATTACGAGATCACGTTATCCAAGGCTTGCCTCGATCTGGAACAGAAAGGGCATGTTGACACCGGATCTTTGTGCCATTACCCATCCATCCTTTTCGGATTGGAAATGGCCATGCGCCATTATGAACAGGGCGGTTGGCGGCATTACGACACGCCCTTCTCGCGAGGGCAGGCGGGCATCCCCATCAACGGACTGATCTGGATGGGCGATTATAAGTACATGCTGGAACAGGTAGAGGAAAAGATGAAGGAGGGCTTCCGCTGCGTCAAGCTGAAGATCGGCGCTATCGATTTCGACCGGGAACTCTCTTTATTGAAACATATCCGCACGCATTTCTCCGCCAAGGAAATAGAGCTTCGGGTGGACGCTAACGGCGCTTTCACTCCCCCGGAAGCGATGGATAAACTGAAGCGGCTCGCCGAGATGGATTTGCATTCCATCGAGCAGCCTATCCGTGCCGGGCAGTTGGAAGAAATGGCACACCTTGCGGCAGAGTCACCCCTTCCCATCGCTCTCGACGAGGAACTGATCGGCTGTAACGCCCCGGACGAGAAACGGCGGTTGTTGGAAACGATCCATCCCCAATACATTATATTAAAGCCTTCCCTCCACGGAGGCATCGCCGGATGTACGGAATGGGTTCACTTAGCGGAAACTATCTTAGGGAGTACCCCCGAGCGACCCAAATGGTGGGTCACCTCCGCTCTGGAATCGCAAATCGGACTGAACGCTATCGCCCAATGGTGCGCCACGTTAGGTAACCCGCTACCGCAAGGTCTGGGAACCGGCGAGATTTTCAAGGATGATAAACATCGGTTGATCCAACGAAAAGGAGACACCATCTGGTTCACCAACGACCTTTGACCTATGCCGATACAAGAAGATTTACAGGCATTCTTAGCTGAATGGCACGATCCCTCCCCTTTTCTGGAAGTCCAGACCTCCGGCTCCACCGGTACGCCCAAGCGGATGAGAGTGCGCAAGGACCGGATGCTGAACAGCGCCCGGCTTACCTGCGATTATCTGGGTCTTAAGAAGGGCGACAAGGCCCTGTTATGTATGCCCCTACGCTATATAGCCGGAAAGATGATGGTGGTCCGCTCCCTATACGCCGGACTGGATCTGGAGGTGCGTGAACCCTCCGGACACCCGTTGGCGGATTGGGGGGATACGCCCCTGCGCTTTGCCGCCATGATCCCCTTGCAGGTTTACAATACGTTGCGAGTACCCGAGGAACGTAAACGGCTGGAGCAAACGGATATCCTGATTATCGGCGGCGGGGCGATCGACACGGCCTTGGAACAGGAGATACGGCAGATGCCAAACACGGTTTATTCCACCTACGGAATGACGGAGACGCTGTCTCACGTCGCCCTGCGCCGGCTGAACGGGCCGGAAGCCTCGCCCTATTACCATCCCTTCCCCTCGGTGGCGTTATCCTTGTCGCCGGACAATACCTTGGTGATAGACGCCCCATTGGTTTGCGACGAGCGGCTGGTGACGAACGATGTCGCCCGCCTGCTGCCGGACGGGAGTTTCGCCATTATCGGAAGGAAAGATAATATCATCAATAGCGGTGGTATCAAGATACAGATCGAGGAGGTGGAAGAGCGGCTACGGCCCTACCTAGACCTCCCCTATGCCATCACCTCTGTGCCCGACTCTCGGCTGGGAGAGACGGTCGTACTACTGCTTGCCTCAAAGCTACGAGGTACGATACCTCAAACCTATGAGGCACGATACCTCAAAGCTATGAGGTACGACACCTCAAACCTACGAGGTGAGATGCTAACAGAGGCTCTCGCCAGCCTGCCCAAGTACCTCCGTCCAAGGCACGTCATAGAGGCAAGCGAGATCCCCCAAACCGGAAGCGGCAAGATCGACCGTGCCGCCTGCCGGGAGCTAGCGAGAAATATCATTACAAAAACACTATAAACATGAAAAGAATTCTAACAATCACCGCGGTCTCCCTATTGGCCTTATCGCCTATGTACGGGCAGGATTCTTGCCGATACCCGCAAGATCCTACCTTGGAGAAATCGCAAGCCTATGCAGGATACGACTGCGTCACCTTGCTGGACAGCACCGCCGTCACGGTACTTGGGGCTGCCGTCCCCTTTGGGCAGACCCCCGCCGTTACGGTACAACCTACCGGCTCGGGGGCTTTCGCCGTATGCAAGGCTTTTAAGGTACAGACTTCCAAAGGAGCCGTCGCCAACCGTATCATCAAATACGATTACGACCCGCTGACGGCGCACGCCGAGTTTCGTTACGCCACGATCTACCGTGCGAATGGCGACGTGATCAATCTCGACGTGACTGGGGCTTGCGACTATGCCGCCCCCGCACGTGCCATCTACTGGGGCGCCCGGCAGATCATGCTGGAAGTGGGCCGCCTGCAACCGGGAGATGTCGTGGAGTACGAGATCGCCAAGAAAGGTTTCACCTACGCCTTGCTGACGGCGGGCGACGACGAGCGTTTCATCCCTCCTATGCGAGGACAGTTTTACGATATCGTCCCCTTCTGGGCTACCGAGCCTACCGTGCGCAAGGTGTACCGGGTATCCATGCCGATGGAGAAAGAGTTGCAATTCCAGTTCTACCAAGGCGAATGTACCTCTTCGATGCGATACGAGGACGGACGGAAAATATATACCTTCGCCTCCGACGATATCCTTCCTTTCGCCAAGGAACCGAACATGGTAGACCTATTCGACGCTGCCCCGAAGCTCATGATGTCCAGTACTCCCCGCTGGGAGGATAAATCCCTTTGGTTCAATAAGGTTAACGAGGATTACGGAAGCTTTACTGCGATCCCGGAAGCCCAGAAAAAGGTAGACGAGCTGATCAAAGGCAAGAAAACGGAAATGGAGAAGATAGCCGTGCTGACCCACTGGGTGGCCGATAACATCCGTTACTCCGGAATCTCGATGGGTAAAGGCGAGGGTTTCACGCTTCACAACCTGAAAATGAATTATACCGATCGTTGCGGTGTCTGCAAGGATATCGCCGGTACGTTGATCGCCTTCCTCCGCATGGCCGGCTTCGAGGCTTACCCGGCGATGACAATGGCGGGAAGCCGTGTAGAAAGTATCCCCGCCGACCATTTCAACCATTGCGTGGCGGTGGTAAAACTGGCGAGCGATACGTATATGCCTCTCGACCCGACTTGGGTTCCTTTCTGCCGGGAATTATGGAGTAGCGCCGAGCAACAGCAGAACTACCTCCCGGGTGTGCCCGAAGGCTCCGACCTCCGCTTAACCCCTGTCTCCGCCCCGGAGAACCACTACGTCCGCATCCACGCCGACAACCGCCTAGACGAGAAAGGCACGCTCCGCGGACAATTCACGATCACCGCCGAGGGACAATCCGACAGCAATATCCGCCGCATCTTCACCACCGGATGGCAATCCGACTGGCAGAACACGATGGAGAAGCAATTGCTGGCCGTATCCCCCAACGCCAGATTACTTCGTGTAGATTACGGTAAGGACCCGAAGAACTATCAAGCGGCCCCTATCAAGATCACGTTCTCTTATGAGATCCCCGATTATGCGATCATCGCCGGAGACCAGATGCTTATCAAGCCGCTAGTCATGAATAACCTCTACAATCAAGTGAAGAGTTTCTTGCGTATCGATACGAAACCGGAAAACCGTGCGTATGGATTCAAGGACGCTTGCTCTCGTTTGGTAGAACAAGATGAGACCATCCGCCTCCCCAAAGGCTATACCCTCCTGAACGCCCCGAAGAATGACGCCCTGCGAAGCAATGCGGCCGATTTCGAAGGTTCCCTTTCACAGGAAGGCGACCGGAACATCGTCTTGCGCCAGAAGCTAGCGTTGAAGAAGCGTGTCTACGACGCGGCCGACTGGAAAGGCTTCCGTTCCGCCGTGAACGCCTATAAGAGTTATGGCGACTATTTGATTATCAAGAAATAAAAAAAGAAAGACAATGATTAAGATAACCTATAAACTGATTCTTCTCCTAAGCTTGTTAGCGATGACGGTTACTTCATTCGCCGCATCGGAGGCTGAGTACGGGAAAGTATCGAAAGCTTGGACCTTGCATGCCGACGGCAGCCAAGAATATCGATCCTCCATGGAGTTGACGCTCTTCACGCATACCGCGATGAATAGCACGTATGGCGAGAGTTTTATCGTCTACAATCCCGATTTCCAAACACTGAAGATCCACTCATCCTATACGAGGCAGAAAGACGGTACGATCGTAAAGACACCCGATAACGCCTTCGTGGAGGTCCTGCCCCGTTTCGCCGCCGACGCTCCGGCCTATAACCAACTCAAGGAAATGGTCGTGGTACACACTGGCCTAGAACTTGGGGCCACGATTTACTTGGATTACTCTATTATCACAAAACCGGGCTACTATCCGGCTCTGGATATCAACGAGCGACTACAAGAGACCTCTCCCGTGAAGGAATGCAAGGTCTCTATTTCCGTACCGGAAGGAACCCCCTTGGCTTGCGGTCTGTACGGCTCCCCCGTAAAAGCCGTGGAAGAGAGCCATGACGGTATAAAGGAGGTACACTGGACACTACGGAACATTCCCGCTTCCTCCCGTGAGGCTTTCCAACCAAAGAACCGTGAGGCTTCACCCCACTTGGTAGCCTCTACCTATCCTTCAGGTAAAGCGGCCTTAGCCACTTTGGATAAGCGCTTAAAGGAATCGCAGGGATACGAGAGCAAAACCTTCGCCCAATTCCTCACCGATAAAAGCGGTAACGAACAAGAGAAAGTGAACATCATCCGAGACCATATACTCAACAATCTCAGTACCTGTCCTATCCCCATGGCGATGACCGGCTATACCGTCCGTGACATCGATACCGTTCTCCGCAGTGCCTACGGTACGCCGCTAGAGATCGCACAGCTCTTGAACGTGATGTTGAATGCCGCCGGAATCCCGTCGGAAGTCCTCGCCGTCTATCCCGGCCATCTCGATACGGACGCTTGCGGGCTGGCTGCCATCCAGACGCTATCGATG
>OGPY01001276.1_pt1 | contig 19530 bp, 18 predicted proteins | sample 1553121 | NCBI WGS metagenome assembly OGPY01 (sample SAMEA2580004, study PRJEB22360) | human gut metagenome
ATATCTGCTTCCATCTTAGAGATAGAATATCAGATATTCTTAATCCTGTGAAGCAAGAAAGAAGCATCTAAGCAAGGGGGATAGGAATGAAGAGAATCAAACGCAACCCGTTGTAAACAAGCGGTTTTGCAGTTGTTTGCCATTACAGCCAAACAGCAGGGAAAGGCAGGATAATGCAAGGTTTCCGCTACCAAGTCATTACCTGTTCCGCTACCTGCCTGAAGCCTGAAAAACAGCGTTCCTAATGCTTGTAAACAAGCATTATACGTGCGACAGGGGCTTCAAATCCGCAGATTTAACAGCGTCCGTTCCGTTTGCGCCGTTCTGCCCCGTTTCCAATTCTGTCGGTCGGCAATGTATCACTAATATTGCAACCAAAAAAATTATGGCAATGAAGACAGAAATGAAAGTGCTGCTCTACATCAAGCGCAGCGGACAGGACAAGGACGGACGGTCGCCCCTCATGGGCAGGATAGCCGTCAGGGGAAAGAACAACTCCATCGCGCAGTTCTCCTGCAAGTTCAAGGTGGACGTGAAGCTGTGGAACGCCACTTCCCAACGATGTACGGGCAAGAGCCGGATGGCGGTCATGGCAAACCGAGAGATTGAACGCACGTTGCTTCTACTCCGCCAACGGTTCAACGAACTGAAAGACATCAAGGAGGTTGTTTCGGCAGAGGAAGTGAAGAACGCCTACCAAGGTCAGGCTGAATCGCAGGACACCATCATGAAGCTGTTTGAGGAACACAACAGCGACTACGCCTTGCGCGTGGGCGTGAACCGCGCCGTGAACACCTATTACCAGTACACGAACACTTACCGCCACCTTGCCGTGTTCCTGAAATACAAGTACCGTCTTTCGGATATGCCCGTCAAGCAGATTGACAGTACTTTCATCGAGGATTTCGACATGTACATGCGCACCGTCAAGCGGTTCAAGCCAAGGACCATAGTCGGGCATATCAACCGCCTGAAATGCGTGATGATGCTTGCCGTGTTCCGTGGCACCATCCCTTTCAGCCCGTTCAAGGGTTACAGTCCGCAAAAGCCGGAGTTCAAGCAGATGTACCTTACGGAAGAGGAACTGGCCAAGTTCGCCAACATGACCTACGACACGCCCAACCGCAACTTCACGAGGGATATGTTCCTGTTTTCATGTTGGACTGGCATCTGCTACTGCGACATGAGGGCGTTGACGGAGAAGAACCTCGTGAAAGCGGAGGACGGAAGCCTGTGGATTCATACAGAAAGGCTGAAAACGGGCACTCCCGAATGTGTCAGGCTGATGGAGATACCACTCGCCATATTGGAGAAATACAGGGACATGGATGCCAACGGGAAACTATTGCCCATGCTCACAAAGGAGAGCATGAACCGCCACCTCAAAAAAATGTCGGTAATGTGCGGCATCAACCGCCCGATTTCATTCCATTGTGCCAGACATACCTTCGGCAGCATAATCTGTTTATCACAAGGAATACCCATCGAAACGGTAAGCAAAATCATGGGGCACAAGCATATAAAGACCACTCAACGGTACGCGAAAGTCACGCAGGACAAGATAGACCGTGACGTGGACAGGCTGGGCGAAGCCATCGAAGGCAAGTTCACCCTGTACGGGATTGATTCGGCTCCTTCCCCGATTCATAAGGACATCACCCGGCGCAGGGTCAACCCAAGTTGGAAACAGGCGGTGGTCATCAAACAAATGATGGAGGGATAGGCCATGCGCAGCACGTTCAAGCTATTATTTTACATCAACCGACAGAAGTTGAAAAAGAACGGAAAATGCCCTGTCATGGGACGTATTACCCTTGACGGCAAGGTCAACCAGTATTCCACGGGGCTGGAAGTCGAGCCTGCGTATTGGAACGCTGATACGAGCAGGGCTTCCACTGACGGACGCAAGGAAAACCTTGCAGGCGAGAAGAAAAAGGAATTGGTACGGTTGAATGATGCCTTGTCCGCATTGGAAGCCAAAGCCCGTGCCGCCTACAAGGAGAACGTGGACATTTACGGCTTCGTTTCGGCAGAAATCATCAAGAACGCCGTAACGGGCAAGTCGCAGGTAAAAGAGACCCTGCTCGCATTGATGGACGAACATAATGAGGAATACGCCAAACGTGTGGGCATCGACAGGACAAGGCACACTTATATCCGGTACCTGACCACACGCAAGCACATCCACAATTTCATGAAGTACAAGTACGGCATGGAGGACATGCCGTTGCGCTCGCTGACCATGCGCTTCATGACCGACTTCATGTTTTACCTCTCCACGGTGTTGCGGCTGAAAGTGTCGGCATACAACGACTACCTCATCCTACTGCACAAGATGACGCGGCTCGCCTTGAAAAGGCATATCCTCAAACGCGACCCGTTTGCGGGGCACAAGATAGAGAAAATCACGGTGAACCACCGCTACCTGACAGGCGAGCAGTTCGAGAAACTGTTGAAAGCCAATCTGCCCACGTACAGGCTGTGCCATACGAGGGACTTGTTCGTCTTTTCGACTTTCACGGGCATCGGGAGGGCGGATTTGGCGAATCTGACGGAGGACAACATCATCACGAAGGAGGACGGCAGCAAGTGGATTCACATCGCCCGTCAGAAGACGAAAGCGGAGTGCCACATCAAGCTGCTGGACATACCACTACGCATCATCGAGAAATACCGTGGCGAGGGAAAGGACGGGAAACTGTTCTTCGTTCCGCAGACTTCGAGCCTGTGCCGTAACCTGAAGATGATAGCCGAACAGTGCAATCTGGGATGCCATCTTACCTACTATATGAGCCGCCACTCGTTTGCGACCCTGATTTGCCTGAACAACGGCGTGCCGATAGAAACCATCAGTAAGATGATGGGACATTCCTCCATCCGCACCACGCAAATCTATGCGGAAATCACCAACCAGAAGGTGAGCCGTGACTTGGCTGTATTGTCCGAGACCACCAAAGGCAAGTTCTCCCTGCCTGACGATGGGATGCCCTCGCGTGTGTTCAAGTGCGGCAATTACAGCGGTTGGAAAAATGAATGTGAACGTAATTCAAACAATGAAAAATGATGCAAGTATGGAAAGAGGAATAATCACAATCACTGAAAGTGGGGCGGTCATGATGCCGACCGCTCCCGTCTGGATGACGCAGCAGGAGATGTCCGATGCGTTCAATGTGTTCGGCTGCTATATTCGTAAGGCTATTGCTTCCATATACAAGAACAATGAATTGTCGGAAGAGGAAACGGTGCGGCACGTCAGGCAGGACGGCAGGATTTGCTATGACGTGTACAGCCTTGAAATGGTGGTTGCCGTGGCTTTCAGGTTACGAAGCAGGGAAAGCATGGCTTTCCGAAAGTTCATCATGGAAAGGCTGTACACAGCAAGCCGTGAAAAGCCTGTAAATTTGTTCTTTTCGCTGTCCGTAGCCAGCCCACGGTGTACGTGTTAGCTGTATAACATTACACAAAGAAAGCCGATGGCGACAAGTGAATTGTCCGACCATCGGCTTTCTTTGTTTTTGCACATTCAGATTTACGTATCCAAGCGGTATGCGTTCCGATAGCCGCTCATCACCATCTTTTCGATGTCCGATTCCTTGTACAGAATCTTGCCGCCCAACTGGTAATAGGCAATCATCCCGTTGTTGCGGTAGTCCTGCAAGGTGCGTCGGCTCACTTTGAGCCATGCAGACACCTCCTTGTCCGTCAGGAACCGTTCGTTACTTGGGGAAGCCTTGTGCTCCGCGTCCATTCTTTCGATGCCTTCAAACAAGGCATCCAGTTGTCCGATGAAGCCGACCTCCAGTTCACGGTCGGCAAGAATCAAGTCGTTCATAATTTACAGTGGATTTAGTGGTTGTACATTGTGTTTTCTGATTAGATGCTACAGCCACGATAGGCTGCATCCTTACGCCTGTCCTCCACGAGCCGGACGATGCGTTGCACGTCCTCCGGCTTGTAGAAAATCTTGTGCCCTATCTGCGAGTAAGCCAGCGTACCGTTGTCGCGGAGCGTCTGCAAGGTTCGCGGACTGATGCGCAACTGTTGGCAGACCTCTTGGTTGTCCATCCAACGGCTGAGCCGTTTTCCCTCTCTCTTGCAAAGGATTTCATTCACCCGGTCGGACAGGCGGTTGAGCTTGCCGACCATTTCCTCATACTTGCTTTTTGAAATGATTACTACTTCCATACTCATTATATTTACTGTTTGTTCTTCTTTTTGTCTGCAAAGTAAATCCGTTGTTCGCTTGAAACAATGGATTTGCAATGAGGTGGCTGCTTGTGGCCGCAAGGGGTCGGGAGTGGCTTTATCCACTGAACCCGTAACGGCTGCTTCAAGTGTCCGTGCTGCAAAGAAAAGCGAAGTCCGGCATAATCCAACCGCTTCGCACTTGCGTGGCAGCATTTGGCGTCGGTGTGGTAGCCTGTGGCATTCTTCGGGTTCCTATATACTCCTTGAAAGGGACTTCATCTGTTTCACGCCAAGCCATGTCCTTAAATCTGTCCCAACCATTCCAATTAAGCCCTTAAAAATACTAATGCCATTTCTTGCACTATGGCAAAACGATGCAGCCTAAACCGTTCCGGCAATGTGTAAAGTGCAAAATCGTACATTGTTGCCACAGCCAATCCATTTGTTTGACAGCCTGCAATACAGACATTTCCTTTGCAACCGATAATCGGTCAACTGTGCGCACAACGACCAACATTGTTAAACATTTAATTCAAACAAGTATGAAGAAGAATCTAAGCAGCCAAAGTATGGATGCAGCATTACAGGACTTTTTAGGCAACAAGCCGAATTTGGAAACACCGAAGCCCGAACCGCAGCCTGCCGACACGCAGGAACAGGCAGGTGAAGTCGTGCCGGAACAGACGGACGGAACTCCGCAGGTGGTACGCCGCATCAGCGGCAAGCAACGCCGGGCATCGTTGGAGGAGTACAAGGAAGCTTTCCTCCCTGTTCCGACCATTGAAGACCGCAAGCCCGTGTTCCTCAGCCGCAGCACGCGCGACGCTCTTGACCGTATCGTCCGCATGTTCGGCGAGCGGCGGATGAGCGTGTCAGGACTGGTGGAGAACATCGCCCGGCAACATCTTTCCGCCTACGGGGAGGACATCGAGGCATGGCGTAAACTCTGAGAATTAAGGGGCTGATTGACGGGGCGCAATTCAGAGTTACTCTGAACCTATCCGACGGAGTTTTGAGGGGAGCAAGTTTGTGTTTCGGGCATACCGAAACCACTTGCTTCCACTCATGAACTCCGTGGAAGCCGCATCCCGTTGGTCTAATCAGTAATCGCATTCTAATCATTAGAAATTAAAAGCCAATGGAGCATAAACGTAAAATCAACAACAAAAACAAAGGAGGTCGCCCCAAGAAGGGAGCAGCAGACAAACTGAAATACCGCCTTACGGTGAAGATGGCGACATCGGACTACTACACGCTGAAAGGCAAGGCACGGAGCGCAGGCATATCCGCCGGGGAGTTCCTGCGCCGTTGCATGAGGGAGGGGCAGGTGAAGGAACGGCTCACGCCGGAACATACTGGTTACGTCCGCCAACTCTGCGGCATGGCGAACAACCTGAACCAGCTTGCACACAAGGCGAATGCGGCGGGCTTCGTCACGGTGAGGATGGAGTGCCGTGTGCTCGTGGCACGGATTGAGGAACTGCTGAATTTAATCCTCTTATGACAGCCGGATATGATAGCTAAAATCGTAAAGGGAAGCAGTTTTAGGGGTGTGGTAAACTACATTCTTGACAAGGGAAAGGACGCTAAAATCCTTGTCTGCGACAGCCTTTTTGTCGAGGACAAGGACACGATAACTATGAGCTTCGAGGCGCAATCAAAAATGAATCCAAAGGTTACGAAGCCTGTCGGACACATCTCGTTGGCTTTCCATAAGGAGGATGAACACCGCCTGACCGACCGCGCAATGGCTGGAATAGCGTTGGAATACCTGAAGGAAATGGGAATAACCGACACGCAGATTCTCATCGTACGCCACTTCGACAAGGAGCATCCGCATGTGCATATAGCGTTCAACCGCATTGTCAACAACGGCAGGACAATCAGTGACCGGAACGAACGGATACGCAGCGCACGCATCTGTAAGGAGATTACAAGGAAGTACAGCCTTTATCTCGCCAGTGGCAAGGAGCGTGTGAAGCAGCACCGCCTGAAAGAGCCGGACAAGACCAAATACGGGCTTTACTCCATCCTTAAATCGGAGGTTTCGAGGTGTGGAAACTGGCGGCAGTTAGCAGCTAATCTGGAGAAACAAGGCGTGGATATGCAGTTTAAGTACAAAGGCAAGTTGGACGAGGTGCAGGGTGTAATTTTCACCATGAACGGCTATTCGTTCAGCGGTTCCAAGATTGACAGGCGGTTCAGCTATGCCAAAATTGATACGGCATTGGAACGGAACAGGCACAATGAACGGCAGGAAATCATATCATCGCCGTATCGTGAAGAACTGCCTATACTCTCATCCGAATCGAGGGGCAACGATGATTTGTACAGCAGTTCGATTGGTCTTTTCATGCCGGACAATGCAAACGCTCAGGCGGATGAAAACTATTTTGAGGAAGAATTAAAACGCAGGAACAAGAAAAAGAAACAACGTAAAATAAGATTCTAAATATGGATAATAACGAAGTATATGCGCTCTTTGAGGACATCAAAAATGACCTCAAGGGTATCAACGGGAAATTGGAGAACGGTCCCAAAGTAAGTAACGGTCAATCAGGAGAACAAGCTCCTGCAATGGATTTGGCTTCCATAAAGGACTTGTTCGACAGTTCCGCAAAGGAACATCAGGCACAGACCAAAGCCATGCTGACCAAGTTCGGGGAAGCGGAAGTAAAGACATCGAACAGAATACTGGGCCTGTTGCGTGATTTGAAAGAGTTGTTTATTACTAACTCGGAAGAACGGAAAGACGAGCCGCAGAAGCATATTCACCGCCACTGTTTTGACATCCGGTCAAGCAAGGTGTTTTCTCTTTTGGTTGGCATGGGTATCGTGTGCAGCCTTTCCATCTGGGGCAACATCGAGCTTTGGAAATCCAAGCGTCAGTATGCGGACGATGCGTTGAAGTTCCGCGTCATCCGCTCATGGGGTGGTTGCAATGCCAATCATATCCTTTGGCTGAATGACGTGTTCGACATCCACCGCAACGAGGAAACTATCGAATGGATACGGCAGGAGGCTGACGGCTACGACAAGGGGTTAAAGACTTTGTCCGACAGTCTGATGCAGGAGAAATTGAAAGTGACACGAATGAAGAATAACAATAACCAAAAGTAACGTGAATGGCATCGGTAAAAGTGAAATTCCGTCCTTCTGCCACAGATGGCAGGGAGGGCAGCATCTACTATCAGGTGATACACAACCGCGCGGTCCGCCAGATTACGGCAGACCTGCATGTATATGAAAATGAGTGGAACGCCGGAACATCGTCCGTAACGATTCCCTCCCAAGCTGATGCGGACAGGAAGCACCACCTCCGTATGATTCAGAAACACATCAGCCGTGACGTACTGCGGTTGGAGAATATCATCCGCGACCTGACGCTCAAAGGTGTCTGTTCGGCAGATGCCATCGTGGATGGCTATCGGAAACAGACAAGCCTGCAATCGTTCTTCAATTTCATGGATTCCGTCATTGGGCAACTGAAACGCCTGAACAGGGAACGTACATCGGAAACCTATGCGTCTGCTTTGTCCAGCTTCATGCGCTTCAGGCGGAACAAGGATATACAGTTGGACGATATGGATGAGGACTTGATAATGGAATACGAGGCATGGCTGAAAACAAATGGCGCATCCCTGAACACCATATCTTTCTATATGCGCATCCTGCGCGCCACATACAACCGTGCCGTGGAAAAAGGACTAACCGTGCAAAAGCATCCGTTTAAGCATGTCTATACGGGAATGGACAAGACCGTGAAACGCGCAATATCCTTGAAGGACATCCGGCGCATCAAGGAGCTTGACCTGACGGGAAAGCCGCATTGGGAACTGGCAAGGGATATGTTCCTCTTTTCGTTTTACACCCGTGGAATGTCGTTCATTGATATGGCTTACCTGAAGAAGTCCGACTTGAAGAACGGCATATTGAGTTACCGGAGGCACAAGACCGGACAACAACTCCACATCCGGTGGGAAAGCTGCATGGAGGAAACCGTGGCGAAATATGCCGCAGGATGTTCCGGTGATTACCTGCTCCCTATCCTGAAACTGCCTTCCAAGAAACTGCGCAGCCAATACAAGAGTACCTTGTTCCGTATCAACAAGTATTTGAAAGAAATAGCCAAACTATGTGGAATTGCCGCGCCGCTTACCATGTACGTGAGTCGCCACTCTTGGGCAAGCATCGCCAAGAGCAAGAACATCCCCATTTCAGTCATCAGCGAGGGCATGGGACATGATTCGGAGGAAACAACGCGCATATACCTCGCGTCATTGGACGGTTCGGTGATAGACAAGGCGAACTTCCTTATCCTGAAAGACTTGTAATCAGAATTTGTTTGGGAACAATGACGGTACTTCTGTCGGGAGATACACTATCGGATGCAAAATTACACATTTTTGTGAAAAACGGGCAAGTTTAGCCTTGCAAAAATGACCTATGAGGATGTAAAAACGGCACAAAAAGAGCAATTGTTTTATAAGTAAAGAAGAGACCTATTGAATATCAGGCATAATCCTCGCCCGACAGGAGATACACCTTAACCAAAGTGTATCAACATGCCTGAAACAGCCGACATATTGGAGAACAGCGTATTGCAGGCTTCCCCCGGATTGCTGTCCACCCTGCTCAAAGACCACACGACGAGCAGGGGCGATGCCGTGTGCAACATATTCTGGGCGACTTCCGACTATGAACACCTTGGCAAAGGGTATGGCTACCATGACCCGATATTGCCCGAACTCATCACGGGTGACAACGGTCAGGTAATCATGCCCCGTGTCCTGAAGCATAAGGACACCCAGTCGGCGCGTGTCCGTGACATGGCGGAGGTGTTCACCCCTGCGTGGGTGTGCAACGCGCAGAACAACCTCATTGACGAGGCGTGGTTTGGCAGGAAAGACGTATTCAATACGGAATACACGTCAGAGGACGGCACGCACGGCTGGAAAACGAATCCTGAAAGAATCTCTTTCCCCGAAGGAAAGGCATGGAAGGATTATGTCCGTGACACACGTCTTGAAATCACCTGCGGCGAAGCACCCTATATCGTCAGCCGCTATGACACCACCACAGGCGCAGTTGTTCCGCTTGCCGACCGTATCGGACTGCTTGACCGTAAACTGCGCGTCGCCAGCGAGAACACCGGGACTTCCGGCGAATGGCTGGAAGCCGCGCAGGAAGCCTACAAGAGCATATATGCCTACGAATGGCAAGGCGACAGCCTGCTTATTGCCCGTGAATCCATGCTCGCCTCTTTTGTCGAATACTACCGTGCCAAATTCGGGAAAGACCCGTTGGCGAAGTCCGTCAACTACATCGCCTACATCATTTCGTGGAACGTATGGCAGATGGACGGACTGAAAGGAGTCGTGCCTGACAGTTGCCACGACAAGGTGCATACAGAAATGTCGCTTTTCGGTGAGAATACGAAAGTCGTCACACCTTGCGAGGGATGCAAGACGGACAACATTTACAAGCACAACGGCACTTACTGCCTCATAAAGGACTGGCGCTCCAAAGACCCACAGACCGGGCGTAAAGGCAAGCGCATACGTTTTATCGACCTCCTAAAATGAATGCCCATGAAATACTTTTCTTCCCTTAAACTGAAGCTGATATACGTGTTCCGCATCAACGATGCTGCACACGAAGGTTGCCTGAAGATAGGTGAGGCTACCTGTGACGATGAGAGCGTCATTGGGCTGGCACCGAACAGCAAGCCGCTGAACGAGGCGGCAAGGAAACGCATCAACCAATACACGCAGACCGCAGGCATACGCTACGACCTGTTGCATACCGAACTGACGCTGTACAACCGTGGCGGCTTGCGCTCGTTCAACGACAAGGAGGTGCATACCGTGCTGGAGCGTTCCGGCGTGAAAAGGAAAGTGTTTGACAAGGAGAACAAGGCTAACGAGTGGTTCGTGACTACGCTTGATGTGGTAAAACGTGCCATTGTAGCCGTCAAGGAGGGCAAGGAATCCCTGTCGCCGGGAGAGGTAACAAACGGGCGCAGCCCCATTGTGTTCCGCCCCGAACAGAGGGAAGCCATTGAGAAGACGGAAAGGCAGTTCAGGAAAGGCAACCAGATGCTCTGGAACGCCAAGATGCGTTTCGGCAAGACCCTTTCCGCCCTACAAGTGGTCAAGGACATGGATTTCAAGCGGACGCTCATCCTGACCCACCGCCCCGTGGTGGACAGCGGATGGTTCGAGGACTTCGGCAAGATATTTTACGACCGTACTGATTTTGCCTACGGCTCTAAGAACAACGGCGAGAGCCATGAAAGCCTTGAACGCAGGGCAAAGGCTGACGGACTGCATTATGTCTATTTCGCCTCCATGCAGGACTTGCGCGGGTCGGAGCTCGTTGGCGGCAACTTCGACAAAAATAATGAGGTATTCGCTACGCCTTGGGACTTAATCATTGTTGACGAAGCGCACGAGGGAACGCAGACCGAACTCGGCAAGGCTGTAATGGCTGAGTTGGTCAAGGAGGATACAAAAGTTTTACGGTTGTCTGGTACGCCGTTCAATCTCTTAGACGATTTCAAGGAGAACGAAATCTACACGTGGGACTACGTGATGGAGCAGCGTGCCAAATGCGAATGGGACAAGACCCACTTCGGCGACCCGAACCCGTATGTGGCGTTGCCTGCCATGAACATCTACACTTACGACCTCGGACGTTTGCTGAAAGAGTTTGTCGATGAGGACGTGGCTTTCAATTTCCGCGAGTTTTTCCGTGTGGGCAAGGACGGCGGCTTTATCCATGAGCGTGACGTTTCCGCTTTCCTCAACCTGCTTACCAAGGAGGACAAGGAAAGTTGTTATCCTTTCGCCAGCGAGGAATACCGCAATGTTTTCCGCCATACGCTGTGGATGGTGCCGGGCGTGAAGGAGGCAAAGGCGTTGAGTGCGTTGTTGCAGTGGCATCCCGTGTTCCAGCATTTCCACATCGTAAACGTGGCGGGTGACGGCGACGAGGACGAGGACGAGGAAAACCGCGGTGCGCTTGAAATGGTAAATGAGGCTATCGGGAAAGACCCGGACGAGACACGCACCATCACCCTGTCCTGCGGACGCCTGACTACGGGAGTTAGCGTTCCGGCATGGACGGCCGTGTTCATGCTCTCAGGCTCATATAACACGGCGGCATCCAGCTATATGCAGACTATCTTTCGTGTGCAGACACCTGCCACCATCAACGGACGGGTGAAGGAACAATGCTACGTGTTCGACTTCGCGCCGGACCGCACGCTGAAAGTCCTTGCCGAGACCGCGAAGATTTCCGCCAAGGCAGGCAAGACCTCGCAGGACGACCGCAAGACGATGGGCGACTTCCTCAACTTCTGCCCGGTTATTTCCATCGAAGGCTCGCGTATGGACAAGTTCGACGTGCCGCGTATGTTGGAACAGTTGAAGAAGGTCTACGTGGAGCGTGTGGTGCGCAACGGATTCGAGGACAACAGCCTCTACAATGATGAGTTATTGAAACTGGGCGATTTGGAGTTGCAGGAGTTTGATGACCTGAAGAAAATCATCGGCCAGACCAAGGCTATGCCCAAGACCAATCAGGTGGATATTAACAACCAAGGGCTGACAAGCGAAGAATACGAGGAAAAGGAGAAGCTGGAGAAGAAATCCAAGAAGGAACTGACCGAGGAAGAGAAGCGCAGGCTGGAGGAACTAAAAAAGAAAACGAAGAACCGCGAGGCGGCTATCTCCATTCTCCGTGGCATATCCATCCGCATGCCCCTGCTCATCTACGGTGCGGAGCTGGATAACGAGGACGAGGAAATCACCATTGACAACTTCGCCGAGAAGATAGATCCGCGTTCCTGGGAGGAGTTTATGCCCAAAGGGGTGAGCAAGCAGAAGTTCAACGCTTTCAAGAAATACTACGACCCGGACATTTTCCGTGCCGCAGGCAAGCGCATCCGTGCGATGGCGAAAGCCGCTGACAAACTGAGTGTGGAAGAACGCATCGGGCGCATCACGGACATCTTCAGCACCTTCCGCAATCCCGACAAGGAAACGGTGCTTACTCCGTGGCGTGTGGTAAACATGCACTTGGGCGACTGTTTGGGCGGCTACTGCTTCTTTGACAGGGAATATGAGCATACCATCGACGAGCCGCATTTCATCGACCATGGCAAGGTGACGAAAGAAGTGTTCACGCCAGACAGCCGCATCCTTGAAATCAATTCCAAGTCGGGCTTGTATCCGCTTTACATGGCTTACAGTATTTACCGCTCCCGGCTGAAAGACAGCACAATCTCTGCCGACACGTTGAAAGAGCAGCAGGCTGTATGGGACAAGGTCGTTGGCGAAAACATTTTCGTGGTCTGCAAGACGCCGATGGCAAAGAGCATTACCAAACGGACGCTCGTGGGCTTTCGCGGAACAAAGACAAATATGTATGCACCCGATGACCTTATCAACAAAATTAAGAACCAACCGGAACTTTTCATCAAAAAAGTTCATGACCTAGCAGGAGACAATATGAGATTCAACGCAGTGGTGGGGAATCCGCCGTATCAAGAAGTAGTAGCTCAGAAAGATACAGATAATGGGCAAAAACGCAGTAGCAGTATTTTCCAATATTTCCAGATGATAAGCGAAAAAATTGGGAAATACACTTCCTTAATATATCCTGGCGCAAGATGGATTCATCGGTCGGGCAAAGGTCTAGAGAAATTTGGCTTGGCGCAGATGAACGACCCCCACTTGGCTATGCTTGAATTCTTCCCTCAATCCACGGACGTGTTCAAGGACGTGGCCATCGCCGATGGATTGTCTATCGTCTTAAAAGACATGGGCAAGAGGGAGAAAGGCTTCATCTATCGCTATTCCAAAGAAGGCAAGGCCATCACCATTCACGCGGACAATCCGGGTGAGGACTTGTTTCCGCTCAATCCTAATGACGATGAGATTGTAAGGAAGTTGGACAAGGTGATAAAAGAGAACGGCTGCTTGCATGATGCGGTATTATCGCAAAAACTTTTTGGCATAGAAAGCGACTTCGTGGAAAAAAATCCTTCTCTTGTCAGGGAATATAACGAGGGAGACACCTTTAACCCCAATACGGAAATAAAGCTATTCACCAACGACAAAGCGGGTAAGAGCGGGCGTGCTCGTTGGTATGTGGCAAGCAAGAATGTTATATCTTCTGGAACAGAGTATTTAGGACGTTGGAAAGTCATTGTTTCAAGTGCGAATGCCGGAGGACAAAAGCGAAGTAATCAAATAGCCGTAATAGATAACCATAGTGCGTTTGGACGTTCACGAGTAGCCTTGAAAACTTTTGAAACAGAAAAAGAAGCACATAATTTCTTCAAATACGCGACCAGTGAAATAATACGGTTCGCGTTCTTAATGACAGATGAGTCTTTGACATCCTTGGCAAAGAAAGTTCCTGATTTATTAAACTATACCGATAGTAACGGGTTAATTAATTATAATGAAGATGTTAATATGCAGTTGTACAGACTTTTTGGTATAGCTGATACGCAGCGACAGTATATCAAAAAAGTGCTTTCTACAAAAAAATGACAGACAATTCTATACAAAATAGCATCTGGCCTATGAAGAAATTGCATTCATTGAAAAGATGATAAAGCCTATGTAAAAATAAAATAGGAAGTGAAAAAACGGCACTATAAAATATCTTGTGTAAATGGGAAATACGAGACTCAAACTTGAATCCCGTATTTCCCATTTACACAAAATTTTGGACAGTGTCGAAAAATCATGTTGTTCCTGAATCATTGCTGTCTTTTTTTTCAGCATCCCAATTTCCATGACCTCCTCCCATCCACTTTCCAGTAGTTACCCATATCTCATAATAGTACATCCATTGAACGGCCCAATGTACAATTGTTGTAGCAATAAACATTGAAGAATTCCACTCGCCAGCTTTCGGTAGAAACAGACATAACTGTTGTTTCCCATTACTATAGCTGTATGTGTGAGGTAATCGTTTAGCCCCTTCTGCCAACGGTAATGGCTTAGGGGACACTATATAAACTTTGGGCGGCTTTCCGGTAGTATAAGTTATTTTCAGTCTATAAGTGTCAGATAAAGCAGAAGGCATGAATTCTCCAAACCAAGTCATTGTGCCACAACGAACCGAACCTGACGATTCGGGAAATTCATGTCTCAAAATGTTGTATTGCTGAATTGCTGTTATTGCTTTATTCCCCATAAAACGTATTTGCTGTATTTACAATTCTTCCAACTGTACTTGCAGTTACTTTTCCCGCACTGGTTAATAGTGCGGCTCCGGTTGCAAGCTTTGACTTCCGTCGTTCTACTAAGAGAGATGAAGCCTTTGTAATCAAATCCTTACCAAATACACGATTCATTGTGTTTTGTATCTGTATTCTGTTTGCCCCATCAAGAATCTCATGCACGTCCTTTTTCACAGCAGCCAACCACTTATAGAAATTCTCACGTCTTTTAGGATGAGTCGGCCATTTGTCAGCAAAATTCTCTTCCGGATTTACTGGATTAGGTACAACATCCTCACCTTTATCATTTTTGATAATACTCTTTTCCATATTTTCTATTACGTTCACCAATCCTTCAAGCAAATTCTTTTCACCATTATAGGCACGAGCCGCTAAAGTTGTAATAATAATAGAAATAGGCTTGTCATCTGTATCATAGCGGAACATCATGTCTCTATGACGTTTCAGGATCTGTACTATACGTTGCAAAACCGTCTTATCCTTATTATACTTTTCTATAGGAACTATTGCCTCAGCCATAAGTTTCACCGATTCATCAGCTTTACATCTGCTTGCGAACCACAATGCATACCCATCAGGATTACTTTTCAGCCATTCTTCTTTACATGTTGACGTTGCATAATCCTCCGCTTCCTTATCTGTAATTCTTATAGAAATCCGATCTATTGTTTGAGCAGAAAAACTCTCAGAAAACAATCGTGTCATTCTTTCAACGTACTTGCCATCTACTACTGAAGGAAGAATATCCATATGATATTTCTCTTTGGGATTGTCGGAATTGTCCCTATATAATAGCGTCCAACAACGACGTCCTTCCTTTTTCTCAAGCATTGGTGCATAACGGTCACTACCTTTAAGCCTTACTCCCACTTTGTCCTTTAAGTCTTTCTGTGTCCACTCTGGATCTTTTTCGGTAAGTCTATATACTAAGTCTACATCCAAGTCATCGTTTGGATTAATAGGTTGGATGATAGTACCTAATCTAAGTGACCCCTGAGGCGTCACAATAGGCTTATACGACTCAAGCTCAGGATCGTTTTGCAAGAATCCACCTACAGCCTTATAACTCTTCGTTAGATTATCATACTGTGTTTGGGTGATGTCCAACGATTCACCCAGTGTTTCAAGAATATCCTTAAATTCTTCTTTTTGTTCTTTACTTAAAATTTTTCCCATTGCATTTTAATTTATTGTTATCGCTTCCACATCTTCATTCTTTTCCCCCCGATAGTCATACAATACCCAAGGCAGGTCAGCCTTGGGCATTCTAATACGCCCAAGTTCCACTGCGCAAGAGGCTGGTACTGCCATAAAAATTTTCAAACGATCTGCATTCTGATGTGTTGTCTTAATAGCATCCATCGTTGCGCGGGCTACACGATTGAACTGCATTAACTGCCCCTCACATCTCATCATGTCATTTTCTGGTTTCTTACAAGTTATAGTCCAAATACTTGCAGTATCCCTATATTTCATAGTAATCCTTTCTTTAATAGCATTTGCACTTAATGCCAATACAAGTACAGGCTCCTTACTTTTATCTGCTGGTTCTTCTAAATATATGTCATTTTGAACACTCTCGTCAAGCCAGCGCCAAGTATCAGGCACACGATGTTTCTGGTAAACCCTCACGTTATATTTATCATTAAGTACCGTACCTAACTTTACCAAGAGGGGTTGGGGTCCTAATGGGAAAAGCGAAATATGTGTCGTGACCCCATCCTCTAATGCCCTAAGTACTTTATCATTGCATACTTGTTCTATTTGACGTTCTTCTGCCATCCAATATTCAGACTCACCGTCGTGCAGTACAGACTTCATCTGAATTTCAATTGGAGACGAATCTGCTGGATATCTTTCGGGAAAGATTGTGTTGAATAGAGCATCTTTATGGAAATGTGGAGTGTCAGTTCCAATTTTGGGGCTATACACAACTATCAGGCTCTTCATGTTAGGCTGAATTCCAGTTGCAAGCAGAATTCTCTCTTCATGATCTTTTTTCATCTTTTTAAGCACTTCCACAGTATATTTCTCTTCATTGCTGTCAATCAGTTTATGGCATTCAGGACAAAGTAGAATGAGATTATTAATATCTTTTGATAAAGCTTTGGATTTTTCCTCGTCCCCCCGAGGTCCTTTTGCAGAATCTCCTATAATATGGGCGTAATTAGAAATATTACATTTATCCATTGTAATACCATGTTGAAATAAAATCTTGTTACATCCTGCAAATTCACATCTGCCATGAGCTGCAAACCAAAGGTCCCGCTTTACATCTGTTGGAATAGTTGTTTTACTCATCTGCAATTTAATGTCAACTCTCTGGTCCTTTTGCCAGGGTCTTAAGTTCGAATTGACATTGCAAAGATATACTTTCCTTTTTAGAGAAACAAGCATTTGCGTGAAAAAAACACGGAATAATTGATTTTATTATCATGATTATTGGCTTGAATTTAGATATTCCGTGTATTTATCATATTTCTGCAAGCGTTTTTTTACTTATGATTTATATCATCTTTGTATTTTAAGAATGCATCAATATTTTTCATTATATCATCAATTTCAGGAGCAACTTCTTTCTCATAAGTCCGATAAAAGCTAACTGTATTATGCAAATAATCCCTACGTTTTACTTTAGTAGTGCCATGCTCATCCTTTTCAAATAAACGGACGGCATCTCGCCTCAGGAAATCGGCATTTAACAAAGATAAATCATGCGTAGCAACAATTATTTGACAATCTTCGGCCAAAGTTAAATACATTTTTAATATAAAAGCTAACGCCTTAGTATGTATTCCATATTCTATTTCATCAATGCATGAACATTTCTTTCCTAGTATGACATCATATAATACTATAAGAATACGTATTATATTTATAGTTCCTAATGACTCTAATCCTGAATCCAACGCTCTTTCACCTTCAACTGTCGAATGGACAAAACGCAAGTTCTTATGAGTAATAGTACCTGAAGGATATTGCTCTAACATTGCTTTTACAATAATATCTGGAGCCCCATTTTCTATAAGTTCAGATATGTTTAAGCTCGCATCTTCTACAATGTAATCACAAATATTAGTGCCAACATCTTTTAATAAGCGTAAAAGTAAACGCTTCATTATAGCATCTTTCTCAGCATCTCCTGTTTGCAGTTTGTCAGCAAGACTTTTATCAGACCTTCGAATCAGACTAATATGATTTTCAAAAAAATTATAATTATCGCTTAGCACTTGACTATCTATATTTAAGGAACCAAATACAGACAGTACACTGGAATTAGATAAGGTATTTACTTCTAAATCGTGTTGGTCCGATTTGGACAAATCACAAGCATTTCCAAAACTAATGGAAACAGTATCTGTCTTAACATTATGTTTGCGTTGATATATGCGAACTAAACGATTTTTTTTTAGATTCAATTCTTCTTCTTCTATACGCTCATTTGACACCTTAATATAATAATGATAACATGTATCCTTAATGTAGTAAACTAAAGATAGTTCGGTTGGCTCATTTGACGAATGTTCGTCTAACAGGAATGGACGATATTCTGGCTTCTCTGTCGGTTTCTGAGGTTTTGCGATAGCTAACATGCGCAAATAATTTAGGGCTGAAAACATTTTAGATTTGCCAGTTCCATTTAAACCAACACACAAAAGCATACGCAAAATACGCTTCCCGTTTATTTCTTTAAACCATACAGGAGGCAAATCCGAATTTTTCCCTCCTTCTTTTTTTGATGCAATAAATGATAATTCTGTTTCTTCACGATAGCATCTATAATTCTTTATTGTAAATAACTCAATCATATTTTTCTTTTTTATGATTACAAAGATACTATATTGATGGGAAAAAACAGCACTTTTTTATGAACTTTGTGGCGATTTTCGTGATTTTTACACGCTAACACTACTTTAAGGCCTTAACTATTCTCCATTAAACAAAAAAGTACTATCTTTGCATTACAGTTGATTGACTTATTGGAAATGAGCAGAATGACGAACTTCGATGGTTTCTAAACCATTACCTATTCTCTTTTTATTTGATGATAACTTTCTGATTTACAGTTATATTTTATTTAGTGCAACATTTGTGAAGCATCCCAAACTAATAAGGAGTGAGATTTTATAATTCTCGTCTTTGGCTAACTTCCTTATGAGGTTCATTGCATCAGACCAAACAAGATAGTCTGCGGTTGTGCTTGAATATTTAAGTGACATAATGTTCTGTTTTATAATGAAACGAATAGAAGTGAATATTAATTTTGAGTTGGATTTACTAACTCATTGATTACTAAAGGAACATTCACTAATAGCAGAAGTGAATATGATAAGGACACCCAACTTGGAAATTGAGTGCCCTTTACCTTTATTATAATTCTCCCTCGTCAGCAAAGCTGTAATATCCTGCATCAGTAAGTATGAGGTGGTCTAAAACTGTAATTCTCATAAGTCTTGCAGCTTCTTTGACCTGCTTAGTAATCTCCATATCCTGCCTACTTGGTTTCAGATTACCACTTGGATGATTATGCGCAAGGATAATGGCTACTGAATTGGTGAGCAATGCGGCTTGTAGAATCACTCTTATATCAGCACAAGTTTCAGTAATTCCACCCTCTGAAATGAGCGTGTAACCTAAGACTTGCTTGGCTTGGTTTAAGAACAAGACTTTGAAATATTCTTTGTAACAGATTGTACCTTTCTTATATGTAGGAAGCAAGTATTTATAAGCGTCTTCCGAACTATATATTTTACTCCGGCTCGTTGAAGTGGATTTGTAAGTGAGTTCCACTTCTCCAATAGTATAATTCATGTCTAATATTTTACTATTCATTCTATCAATATTAATGTGGTGGTGGAAGAAAAATTGGACAGTTAAAATGGTCTGTCGCCATATTCATAAACAAGAATTGAATTGCATACTCTATCATAGAATGAGAACCCACAGCAAGTATGGAAGTAGCTTTCATAAACTGCTGCATATTCACCATGCAGCCTGCTGTTCCTATCCAAAAATGAATCAAACTTGTGCAGCCAATATTTAAGTGCTTGCAAGCGTTTGATATATTGCAGATTATTCTC
>OGPY01001292.1_pt1 | contig 19397 bp, 10 predicted proteins | sample 1553121 | NCBI WGS metagenome assembly OGPY01 (sample SAMEA2580004, study PRJEB22360) | human gut metagenome
GCCGCCACTTTCCGCGTGATGACGAATGGAGGAGTTACCTTATTCCTCAACGGCAAGCAGATAGCGGAAGCAACCAATATCAAGAATCACACCAACCTGTATTCGTTCAATTATGAAGCTGGAAAGAGTTATGACATTCAATTGCATTTTATTCAAGTAAAAGACAACCCTACACTTCATTTCGATCTGGCTAAACAGACTCCAATGGATGCGCGCGAAGTTCTAAACAAGTTGAAAAATGCAGATGTAGTCATCTTCGCCGGAGGTATCTCTCCCCTGTTGGAAGGAGAATCGATGCGGGTATCTGATCCCGGATTCAAAGGTGGCGACCGTACGGAAATCGAATTGCCCGCCATCCAGCGCGAAGTGCTCGCTCTGCTGAAAAAGAATGGAAAGAAAACGGTATTTGTTAATTTCTCCGGTTCGGCGATGGCTATCGTACCCGAAACTCAAAGTTGTGATGCGATTCTACAAGCATGGTATCCCGGACAGGCAGGTGGAACAGCCGTTGCCGATGTTCTTTTCGGAGATTACAATCCTGCCGGACGTCTGCCTATCACCTTCTATAAAAGCATACAACAATTGCCGGATTATGAAGATTATTCGATGAAAGGGCGTACCTACCGTTTTATGACGGAAACACCTCTTTATCCATTCGGCTACGGTTTAAGTTATACCCGTTTCTCTTATGGGAAAGCTACCCTGAACCAATCGAAATTAAACAAAGGCGAAAAAGCGATCCTTACCATCCCGGTAAGTAACGTCGGCCAGAGAGACGGTGAAGAAGTGGTGCAAGTGTATATCTGCCGTCCTGACGACAAAGGAGGTCCACAAAAAACTCTTCGTGGTTTCCAACGGGTCAACATTGCTAAAGGTAAAACACAGAACGTCAGTATAGAGCTTCCTTACGATTCTTTCGAATGGTTCGATACAGCGACCAATACCATACGTCCTTTAAGCGGAACATATAAGATACTTTACGGAAACAGTTCAAATGAAAATGACTTGCAAACGTGCAGTATTCAGATTCGATAGGTAATACCATTCCATATATAATTTGAGGCTAAGTTGAACTTAGGCTACATTGAAAATTTATAAAAAATGGTTTTTATTGTCAGGCCAAGAGATATGGCTTCATAAAGTGATTGTTTTCAAGCTATTACCTACTGACAATAGAAGCTGACAATAGGCTGACAATAAAGATTTCCGTCTTTTATTGTCAGCCTATTATTGTTTAAAACTACACAATGCAGCTATTATCCCTTATTTACCAAGCCTGCATTATTCCGCTAAGGCACCGTTATTGTTCAACCAGGGTGCCGCTATTGTTCCCCTAAAGCACCGATATTGCTAATTCTCCACGGCCGTGACGAGATCTCTCCACGGCTGTGGTAGGATCTTCCCACAGCCGTGAGAAGATATTACCACGACCGTGGGAAGGTAAAGATAGCGACACCTTTGCCCAACTATACAGGCACACTAACCAAACGATACAGGCATACTTACTCAACTGTACAGGCATATTAATGCAGCTACATCAAAACCTTGAAACAATAATTCCAAGATGTCCGCATAACTATATCGGTATATTAATAAATGATATGAGAGTATCAATGAACGATATAGGCATATTGATACAGCCTCATCAGCCTATCAATACTATAATGTACGAATGAACAGACTTGTATCCTTACTTGCCAAACAATAAAGAAACAGGCTGACAATAGAATACTCAATTCTTATTGTCAGCCTATTATCAGCTTCTATTGTCAGCATGTATTATATTGTAATTCACATCTTTAACTGCCGTCCTGACAGATTGACAATAAAAACAGTATAAAAACAACTAGTATAGTTAATTCTTGGTTAGTAACCGCTTCTCCGAAATCGTTCCCAACTCTTTTCCGTTAATGGTGATATCCGTTGTATTTTCTATCTGTATCATAGATTGATCGGGAGTGTCAATTTCCACATTCTCAATGTTGAGCTTTGCCACTTTATTCACTACAATACCCTCTTTAGCACCTGTAACCACCATATTCTTGATGGAAATATTCTCAATCGGCATTTCGGGAAGTCCGTTCAGATACGCTGCCCGTCCTGCTCCCCTGCAAAATACATCCGAGATATAGATGTTTCTGAAAGCAGGCGTCTCCTCACTCACACTCGGAACCGGTTCACCGGGAGCACTTTTGGCCGCGTAATACAAGTCGGCAATCAAGGCATCATTAGGAATATCAATCATATTTATATTATTGATATAAATATTCTCCACAACACCACCGCGTCCACGGGCACTTTTAAACCGTAAGCCGACATCCGTACCGATAAAAGAACATTCGGACACATACACGTTTTTTACACCACCGGACATCTCACTGCCAATCACGAATCCGCCATGACCATGCAAAACAGTGTTGTTTCTCACAATCACATTCTCACAAGGTTCGCCCCTTCTGCGGCCATCCTCGTCTTTGCCCGACTTCAGACAGATAGCATCATCCCCCGCATCAAAGAAACAGTTGGCAATCAATACATTCTTGCATGATTCCACATCCAGCGCATCACCGTTTTGTGAATACCAGGGATTGAATACCTTTACATCATTCAATATCAAAGATTCGCACGACAAGGGATGTAGACACCAGCTCGGAGAGTTTTTGAAGGTCACACCTTCCAGAAGAATCTTTTTGCTCTTTACGATACTTAGCAGTACGGGACGCAACCAACTCTTCATATCTTCCCATTCTTCACTCGTGATTTCAGTCCGTTTATCTCCGCTGCCGGCCATGAGAACAGAGGCTTTCAGCGCTCCTTCATTAGGATACCACACCTTTCCGTTCTCATCCACCTTGCCGCCGGAGTTCACCAGATTCTTCCATTGCCTGTCCGTCATCTTATCCTTCTTCACAGGACGCCATCTATCCCCCGCCCCATCAAAAACGCCATAACCGGTGATGGCTATGTTCTCCGCATTCATTGCCGAGATAGGCGACTGGCAACGTTTGGCATCCAGTCCCTCAAACGAAGTGGTGATGATCGGATATAACGAAGTATCACTACTAAATACAATCAACGCATTCTTTTCCGCATGCAAATTGACGTTACTCTGCAAAACAATAGGTCCTGTCAACCACAAGCCTTCCGGAATGACTACCTTGCCACCTCCCTTATCATGCACTGCTTTGATCGCATTATTAATAGCCTCCGTATTCAGCGTCACACCATCACTTTTTGCTCCGAAATCGCAGATATTCACCTGATAATCGGGGAAGACGGGACGCTCTATCGTGGGCATGGAGAAAGGAAGGTCTGCATACATCGCCTTCAAGTCAGTCTCCATATCCACCTGCTTGGCAGTAGTCTGACAAGCACAAAATAGTCCTAAGATGACCGGTGCCAAACCAGCCATTTGATTCAATCTACTCATTGTCTCTTTTTACCTTACATATTTTATTATTTGAACCAAGCCGCATCGGTGTAACCATCCCAACTCATGATGATTTCACGCGTACCGAAATTTTGGTCATACTGTTCCTTACTAAATTGCAGTATCGTATTGCGTACCGCCGCCGGAATGGATTGGTAAATATCGGAACCCGATTCCGTCTTGCAGTTGTATAATTTACAACCGGTGGAAACAGTAGGCACAGCCGGAGTCAGCGGTTTATTCTCGCCTACAAAGTTGGGCCCATACACATCGGCAAACGTACAATTCAAGAAGGTCAGGTTGTCCGGCTCGAACTGATAAATCAAAGTAGAGTTAGTAACGCCTTCGCCTACCGTGAAACGACTGTTCAGGAATACATATCCCAAGTAACCCGCCTTGACCCGAGCTTGCATTACGGCACGTGTGCCGGTAGGTGCATGGAGCTGGCAATCTTCAAACAGTACGACCTTACCCGAACCCCAAATAAAATCGGTTGCTCCGGCTATGAAACAATTTTTGAACCAGTTGTAACCGCCACCCGGAAGCAAAGTATCCTGGAAACTCAAAACACGGCAATTGATGAAAGCTGCCGATTTGTTGTTAATATAGAGCGCCTCGGCCTGGCCATTTTTGCCCAGCGTCCAACCGTAAGCATTCTCTATCGTCACATTTTCAAAGCGGATTTTATCACTGTTGCCATCCAATATCACCACCGAACGCCCTCCGGAAGAAGGTACAATAGTGCCTGCCGAAGCAAACTGATCGATATTGGTTCCACCACCTATACCACCGTTAATATCATTACTGTTATCATATTGGATATTGACAGCGGTATTATCACTGGTATTTCCTTTTACCGTGATATTGCTTTGATCGCGCAGGTAAATAATCTCCTGATAGATACCATCATCCATCCGGAAAGTCTTGGGTGCATCCAAACCGACCTGTGTGGCACAGAAGTCGATGGCACCTTGCAAAGTATAAAAGTCGGCATTGGGGTCGGTATGACTGATCTTCACCTCATAGTTCGGTCCGGTCACGACTGGCGCAGACTTGGTTTTGAATGTCCATGCACGACCATATACTCCCTTGAAGTCTGTTTGCTTCACAGCGGTCTGTTCGATGGTTACATAGTATTCGGTATCATACTGCAAACGTTGTTGATGAGGCTTGATGATGAAGTTGTTACCCTCCACTCTTGCCGGATAGTAGTTGACGATACGGCGACTGACGGAAGAACCCGTAGGCGTGACACCGATAATATCCATCCATGTATTCAGTTTGGTAACGCCGTCCACGATAGACTGTCTGCGTTCTGCCATATTGATTTCGTCTACCAGTTTATGGTCGCTCATACGATAGATACGGATACAACCACTCGTGCCAAGTTCGGGTGCAGTGCCTTCAAATGCTATTTTCAGTTCGGTGTCCGCAAGTGCTTGCTGCGTGCCGTCGGCAGGTGTGAAGGCATATCCTGATACAGGAGTCTTGTCACCTTCGGCTGTACCATCCTCACTGCTTCCGTCTTCCCAGGGAGCCGATGAGTTTCCGCCATCCACATTTTCGAGACGTCCCATTTCTACAAAGCCGCTATCGTCTATGTAGAGTGCAAAGGTGTAGCTGTAACCTTTGTGGAACTGCGGCAGCGCAATGTCCAGATTGGTAAATATCCACTCCGTCTCTCTATCGTCCAATACAAAAGACACCTTATAGCTATCCTTCAACGCCGAAGGAAGAATAATAGCCTCGTAGAATCCCGTTGTTGCATTGTGATAAGGGGTGATTGTAGCAACAGAGCTTTCGTCAACCGTCAGTACATCAGTCTGTACGTTGAACGAGGCTTCAGTTTGCATCCCTTCAATCCGTACATCGCTGACTTCCAACGGATTCTTTTCCAAATCCACAAATTTCAGAATCACTTTAGCCAAACGATGGCTAAAGTTGAGTGCGATATGAGGTTCGTTCTCCGGGGCATAAATATATTCCTCGTTCGTGGCAGCATACAGTAAGTCACAAGCGGTACTCCCTCTTTCTTGAGCTGCCAATTGCACGGGATAGTTGAAATTGCGTATATCGGCATTGTATGGATAGTATGCCACAAACTTCACCGGTGTTCCGTCATTTTGCACTTTGAGCGGTGTGGTAGAAGCGAAAGAAACCGATGCACCCTCTTCCGAACAAACATAAGGTACATTAGCTGCCTCTGTGGCAGGCTCAAGGGGTTTCATATCCAGCACGTATGCTCCAATCTTGTCCCCATTATTCCACGACGAACCGTCTTGGGTGACGCGGGTTGAGAAACCTGTGAGGTCTACACCGAAGGTAACCTCTCCCGTAGTAGCAGGTTGTTTCGTGCCCGTATCTTGCTCGTCATCCGAACAAGAGAGGCAAAGCAAACCGCCTAACAAGGGATATATTAATGAATGAAATAATTTCATAACTGTATTGTTTAATCAGTTCTACAAAAATAATTCAACGGCTATTGGGCATTCTTATACCAACGCGGATCACCTACTTGAGCATCCATTTTCAGTTTGAAGTTGCCGTTTGCTGCGTTTTCGAAAAGTTCGGCAACAGTCTTGGATGTATCTGTCCAGGCATTCGGGAAAGTGTTGGTATCAATTGCTTTTCCGTGTACATTGAGCACTGCTAATTGTCCGGCTTCGGTAGCAGCAGCTGCATAGTTACCGGAGAACTCCCGTACATCCATTTTATAACCGATATTAGGATTACTCGTCACGAAGCAGGCTGAAATATTATTCTTATAGTACAAATTACCATTACCATATCTACTTTCAAAAGGAGTCTTAGCCAAATCTGCCAATGTACAGTTTTCCACCGTGATAACCACGCTGTTGGCATCTTTCACATAAATGGCACGTTCTGTCATTTTATAAATGGTAGAGTTGGTGATAGTGATTGCTTTAGAACCATAATAGTTGAAAACACTTTGCATGTTTACAAATTGGCAGTCGTCGATAAGTACGGCAGAAAGTACATTTTGTGCCCCATTATCTCCGGTTGACCAGTCACAAACCGTTTTCATATTAGTGAAATTACATTTCTTGAAGTCGACAACGGCATCAGTAGCAAGTTGGGCAGTTTCACTGTTTGTCAGCAAAGCAGTTGAGTTATCGCCTGTTATATCCAAATTGTTCAATGCAATTTTTTGAAGTCCGGTATACTGTATCTGTTTCAGGTTGACTTTCACTTGTTCTTCGGTGTCTCCAATCAACAGCAACTCGGTGACAGCTTCGGGCACCACCATTACATCGCTAAAGGTATAGCCGTCTGCATTGGCAGCGAACACTAACGCAGCCTTACCGGAAGCACCGGACAATACCGTAGATAAGTCAGTCTCCGCAGTAATCGCTTTCTGTGCATAGTCGGCAGGTATAGCTTCATTTTCAGATACTTTATCGCCATTACCTTCTTCGTTTCCGCCATCACCCCAAGGTGTGTTACTACCGGAGCCGCCACCCACTTCTCCGCTCGTTTCTTTTCAGACAGTGATATCGAACGTATATTCATTGCCTGCTACAAATTTATCAATCTTGCTGGTTTCGGGCACTGTATACCGATATTTGCCACCATCTGCCAGAATAGTAAGCGACAACTTATTTTTCAACTCTTCAGTAGGCAACATAATACCAATGAAAGACTTATTATCCTTTTTCTGCAAAGCCACGGATTTCTGTGTACCTATATTATTTAATGTACCGTCTATCAGATTAAAAGTAGCCGTAGTGTTTATCCCCCCTACCGTAACACTTGTTACATTCGACACATTTTCATTCGTAATGTTGACACGCAAAAGCACTAACTGATGATGGAAAGTGAACGCCAATCCTCCTGCCAACAATGATTCCGTTGACTGGTTGGCAGCCTTTGCCCACATTAAATCGTGGGCAGAGATACCGTTAGACTGATCGCTTATATCTACTTTATAAAGTGCTGCCGTAGCATCAATAACATCCGCAGATGTGGCATGCGGATAATAGGCTACGAAATTTGTAGGCATATCATAGATTGCTATTCCGGGGTCGGACGAGAAATTCACCGTCAGTCCCTCACCAATCGTAGTATATTTCACGTTAAGGGCATCGTTCAATACATTCTTATCTTCTGTATCGAACATATATATACCGATAGCATCACCGCTCTCCCATTCACTGGTTTCGCTATTCAATCGTGTAGAAAAACGGTCGTTACCCGAACTGATCGTGCGAAGCATTCTTTGACCATCGCCATCAGTAAGAGAATTTTCATTAACTTCACTACAAGCTACTGCCAATGTTCCGGCAACCGCAAAGAAAAATAAATGTTTCAGCTTCATAATATTCTATTTTAATTTTATTCCTAATCATGTAAATTCATACTCTCCACTCTAATTTAAGGTAACCAACGAGTATCACCGGCACGACTGCTTACGATCGGAGAAGAAGTATCCTTAATCGTCAAGTCTCCATTAACCGGATCGGCAAACAGTTTGTCTGCTGTAATCTCAAGGTCTGTCGCGTTCATCTTGCTGCCGCCCAATGCATAATCTGCTGTGGTATAGTTGTCGGAGAATGTGGTGGTGGTATTAGCGCCGATAGCATACAAATCACCGCAAGGAGATGCCAACAGGATGCCCTGCATTACCAATTTGGAACCTACGGCAGATTCAATGTTAATCAGACGTTGGTTACGGCTATAATTGTAGATAGTCACATTCTTATATTCCAGTTCGATCGGTTTATCCATATAAGGCGCATAGAAAAGGTTACCCCAGCCATAGCCATTAGTACCATCATTGTCGTTGCTAAACGTACAGTTGCGGAAGATAGCACGGTCTACCTGGTCATAAGACACTCCGTTATCTTTATCGAAAGACTGAAGATTAAATGTACCATACGCACTTGTTTGCCATCCGCAACCTTCGAAACGGCATCCTTCCATTTCCAGATTCATAATGTACTTGGCATTAGCTGACTGATGACGCCAGAAACCACGACGAAGACTTATAAAGTCGCAATTTACAAAGCTGACATTCTCTATTGTGTATGCCTTGCTGGTATTCATAAAGTAATTATTGTTTGCTTCATGACGGAATTCGATATTATCAAACTCTAAGCTGGAAAGATAAGAACCTTCTGCAATGCTCCAACTGCCTTCGAGGACAACAACAGGTTTAACGCCGTCACGACTGCCCGCCAAGCGGAAACCTTTCATCAAAGAGAACGGAGTAACACGGTAGGAAGAACCTGCCGGCAAGTAGTATTCCGTACCTTCGGGCACTTCAGGATCGACATCGTTGTCCGATAACATGGCAGATAAATCATCTTCCAAGCCAACTTGTATAGACATGGCCGACGGACCAGCCGTACGGAACGTCACTTGATTGTAAGGTTTGTCATATTTACGAGGTTTACTAGTATCATACAGATTGACTGCGTATAATGTATTCTTCGTCAATCCGTCCACTTCAGCATATCCCTGCATCATCTCTTCAATGGTCAGATAGCGGCTAACGCCCGGCAGAGTCGTATCCATCATAGGCATAATGCTTATGCTATCTACCGGATTTTGTTTGTTGTCTTTCTTCCAGCGAATGATAGCAGATGATTCCGTAATCTCGGTTTTAGATACATCTTCCACCATCTTGGCATACTCCGGACGAGCTTCAGTAGAAGCACTGACGTAGCTCCATTGCGAATTGTTGATCGTTTTGGCAGCATTGCTGCGTACACGAATATAGAAAGTTGTCCCGTAAGGAATATCATCAATAAACACATAAGGTTCAGTGGTTTCTATCTCCATAAACAAGCTGGTGTAATATTGATCCTGATGTAGTTGTACCGTATAAGAGGTAGCATCGTTCACTTTATACCATACCAATGTCACAGAGTTTGCTTTCACCTCCGGTTTCTCCAATACAAACCGGGGCTGGAACAGGTCGTCCACTTTCGTATATTTATCATCTGCCTCGCAGCCTATGAACAGGGTGCCGCAAAGGAGTGCGGGCAGCATAGCCGTTGCAAGTTTTCGTAATAACTTTATCATAACGTTTGTCTTTTTTACTGATTAGTATCCATAATAGTTCCGAATCAATCCGCGATGGTCTGTTATAACCTTTGCAGGATAAGGACACAAGTATCTCACAGGATCGGTAGGTTTCACTAATTGATCGTTGTTCTTGTTGATAAATCCACGGAAACTCCATGAAATAGCATCCAACGTTTCATAAAGCTGTGTTTCTTTGTTCAACACTCTCCATCCCAACGCATACTCCAATACCGTGTAACCGGCAGGACGACCCACACCCGGACCATATTCGTCAATACCTACAATATCCAAGACCTTCCGGTCGGGATGTTCGGGATCCGTTACTTGTTTGTAATAGATATTAGACGGTACTTTCTCAATGCCCGGTACGTAAGCCCCGTTAGCTACCAGTCCCCAATTAGTCATTTCATTATAAAGATTATAGATGACTTCACCGTACTTATTCCAACGTGCAAGATCGTATTTACGAATACCTTCACCGCCAAACTCCCATTTACGCTCATCCATGACAGCTTGGAAGAAATCTGCTTCATTAGTCAGGCTCTCTACATAACTTTCTACTTTATCCGTCCATTGAGCCGCATCGAAAGCGCGACGGCGAACACGCTTCAGTGCTTCTTTGGCATCGTCACGCGGTCCGTAGATTTCGTTCACTGCTTCTGCATACATCAACAGTACATCTGCAAAACGCATACGTACGCTGTTGATACCGGTATTGGAACCACTGGAAGCACCCAGCGGAGACTGCATATAGAGTTTGGACCATTTACCAACACCCATACCGGTCACTCCCATATCAATTTCCTGATTCAGGTCTTTATCATATTTATAAGGTACACAAGTCATGTCACGACGCAAATCATCTTTATCAAACGAATAAACGTAAGTACCGCAGAAAGTCACATAGTTGCGGGCACTGCCGTATGAGTGCTTACCTTCCGCAATGGTAACACCGATGTTATAACCATAACGGCTGGTGACACTTTTCAGCATCGGAACAGCGAATATGACATCATCGTTGTTGGCAGTCTTCCAGTTACATTCATTCATCCACAAGTTTTCAAAACTTTGAGTAAGGTCGTGTTTGCTTTCCTTGATTACCTTTCCCAGATAAGTGACGGCAATTTCATAATAATGCTCAAAGTTATCGCCACGTTCCATGTAACCTACGTGAGTCACATCCTCTTTGTCGGCACGAAGAGTCCAACCACCGCGATAAAGAGCCAACTGTCCGATAAGCGCTTGGCAATATTCGCGTGAAGCACGTTCTACGCCGTAATCCAAATCGACTGCATATTTCATCATCGGTTCTACAGCTATCAAGTCGTCGATCAAATATTCCAGAATGACATTGCGGTCGGTAGTACCCAGGCTGAAGAAATCATCGGTCGCTTCCGTTGGTTTGGTAACAAACACAACATCTCCCCATGTACGGATCAAGTCCAGATAGAGCATGGCACGAAGTGTTTTCACTTCTCCATACATCTGTTGTATTTCGGAGGGAGTATCACCTGCTACTTTATCAGAAAACAACGGTGACTCCTGCACAGCCTGCAAAAAGTCGTTGGCATAATTGATAGCATAATAGAGATTATTCCAAGTTGAGTTCAACACCGACCAAGTGGGACGGGAATCAAAACAGCCTGGGTGGGGGGGGAAAACAACCCCAGCCGATATCCGAGCCATTGGTACTGACAGTGTTGTTCTTGAACGAACTCATCTCCACATCGGTATTCGTATTCAAACCGCTGGCAAGGTTACTTCCGTATAACCCGTCTTCCGTCATGGAAGAGTAGATGCGGGTCATCAATGCTTTCATCTCCGATTCGCTGGAAAATATGTACTCGGGAGTAAAGCCGGAGGCGGGCTGTACATCAAGAAAATCATTGCAAGACGTCAAAGTGAACAGAGTTCCGGCAATGAGCGAGTATATTAGTTTCTTATTCATTGTTCTTTCATTTTATAGATTTCAATTAAAAAGTCAACTGTGCGCCAAATGTATAGGTGCGGCTACGCGGATAACGGTCATAATCAATATTGGGTGTCAAACCGGTAGCGATGTTCACCTCCGGATCATAACCACTATATCCGGTGAGGGTAAACAGATTATTGCCCGATACGTAGAAACGTACCTTACTCAAACCTACTTTCTTCGTCCACACACTTGGTAAGGTGTAACCGAGGGTAGCTGAATTAAGACGCAGGAACGAACCGTCTTCCACGGCATACGACATACAGATGGGGCGTCCGATGGAAGTGGGATTCCACATGGTAGCATTCTTATTGAATTCTGCCAGTATTTCCGGACTGTAACGGATCTCATTCCCCATGTCGTCGAAGTTACGCCAGCGTTTATCCGAAGCAATGTCCATCAGGAAGTTGTTCTCTTTATTGTCCGCCCATGTGGTCAGCATGATTTTGTTGGCATTCAGTACATCAAAATCATACATAAAGTTGAAGAACATACTCATGTCAAATCCTTTATAAGTAGCATTCAAGCCAAAACCTCCCGAGAACTTCGGAGTGGTATTACCAATAACAGTACGGTCGGCTTCTGTCAACTGATAAGGATTGGTGCTGTTGGGATCTACCGGAGTGAGTTTCTTGAACTTGGCATTACCGGGACGCGGAGTGTCGGACAATGGACTTGAGTCTACCACACCGTCTTTCAGTTTCCATGTTCTGGATTTAGAGTCGAAGGATTCAAAATCGGCTACGGTATAGAATCCATCATTCACATAACCATAAATCAAACCACTGGTACCACCCACATAGGCACGATAATCATCCGAGTTCACCACATCATTTCGCCAGCCCGAAGTGAGAATCCATTCTTTTTCACCACTTGCCAGCTTGTCAATCTTGTTTTTATTATGACCGATATTAACGGTAGCATTCAGTGAAAAGTCTTTCGTCTCTACCAGCCAAGCATTCAGTTGAAGTTCTATACCCCGATTGGATGTCTGTCCCACATTGGTCATCAGCTTTGTGTAACCTGTATAACCGGGGATATCCGAAGGTACTAACAAGTCTTTCACCGTATTCCAGTAAACATCAACAGTACCGCTAATGCGTTCTTTGAAGAAGCCGAAGTCAAAACCAATGTTACGTGTGATAGTAGTTTCCCATCTCACATCAGGATTGTAGACATATCTAGAGTTATAAAAATTGTAATAATAGTGACTGTTTTCTCCCCAGCCGGCAGGACGGGAACTGCTTACACCATACAATTTCTGATAAAGATCGGCATCGATACGGTCATTACCGGAAGTACCGTAACTTACTCTCAACTTTAAGTTGGATACAATCTGATTATCTTTCAAAAAGTCTTCGTTAGAGATACGCCATGCCAACGCTCCTGCCGGGAAGAATCCCCAACGGTTACCTTTGGCAAACTTAGAAGAGCCATCGGCACGCAGCGTTACTGTAGCAAGGTATTTATCATTATAGCCATAGTTGATACGACCAAAGAAAGATGAAATACGTGAAGGAGATGCTGCTGACGATGAATTCTGATAAGGAGTACCCAGTGACAAGTTATCAAAAACATCTTCTGCCGTGATATTTTCCGGGAAATAACGGGTAGAATAAGTTTTGGTAGTAGTCTGATTGTGCTTAATTTCTTGTCCTAGCATCAGACGAATATCATGCACATCCTCCAACATAAAGTTGTAGTTCCACACATTGGTCAGCTGCCATTTAGTACCTTGTTTCATACTCCATTCCGCCATCGGTTGATTGTTATTGTTACGGGCATTGCCAGTCTCCATGCCCCAAAAACGACGTTGCTCTTCAGAGTTATTCTCGAAACCGAATTCACTGCGAAAGGTCATACCCTTCATTATATCCCAAGTCACGGCTCCCATCGTATTGAGAGACTTATTAATTCTCTTTTTATAATTTATTCTCGATTCTTCTTTGGGATCAAAAAGAGTTTCCTCTTCCAGTTGATCGGGATCAAAATACGTATCGTCTTCGGGAAGTTTCATATATTCATCCAGCCCCTTAGTAGGTTTTTCACGCAAAGCAGACAACAAACTAACGCCTTCCGTACCGGATCCGTCCACTTCCTTATGCAACAAACGCGTGCGGTATTCCAATGTTAGGAATTTAAAAGGTTGGAAGTTGAAAGAAGCATTCATATTATTTTGTTTCAGTCCGTTACCTACCATCACACTTGGTTGGTCCTGATGGATAAAAGATAGTTTATATTTGGCTTTCTCCGTACCACCATTCACACTAAGGTCTACATATTTAGCCACCGGATTGGAACCGAACACCTCGTCCTGCCAATCTTTTCCGGCATTCCCTTGATAGATATAATGTTCGTAAGCATGTCCATACTTATTATTGAAAGCTGTTGGATTAGAACTTTTCTGACGCGCATTTTCATATTGCATCAATACAAATTCGTAAGGATCCATCACATCCAGCTTGTTGGAAAGCTCTTTAGTCTGCACATAAGTGTTCAGACTAATGACAACCCGTCCTTCAACAGGACGTTTGGTTGTCACCAAAATAACGCCGTTCGCACCACGTGCACCATAGATGGCCGTAGAGGCTGCATCTTTCAACACCTCGATAGATTCAATATCAGTAGGAGGAACATCATTCAGGCTGTTCACTTCAAATCCGTCCAATATAATAAGAGGACTATTATCCTGTGTGATAGAACCGCCACCACGCACCAGAATCTTGATTTCAGCATCCGGCGAACCGTCCACAGCTGTTACCTGTACGCCCGGCAGCTTACCGACGATGGCTTCAGCAGCAGAAGTGGTCTGTACTTTTTCCAATATCTTGCCGGATACGCTGGCGATAGAACCGGTCAGGTTACCTCTTTTCTGCGTTCCATAGCCGATTACGACTACGTCGTCCAACATTCCGACAGCTTCTTTCATGTGGATATTAATGTTCGAGGTACGTCCTTTCAACGGTTCTTTTGCTTCTTCCATACCTACATAGCGAACTATTAACACTGCCTTGGCTACATTGGGCACGCCAGTCAATGTAAATTTACCGTCCAAATCAGTCGTGGCACCGATTGAAGTGCCTTGCACCGTTACTGTGGCACCAATCACCGGTCCTAGGTCGTCGGTCACCGTACCGGTCACAGTAGCAGTCTGTGCCATAGCGCCCACCGCTACCCACAACAGGATAAATATGTTTATGATTATTTTATTCATCATTCTATGCTTTTATTGTAAATAGATTTATTTGCTCCACACCCTTATTTCTTTTCCATCACTATTCCGCCTTGGTTCTGATAGTAAATGATATGCTGAACCAGGTTGTGGAAATAAACTTCGATGTTCGGATAGCGTCCGTTAGGGTCAACCGACGAGCTGATCTTTTGTGCATCACTCGGATCGTTAGGATCCAGCCCGTAAGCTTCTTCCCAAATATCAGGAATACCGTCACCATCCGTATCGGGCCAGGGTTTCAATGATTTCACATCAATGTAACCTTCAGTATCTGATACCGTATCAATGATACCCGGTTGTTTGGCTTTACCATCTTCTTCGGGCTTGGAACCTATATAGGTGTAAGTACCATTCTTCACTTCACGAACCACACGCTGGTCTATCACATCTCTGCGCAAAGAAGCTCCGGCATATTCGAGCACTCTATCGTAAGCCTGTTCAGCCGTATGATTGGTCAGTTTGCTATAAGGTTGATAATCTGCCATCTTCATCGCTTGCTTTTCCGCTTCAGGAACCGTACCCAATGAGGAGTCAAATTGTCCCCAAACACCCTCTGTCCAGTTATCAGCCGTAACACTGGTATTACCCAATACATAGTTGCCATTGATGTAAGCTCTGGCAGTAGGATCACTTGACAGGATACGGTAAGAACGATTGTTTGTTCCGGTAGCGGGTCCCGGCTTATAATAGCAATTGGTTAGATTAAAAGTAGCATACTTTCCGCCATAACTGCCCTGTCCTCTTCCACTCCAGTTGTAATAAACGTTATTGCGTACATCAAAATATCCGGTAAAGTCATAAGATTCCTGTGTACCGGGAGCTGACAAATCGGAGATACGCGGACAGCGGCTACCGTGATGCGCTAACAGCATGTGGTGGAACGAAGCATTGTCGCCACTAAACATAGCGCCATATCCATGTGCACCCTTAGCATGATTAGACAAGTTCATACTTTCAGAAGCAATGCACCATTGTGCCGTAAAGTTCTGTACGCCATAGAAAGTCAGTGTCTCATCCACGCTCCATCCGGCTGTAATGTGATCGATAATGGCATCTTTGAAATAACGTCCGCCAATAGCATCTTCTCCATAATCGGCAAACTGATCGCCCGGACGGCAACGCAAGAAACGAACAATAGCATTCAGGCTGGAGCCTGCACCTATAGCCGGGTCTTTAGAAAGATTAAAGGTGAAGTTGTAATTCTTCAGTGTGATACCGTCCCCCGGTGCAGTCTGACCGATGATACTCAAATTAGGAAATTCATTCAGATACAATCCTCTTTTCAATTCGATGATGCCGGATACATCAAAGATGATGGTACGCGGTTGATTGGACTTTTCAATTCCGTAGCGCAAACTGCCCTCAATAGGAGTTTCGTTTTTGTTATAATCTGCCAGCGTTGTCACCCGATAGATTTCTCCCCCACGGCCACCGCTAGTAAAACGGCCGCCACCTTCGGCACCCGGGAAGGCCAATATAGAAGTAGAATGATCGTCACCGATGCTTGTATCGGGTTTACCATATTGGAAGATGGTAATTACTTTATCCAACATTTCTACCGTTGCCGTACGTGGGAAGACTGTTTCATTATCTTCGATATTCAATACGACTTCATTGGCAGTAGAGTTTTTCTTATCCTGCGTAATCCAACTCTCGGATATTACAGCATCGTAATCTACCGGATTTTCTCCTTGCGGAGCCGAGATAACCAACGTACGACATTTATAAGGAATGATATACTCATCCTGCTCTATAGTCACCGCACCGCTTACACCGTCTTGTGTCACTTTCAGAACGCGTTGCAAGGTGTAGTCTCCTATGGATTTGAAAACAAGGACAGCTGTTCTGGTTTTGTTCGTATTGGCATCCACAGCAAATGTTACTTCGTCTGTCACAAAACTGCGAGTTCTAGGAGTTGTTTCCTGCCACTTAATCCAGTTGTATTCTTCTGCTATCTCCAGTTCCCATTCCACATTTGCCACTACCTTGCAGGTAAATGTACCTTCTCTGAATGACAAAGGGTCGGATGAACAATCGAACAATATATCAGGATCGGCCCCCAATTGCTCTACGCTAATCTCCTGTTCCAATGTAGAACCTGCGCCCGACATGGACACTTTTACTGTCCCTGTACGTTTAGGCCCCTCTGTATTCTTGGTGAAAAACAAGCGGAGATCACCATTTCCCTCCCCGGAGTTCTTTGATATACTCAACCAGCCGTCTGTCGAGGTCACTTCGGCAGTCCATGCAGAGGTAGCCGTTACGTTGATTGTAAACGAACCGTCCACATTGCTCAATTTCACCTCATTCTTCGACACTTCCAGTTTGGCAGCTGTCGCAGCCGCATTGGATTCGTCATCCGAACTACATGCGCTCAACAATCCGGCCAACAATATGAATAAAAAATATCTCATGTTTTATATCTTTATATTGTTAATACTCTATTGATTATTTAATCCAATGCGGGTCACCGATTCCGTTGGTATATACTTCGGAGTTTTTATCGGTGATCGTGAAGTCTCTACCAGCCACATCTTTGAAGAGTGTTTCCATCGGGAGAGTTGTTTCTACCGGTATCTCAGCAGCATCGACTCCCCAATTAGCCCCGACAAAGCCATTGGTGCGATAGTTATTCTCGAAAGTCTTGCTTGTGACGTTTCTTGTAGTGAACCAAGTTCCCTGTCCGGCTTCACAAACACCACTAAAGAGATTATTACGGACAACCAAGTGGAATGAAGAGGTATTCTTCGGATTTAAGTCGAAGAAGGTCATTGCAGCAGGAGCCATACTCACAAATGTACAATTCTCTATTGTCACATTCAATTCGCCTGTCATACTGCCCAAACCGGTTATCAAAGCTCTTGACAAATCATTGGCATGGAACGTGGAATTTCTGAACACGAAGTTATGCACCGGAGCATCTTGTTTGGTAGAAAGACCGAACATACCGCTCTTATTAGAATTCAAGCCGAAGAACCGACAATTTTCAATCACAATATTATCAACCACCTGCTTCCGGGGGGCATCCACTTCTTGATACCACATTGTACGTCCCAAGTCGCTTATCTCACAATTCTTCCATGAAATAGTAGATACATGGAAAGACTGGTTCTTAAACTTAAAGAAGTCGGAAGTCGTCACTTTTATCTTCAGGTTTTCGAAGTGGAAGGCTTCAATAATGGCATCAGGGCAGTTGATACTCATGTTGCCCATTTCCATAAATGCCAATTCTTCACCATCACCCGGTGCCTGTCCCATGATGTAGAGAGCCTTCGGTATTTCGGTCTGTGTACCTAATTTATAGGTAGCACCTGCTTTCAGGAAAAGTTTCACCTCATCCACAGAAGCATCCGCCAGCATTGATTTACAGATTGATTCAAGATTCTCTTCCGGACTTACATATCTGTATCCGTCAGGAATTCTCATCGGGGCTTCCGGATGAATGTCTTCTTCGTTCCAGCCTTCCGAAGCAATCGTTACCGTGTAATCTTGTATGACCGGTTCGTCTACGTTGTTCAACGCAAATGCCACTTGCACTGTATCGTCGGGCAAGATGGAAAATGCTCCATCAATAGCTTTAGATTGAACCACTGTATTGTTTTTATCCAAATAGTCGATACGCACGGATACTTGTTCGCCTTCACTTTGAGTTTGAAACAAGACAAAGTCATCGGTGTAATTCACTCCGCCAGTAGTCGTTTCCTTCTCACGTTGTACGTCTATCGGAGCTTTTACAAAAGTCGCATCCGAAAGTTTATAGCCCGAAATAGGTGAAGAAACAACTGCACGCAATTTCGAATAGCTCTTATCCGATTTACGATCGGTAGCCTTTAGACGAAGCACACCTGTACGATTGTACATACGCACACTTAGTGGTTCGTCGAACGGGGATTTATACGTCACCGGTGCCGAAATGGCATATTTTGTTTTAGCAGTCGGATCCTGATGTATCACAATGTCATTCAGATTCCTCGGGCTGGGAATAGAATCGGATTGTGTAGTGGAAATTATGTTATAACTTCCATTGGGCAACTGAAAACGATAAAGCGACGAATAATTGGCTACATACTCACCATCAGCCGTATAGATAAACAGAGGTTTGTTAGATGCACCAGTGTTCACAGCCCATGGCTGGTCATCCAGAAACAATTGTATCTCTTTTACTACCGAGGTAGCGTATCGTTCTTCTTCCGAACAAGCTGTTATTCCCAACAGAAGTATGAGTCCTGTCAGTGAATAGAATATATTTCTCATATAACTCCTGTTTTTAAAATTCTGAAACTTCTATTGTAAACGGTTGAGTGGATGTACTCTTATACATGACCGTGCGTACCGAAGGCCACGGCTCATCCAGGTAATTCTCATCCGTTATTTTCATATGTACGGTAGAACGCTTGGAAGACTCAAAGCCTATGCCAGTATCGAGAGGACTGATAATACGATTCACCTCCTCGCCTCCTTTCAGATATACCACATCGATAGATGTTCTGGAATCTCCATTCACTGTGGGAAACGAATAAACCGAAGCGCCAAAGCCGGTAGAGAGATTAGTGGAGATGGTTACATTTTTTGTAATACATTCTTTACTTTTTACTTTATAGCCTATTGCTACATTCGTAAAAGTAACATTCAACTGGTCAAAACGGGTGATTGCATTCAATTCTTCTTCCGTCTCTTTCGGCTGGAAGACGGCTTGTCCTACCAAGCGCTTCAAC
>OGPY01001300.1_pt1 | contig 19314 bp, 18 predicted proteins | sample 1553121 | NCBI WGS metagenome assembly OGPY01 (sample SAMEA2580004, study PRJEB22360) | human gut metagenome
ATTATCAAGACTCAAATATTGTTTGGCTGGATAATGACGAAAACAAAGTATTAAACAAATACCTGTTTTATTATTATCAATTACCTGTTTTATTATTATCAATTACAGCCCTGGGCTATTTCTACTGGTGGAACGATTGCCCGGCTATATAATGACAACATCAGCAAAGCCAAAATTGCTGTCCCGCCCATTGAAGAACAACGTCGCATCGTCTCCATCCTTGACCGCTTTGACGCCCTCTGCAACGACCTGACCAGCGGCCTTCCCGCCGAGATCGAGGCCCGGAAAAAGCAGTACGAATACTACCGGGACAAGTTGCTGAGTTTTCAGGAAAAGCAGTGATAGTGATACGGAAGGAATCGCCTTACCATGGATATCAACAGGTTTATTGAGTTATATTGGAATTACTATTTGCAGTTGGAGAACGAGTTTTTTGCCACTGAGCCGTTCTGTGCCATTGACAAAATCAATGACAACGCCTACTCAACAAAATATCTGCAGTTGATCCTGTCAGTCTGCGGAGAGATCGACACGATCTGCAAACAACTGTGCAAATCTTTTTCACCCGATTTCAATATAGACCAGGTCGGTATCAATGATTATAGAGACATCCTGATGCAGCACCGCCCCCAAATTGCTGATGAAGTATTGGCAATAGTGCAGCATGCATATTGGGATATACAGCCATGGCAAGCATGGAAGCACCACCACAACCCACATTGGTGGGATGTCTACAACAAAGTAAAGCATCACAGAGACGAAATGTGGAATGGGAAAGCGGCATTTAAGCATGCCAATCAAAAGGCTGCAATCGAATCGCTATGCGCATTGTATATCCTGATAGAGTATCTGGGCGTACAGTATCTCGTGATGAATACCCGGAAAAAGAATGTTCTTGAAATGCTTTCCGTAAAATCCGAGCGGATTACAATGGGGCACTGGTATAGGTTCTATACTTCTTTCATGGGAGTCCATTTCTTTGAAACGGCACCATGCAAGGCGTATTTCAACTGCCGTTCTGCGGAGGATGGTACAACATGACTTCTTTTAATATTATTGCCGCCACAACCGAAAACACAGTTGTCACCTCCTATGAGCCGGTGAAAAACCGCTCAGACAGTTACCAGAGCGAGGCGGCTCTGGAGCGGGAGTTCATCCACTTGCTCACCCAGCAGGGCTATGAGTATCTGCAGATCCATCAGGAGGCCGACCTCATTGCCAACCTGCGCCGTCAGTTGGAGGCCCTGAACGGCTACCAGTTTACCGACAGCGAGTGGGAGCGATTCTTCTCCGACGCCATCGCCAACCCCAACGAGCATATCGTGGAAAAGACCCGGAAGATACAGGAGGACAATGTCCAAGTCCTGACTCGTGATGATGGTTCTTCCAAGAATATTACACTCATAGATAAGAAGAACATCCATAACAACAGGCTGCAGGTAATCAATCAGTATGTGATTGGCACGGAAAATGGTGCGAAGCATGACAATCGCTATGATGTTACCGTATTGGTAAACGGTCTGCCTCTTGTACATATTGAACTGAAACGCAGAGGAGTTGCTATCCGTGAAGCATTCAATCAGATCAACCGCTACCAGAGGGATTCTTTCTGGGCGGGATGCGGACTGTATGAATATATTCAGATTTTTGTCATTTCCAATGGTACAAACACAAAGTATTATTCCAACAGCACTAGAAGGAATGCGGAAAAGGAACATGAGAAACGGGGAGCAAGTAAGACCAAGACCAGTAACAGTTTTGAGTTTACCTGCTTCTGGGCAGATGCCAATAACCGTGTGATTCCTGATCTGATTGATTTTACAAAGACCTTTTTCGCAAAGCATACGATTCTGAATATCCTTACGAAGTATTGTATTTTTACATCTGAGGATATGTTGATGGTCATGCGTCCGTACCAGATTACGGCTACGGAGCGGATTCTCAATCGTATCGAAATTGCCAATAATTATAAGAAGTACGGCAGTGTCGAGGGTGGTGGTTACATCTGGCATACCACGGGTTCCGGCAAGACGTTGACTTCGTTCAAGACGGCAAGACTGGCATCGAAGCTTCCTTATATTGACAAGGTGCTGTTTGTGGTTGACCGTAAGGATCTGGACTATCAGACCATGAAAGAATATGACCGTTTTGAAAAGGGGGCAGCCAACAGCAATACCTCGACAACCATATTAAAACGGCAGTTGGAAGACCCGGACGCACACATCATTATTACTACAATTCAGAAACTGGCTACCTTTATAAAAAAGAATCCGGGGCATGAAGTGTATACGAAACATATCGTTATTATTTTTGATGAGTGCCACCGCAGTCAGTTTGGAGATATGCACACTGCGATTGTGAAGAATTTCAAGAAATATCATCTGTTTGGATTTACAGGAACACCGATTTTCTCTGTTAATTCCGGCAGAGCAAAAAATCCAGAATTCTTTACTACAGGTCAGACCTTTGGAGACCAGCTCCACAGCTACACGATTGTGGATGCGATTAACGATAAAAATGTTCTTCCATTCCGGGTGGATTATATTAAAACGATGGATGTGGAAGAAGAAATAACAGACGAGATGGTATGGGACATTAACCGTGAAAAGGTTATGATGGCTCCTGAACGTATCCGAATTGTAACACAGTACATACTGGAACATTTTGACCAGAAGACCTATCGTGGGGATAAAACTTACATATATAATACGCTGACTAATATTACAGAGGTGGCTTCTGCCAAACGAGATGAGGTAGAGGAAATCAAGCAGAAACAGCGTATCAGTGGTTTTAATTCCATTTTTGCAGTATCAAGCGTTCCTATGGCAAAACTGTATTATCAGGAATTCAAAAAGCAGATGGTAGCAGATCCTACCAAAAAACTGCGAGTTGCAACTATTTTTAGTTTCGGGGCAAATGAGGAAGAATCAGATGGTATTCTGGATGAAGAAAATTCAGAGGATACCTCTGCCCTTGATCAGCCATCCAGAGAATTTCTGGAAGAAGCTATTGACGATTATAATAAAATGTTCCATACGAATTACGATACCTCAAGTGATAAATTCCAAAATTACTATAAAGATGTGTCGCTTCGTATGAAAAACAAGGAACTGGATATTCTGATCGTAGTAAATATGTTCCTTACAGGTTTTGATGCCACAACTATGAATACGTTGTGGGTAGACAAGAATCTGAAAATGCACGGATTGATACAGGCATTTTCCCGTACCAACCGTATTCTGAATTCCATCAAGACTTTTGGAAATATTGTATGTTTCCGAAATCTGCAAAAGCGTGTGGATAGTGCTATTTCCCTGTTTGGAGACAAGAATGCCGGAGGAATCGTTCTATTGCAGAGCTTTAAGGATTATTATTACGGATATGAATCTGTAGATGGTAAGCAGGTGCCGGGGTATGTGGATATGATGGAAGACTTGAATAATAAGTTTCCTCTGTCAGAACCACAGATTGTCGGAGAACAGAACCAGAAGGATTTTATCGCTTTGTTTGGTGCGATTCTTCGTATGAGAAATCTTTTGCTTTCCTTTGATGAGTTCAAGGGGAACGAGCTGATTTCTGAACGTGATTTACAGGATTACCTTGGACGCTATCAGGACTTACGTGATGAGTGGAAACGCAAGCGTCAGGAAAGCACGGATATTACGGATGATGTAGTATTTGAGATTGAACTGATCCGGCAGATAGAAATCAATATTGATTATATTCTTATGCTCGTAAAGAAGTACCATGATACCCACTGCGAAGATAAGGAAGTGTTGATAACCATCAATAAGGCAATTGATGCCAGCCCAGAGCTTCGTAGCAAGAAGCAGCTCATTGAAACTTTTATTGCAGGAATCAATGATGTAGATGATGTCATGAATGAATGGCATGAGTATGTGGTGGAACAGCGCGCTCATGACCTTAATGCGATTATCACGGAAGAAAAGTTGAAGCCGGAAGATACACGGAAGTTCATGGAGAATGCGTTCCGTGATGGAGAAATCAAAACAGCCGGAACGGACATAGATAAACTTATGCCACCTATTTCACGTTTTGGTGGTGACAATAGGGCTAAGAAGAAACAGGGAGTTATTGATAAACTGAAAACTTTCTTTGAAAAATATTTTGGCATTGGGGGTTCGTCTACCTTTACTGAATCAGAGCATAAAGTGGTGACATATGATATGGGTAATCAGGAGACTTTGTCGAAGGTAGCTGAATCTAAAACACCATATGGAGAGTAAATTATAACTACAGCAAGCCACATTGGACAAAATCCTTTGTGGCTTGTTTTAAAGAGAGTAATTTGATTTTACAATTTTGGATTCCTCCGTCTCAACTTTCGATGCTCATTTGCCGGTTTGGAACGGGAAAATATTTCTTTCAATCAATGATATTTTTGACCATGCTTTGATAGTCAATGTCGCTGGCGGTATTGCTATCTTTCATATGAATATTTCGCAGGTCAGAGACAATCGGTTTCAAATCTTCTGACAGAATATTCATGTAATATTGCTCTGTTTCAATGTGAGAATTATCAAATACATTTGCAAATGGATCAGTAGAATCGGCACCAAGCTCTGTTAATTTGCATCTCATTACATCAAGAAAAGCATTTGCTATCTGAATTCCCTTATCGTTAAATTCATCAATATAGATTTCCAGATAATTCAAATTGGCTGCCAAAACAAATTATGTACGGAAAGTGGAGCAGAAATGAGAAAGCATTAAAAAGAATTGAAGAATTAGAAAATGAAAACGCCGAGCTGCGCGAAGAACTGGAATATTATAAAAATCGTAAATTAAGCGGAAGACAGAAGCATAATGCAAAATGGATGGCAATCTACAATGATTTTGTTGCCGGTTATGAAAGTGGAATGACTATGATAGAGATTGCAAGAAGGAATAATGTCAGTGAGAGAACGATTTACAGGTATAAAGCGTATTATGACAAGATGAGGAAAGTGGAAGTTGATGAGTAGATCATTTTCATTGCATAAAGTGGTTGTATGGATTTTGTGGTCACAAATTGTGACCGCAAGACAAGGAAGGAAATCTTATGGCAGAAGAGAAGAAAGAAGAGATTGCAGTAATTGAAATTACAGAAGAGTATATGAAAGAAAGAATTTATGAAATCAGAGGTCAAAGAGTAATCTTAGACTCAGATCTTTCTGAAATATATGGTTATACCACAAAAGCATTCAACCAACAGGTAAAAAATAATATTGAGAAATTTGATGAAGATTTTATGTTTGAATTAACGGATGATGAGGTAGAAGATTTGCGGTCAAATTTTTTGACCGCAAATCTTAACAGTAAGAGTAGATATAATCCTCATGTATTTACAGAGCAAGGACTATATATGCTGATGACTGTTTTAAAAGGACCATTGGCTGTTAAACAGAGTAAGGCATTAATAAGAACCTTCAAAAAAATGAAAGATTACATATTAGAAAATCGTGATTTAATCGGTCAGAGAGAATTACTTCAGTTAAGCATGGAGACTGCTAACAACAGAATTGAAATTAGTAAAATCAATTCTGATATGATATCTCTTGAAAAACAGATTTCTGATGTCGCAGAAGGTCTGAAGGATGTAGTGACGAAATCTGAACTTGCGGATATGATGAACAGTTTTATTTCAGATGATGATGAAAAATGGCTTATGTTTAATGCAAAATTTAGTAGTGCGGATGAGGTTTACGAGTCTATTTACAGGCAGGCAAAGTCATCAATATATGTGGTTGATAATTACATTGGTTTAAGAACGCTGGTACATCTTAAGAATTCTCCAACAGGAGTAAATATTATTTTATTTAGCGATAATGTTGGGAATAATAAACTTCACAACATAGAATATACGGATTTCCGTAAGGAATATCCAACTGTAAAACTGTCAATGAAGAAGACTGGTGGCATATTCCATGATCGGTTTATCGTGCTGGATTATGGAACGGCGGATTGGATTAGGAATATCAAATTTCAGTTTCCGACACTTGAAACGGTTTGTTTGTTGTCGCGAGTGTAAGCGTAAAATCAACGGTATTAATGAAGAAAAACATATTCCATCTTACGTGCAAATGGTGTAGAATAATACCAATACACGGAGGACAAACATGAGGACGCTATATACATTTGACAAACACAACTATTCCGATGATATGGAGGTATTTGAGCGCTTCGCGGTGCGCGCGGTTATTATCAGAGACGGAAAGCTTGCCATGCAGCAGGCCGGTGAGGGCTACTACAAGATACTGGGCGGAGGCATCGATGCAGGCGAGACCAACGAGGTGGCGCTGGCACGTGAGGTGCGCGAGGAGGCAGGGCTTCTTGTCGTGCCGGAAAGCATCAGGGAGTGCGGCAAGGTCATAGAAAAGAGACGTGATATATTTGAGGCTGACAAGATATATTACTGTCACACCTACGTGTATTTCTGTGATGTGAGGGACGAGCATGTAGCCGCACAGATGACAGACAGTGAGATAAGGCTTGAGTATCATCTGTCATGGGCCACGCCGGATGAGATAATAAAGGCCAACAGCGCCTTTCTTGATAAAGAATGGATAGCAAGAGACACTAAGATTGTTGAGTTGATAAAAGAAATGTGTTAAAATAATGCCTGGATGTAAATCCGGGCATTTAATATAAGGAGAAGCAGTATAAATGGATAAAAATAAAATCAAAAATAAATTAAAGGACGATCCGGCCTTCACTCTTGAGGTGCAAAACCCTGAGGTTGAGGCGCTGATGACACAGTATTCGAGCGACAAAAAGGCGGAGACGCTCAATAAGCTTATTGAAAAATGCACTAAGAGCAGATTCCTGGTACCTGCAAATGTCGGAGAGAACAACAAGCCGATTCCGCTATTTATTAAAAACGGTGAGGGAGAGGCTTTCATGCCGATTTATACCTCAAAGGCACAGCTTTCTAAGGATCATCCGTCACCATGCATTGTAAATATGCCGTTTCTTGCAGTCAACAATATGGTGGCAAATAAAGAGTCAAAGATTAATGGTATCGCATTCAACCCATTCACTCACAATCTGATTTTCAAAAAGCCTCTTGTAGAAAAGATTGAGGCAGTGGAAAAGGCCAGAAGAGAGGGCCATCCTACATCACCTACAAAGGGCAAGACTGTACAGATGACAGCAGAGCAGTATGTCATCTTCGAGCGTATGCAGTATGAGCATATTTTCCTGCCGACAAAGATGTTTGAGGGCGGAAAAGAGTTCATGGACAGACTCGCCGATGAGAAGGAAAAGCTAATAGATGAGCTGTACGAGGAGGCATATCAGCAGAAGCGTATGTATCCGTATATGGAGGAGGATTTCTCTGTTATGTCTATGCAGATTTCAGATACGCTCAATGTCACCAGAGTTGATTTTCCGACAAGGGATATGGCTCCTAACTGCGCAATCCGTGCTTATCTCGTGTGGGATGATGTTGCGTCACAGGGCAGATATTTTGTAATTGATGCGAAGGGCGATAAAACTACTGAGCTGGCTGAGATTACAGAGGATTACAAGCGTCTTGGATATGGAGCTGCACCGGTTGAGGGTGCTGAGCTTCAGACTGTTCTTGACCTGGTTAAGAAAAGTGCAGAGGAACAGAATTAGAAAAGTAATGTAGGGCAGGATATATAAAGGAGGTCGTGTATGAAGGAGTTTTTAGGCAGAATAAAGGCTGATTTTCTACTGTCATCAGTGCTTTGCATAGCGCTGGGACTGGTGTTTATCATATGGAGAGCTTCGGTGCTCACGATTGTGGCCAATGTGCTTGCGGTAGTGCTTATCATCATCGGAGTGGTCTATATGTGCAGCTATTTTTTGAATATAGTCACGAATGGTTTTTCAGCGATGCTGGGGCTTGTGGTTTTGGCAGTAGGTATATGGTTTCTGGTACAGCCAAAGGTTGTGGTGAGCCTGATACCTATAGTCATCGGTCTGGTGCTCATTTTTCACAGCATCAGGAGCATTATTGAGGCAGTGGATGCCAGAAAATACGGTTACGGAGGCTGGAGTGTCGGCCTGATTTTTTCAATAATCAGTCTGATTTTTGGAATAATCTGCGTGACAAATGCATTTGATGTAATGAAGACAGCCACTGTTGTTGTCGGTATCATACTGATTTTCAACGGAGTATCAAATATCTGGATTACAAGCCGTGCTACAAAGGCGGAGAGCGCCTACAACAAGCAAAAGGAGTTTGAGGCAACGTTTGTTGAGGATAGAAAAGAGGACAATTAAGCAGTAACAGAAAGGCGACAGAATGCGTCGGATGGAGTTTAAGATGGAGAGACCCGGACTTACCAAGGTCGGTGACCATCTGAAGGTAACAGAGAGCAAGCTTCCAACTTCATATTATTATACGATAGAGCATGCAATTGCCATGTCGGGAAACTACGTGGTCAGCGAGAGGCTCAAAAGCCGCGAGGGCGATGTCGTGGATGTGAGGGAGACTGAGAAGGGCTACTTTGTCACGATGGAGTTTGATGAGTAATGACACAGCAAGGTAAGAATGCAATAGATCTGGTGCTCGCTGAGAGCCTTATAGAGCTTTCGGCGAAAAAGCCAATCGATAAGATTACAATTAAAGAGATAACGGACAAGGCCGGAGTTATCCGCCCTACGTTTTACAATCATTTTCAGGACAAGTACGAGCTGATAGAGTGGATTATCAAAAGCGAGCTGCTTGAGCCCATCAAGCCACTGCTCAATGCCGGAATGATTTTTGAAGCGATTGTGCTGATGCTCAATAATATCTCGGCAAACAGTGTTTTTTACAAGAAAGCACTAAAGCTGGAGGGTGCAGTGACGTTTAATCAGATTGCCATGAAGTGCGTCTACGAGATGTTTATGAATATCATAAACGAAAAGAGTACAGGAAAGAAATCCAAATACCGCTGGCTCACACCGGAGGTGATTTCTACATATTATGCGCAGTCGTTGTGCTTTATCACGGAGGGCTGGATAGCCCAGGGCATGGATGATATTGAGCCGAAGGAGATGGCGGAGGCATACATGTATCTGATTACGCGCTCGATGGATGATATACTAAGTGAGCTGTAGAGGACAATTGCCATGGAAAATGACGGCTTAAGCAAGCTCATAAAGAGACACCATAAAGAGGCATGCGTTCATATAAATATGAAAATGCTGTGAAAAAGTGTCAGAAATCAAATACAATATCATATATGTGTCATATCGGATATACAAATTGATGGATTTGTATATCTCACATGACAAATCAAAGAGATTGAATATTTATTTATTCGGTCTTTTTTTTTATACTTCAATACGAATAAAAGAAAGAGTGGTGAATCTAATGATTAAATTTGGAAAAGGAGTCGTAAAACATCGTGTGCTGATACTGATAGTTGCATTTGCACTGCTTATACCGTCGGGAATCAGCTTTATCAACACGAGAATCAACTTTGATATCCTTTCTTATCTGCCAAGCCAGATAGAGACTATGAAGGGCCAGGATATCATGGTAGATGAGTTTGGAACCGGAGCGTTGTCATTTGTGATCTTGGAGGATATGAAGGATCAGGACATAGAGACTCTGGCAGATGACATAGAGGACCTTAAGGGTGTAAATGATGTCATCTGGTACGGAACAATCGCTGATTCCACATTGCCAAGAGAGGCAATTCCGGATGAGGTGTACGACGCATTCAACAACAAGGATGCAAACAGCCAGCTCATGCTCGTCACCTACAGTGACACAATGGGTTCGGATGAGACAATGGAAGCCGTCAACAAGATGGATAAGATGGTGAAAAACCACTGCTTCGTAGCAGGAATGGCAGCGGTCAACGCAGATACAAAGACACTTGTTATGCAGCAGGCTCCTATATATGTCATCATAGCAGCATTGCTTTCAATGCTCGTCATGGGAATTACAATGGATTCAATAATTGTTCCGATGTTATTCCTCCTAAGCATAGGAATGGCTATTATCTATAACCTGGGAACAAACTTTATACAGGGACAGATTTCATACCTGACACTGGCACTGACAGCAGTATTGCAGCTCGCCGTAACAATGGATTATTCGATTTTCCTGTGGCACAGCTATCAGGAGCAGATAGACAGATATGACGGAGACAAGAAGCGAGCCATGGCACATGCCATTTCCCACACAATTGTCTCAGTAACAGGAAGCTCAATCACAACAATCGCAGGCTTCGTAGCCCTCTGCTTCATGAGCTTTACACTTGGACTTGACCTGGGAATCGTAATGGCAAAGGGCGTTGTATTCGGAGTTATCGGATGTGTAACAATTCTCCCTGCACTGATTCTTGCATGTGATAAGGCAATCGAGAAGACAAAGCACAAGATTCTTATGCCGGATGTTTCCAGGATTGCAAGCTGGGTAACAAATCATTATAAGATACTTGCAGTGATTTTTATCGTAGTGCTCATCCCGGCAATATACGGATACACTCATGATCAGGTCTACTATGACCTTGCAGGAACCATGCCTGACAGTGCATACAGTAAGCAGGCCAATGAAAGACTCGACAAGGAGTATGCTATGGGTGCCACACATATCATCATCGCGCCGAGCGATATGTCAAAGGCAGACAGCATAAGCATGATAAATGATATCAAGAAGGTCGATGGAGTAAAGCTTGCAGTATCACTTGACTCAATACTTGGACCTACAATACCGGATGATATGGTGCCGGATGATGCAAAGGAGATATTTAAAAACGGTGATTACCAGATGATGCTTGTTTCATCAAAATATGAGACAGCATCTGATGAGGTAAACAACCAGATAACAGAGATTAAAAAGATAGTAAAGAATTACAGCGAGGACGCAATGCTTATCGGTGAGGCACCTTGTACAAAGGATCTTATCACTATCACAGATACAGACTTTAAGCGTGTAAGTGCAGTATCAATCGTATTGATATTCCTTATCATCCTCGTAGTATTCAAATCAGTATCGCTTCCAATCATACTTGTAGCGGTCATCGAGTTTGCAATCTTTGTAAACATGGGAATTCCGGGATTTACAGGAACAAAGCTTCCGTTTATCGCGAGCATCGTAATCGGAACCATACAGCTTGGTGCAACGGTTGACTATGCGATACTTATGACCACAAAGTACAGAAAGAACAGATACACCGGAATGGACAAAAAGCCGGCAATCACAAAGGCACTTGCAGATTCGACAAACTCAGTTATCGTCAGTGCGCTCTGCTTCTTCGCCGCAACCTTTGGTGTAGGACTTTATTCAAACATTGATATGATCAGTTCTATCTGTATACTGCTTGCACGAGGCGCAATTATCAGTATGTTTGTAGTAGTATTTATACTTCCGTCAATGTTTATGATATTTGACAAAGTAATATGTGCCACAAGCGCAGGCTTTAAAAACAAGAACCTGACAGCTTAGTAATCTGATTAATCATAAATGAGGGATAAAATACTTTTTGGCCCTCATAACATAAAAATATGACCTCAAAAACAAAATCAGGAGGAATGAGACATGAAATTACCAGAATTGAAAGAAAAGTTAAAAAGTAAATATATTGTCCGTGTTGTAGCCGGAGTCCTCACAATAGCACTTGTAGGTACAGGAATCGGAGCAACAGCAGTTTTTGCAGAGAAGAACAGCACCGCAGTCACAGCCGAGGCAGACAGCACAACAGACAGCAGCAAGGATGCTGATGACATAGCAGATAAGCTCATGGACAGCGTATCATTAAAGGATAACGATGCAGACAAGGACGAGAGCGTATACCTCATCTCAGATGCAAACGGCAACGTAAACAAAACAATCGTAGTAGATCACCTTAAAAATAAAGACAAAAAGGATACCTTGGAGGATGCTTCAAACCTTTCAGATATCGAGAACGTAAAGGGCAAGGAAAAATTCACACAAAGCGGTGATAAGCTCACCTGGCAGGCCGGCGGCAAGGATATTTACTATCAGGGCACAGCCACAGCGGAGCCACCTGTAACACAGAAGGTTACATACTACCTCGATGGAAAAGAAATCTCACCTGAGGACCTTGCAGGAAAATCAGGAAAGGTCAAAATCCGTTTTGACTACACAAATACCACGTCATATACAGAGACAGTAAACGGCGAGAAGCAGACAGTTTCTGTACCATTTGCAGCAGTAACAGGACTTGTACTCGGTGATGGCTTTGAGAATATCGAAGTGACGAACGGCAAGGCAGAGGTAAGCGATTCATCAAGCGTGGTGCTCGGCTATGCACTTCCGGGCTTAAAGGACAGCCTCGGAATCAAGGACGGAGACCTCGATTCCGATGTAAATATCCCTGAATACATGGAAATGACAGCAGATGTGGAAAATTTCTCAATGCCTGCAGCCATGACCTTCGTGGTAAATGCATCTGATTATGTAAGCACAGACGGAATTGACACATCAGACATCGATGACATGATAAATGACTTAAAGGATGCCTCAACACAGCTTCAGGATGGTTCAAAGACACTGGCAGAGGGTACGGACACACTTTCTGACGGACTTTCAACACTGCAGAGCAAGCTCGGCACATTCGCATCAGGAGTTGGCACACTGAAGAGTGGACTTAAGACATATACTGATGGTGTTAGTACATTAAGTGGTGGATTGAATAAACTGAATTCAAATGTGCCTACTTTATCTAATGGCATAACAACATTAAACTCTAGTGCAAAATCACTGAATGATGGAGTGGCTTTGCTTAATGCAACTGTTTCAGCAAAATTTACTGATTCAGAAAAGAAGACTCTTTTAGATCAGGTACACAGCACATTGGAGTCTCAAAAATCTGAAATAGAAAAACAGGCACAGACAACAGTTGCGTCACAGAAAACAGCCATTCAAAAGCAGGCACAGAGTGCTGTTGACTTACAAAAAACAGATATACAGAAACAGGCACAGAGTACAGTAGCTGATCAGAAAGAAGATATTGAGAAAAAGGCTCAGGCCGCAGTAGACGATCAGAAGGAGCAGATTAAGTCAGTAGCAGCTGAGACAGTAAAACAACAGGAAACTGAAATAAAGAATCAGGCAGCAAGTGCTGTTGAACAGGAATTTACATCCGGAAAAACTGACTATATAACAAATGAAGCAAAGAAACAATTAGCAAGTATTAAGCCGGTAATTGAGAGTGGTGTGAAAGCACAGTTTGTACAGAAGATGGCTGAAAAAAATTCTGCAATCACAGATTATGATTCAGCAAAGACTTTTTTTGACCAGAATGTTGGAATGAAAGACGGAGCGGCTGAAGCATGTGTCAATGAACAGATTGATACAATAATAAATAACTTAGCTGGAAGTGTAGCATCAACAGCCAAGGATGCTTCTAAGATTGCAGCGGGAGAAGCAGCATATACAGCAGCAAGACAGACGGCAGGAGAAGCAGCATATGCGGGAGCAAGTTTAGCAGCAACAACAGCAGCCTATACAGGAGCAAGTCAGGCAGCAACAACAGCAGCCTATACAGGAGCAGTTTCAGGAGCTGAGCAGGCTACTATAACGTCTGCAGAGCAGACAAAAGCGACTGTAGCAGCCTCTATTAATCAAAAGCAGGCAAATGGATACAGTCTTGTAACAGGAATGAAGGCACTTGCAGATGGAACACAGACATTGTATAACTCAGTACCAACTCTCACAAGCGGTATCAAGCAGCTTGTAGACGGTTCAAACACACTTGTAGCAAACAATGCACAGCTCAACAGCGGAGCATCACAGCTTGCAGATGGAACAAATCAGATAGTCTCAGGTGTAGACCAGCTCACAACAGGCTCTAAGACACTTTCAGAGGGTGCACACACACTTGCAGATGGTATGGTACAGTTTAATGAGGAAGGAATCAACAAGATTCTCGACGCATACAACGGTGACTTAAAGCCATTCACCGACAAGCTTCAGGCAGTAATTGATGCAGGTGAGGAATATCAGACATACTCAGCAATCGCTGATGGACAGACGGGCAGCGTTAAGTTCATATATAAATTAGCTTCAATAGATGCTAAAGCAGATAGCGACAAATAATTAATTAAAGGATGTTTAAAGATTATGGGAGGCAAAAATGGGCTGGATAGAATATCTGTTAATCGTGGCGGGAAGCTCACTGGAGATTTTCGTTGCGATGGAATGTCAGGGATCCCTGATCCAGAAAGTAAATAAGAAACAGCTTACAGCCATTTGCTTCATAGTTGCAGTTTGCCAGTTGTTAGCAATGTATATCGGGTATTTTCTGTCAAGCTTTCTTAATGGGAAATACTCGGTGAAGGATGAAGCACTTTTAGGAGAGATAATTTCTATCGGAATACTGATAGGACTGGGGATCAGGCTTATAGGAAAGGCTATAAGAAACGAAAGGATTGAGGAGCATTGTCAGGCGCAGCTTGACATGAAAAGAGTGCTAAGAATAGCAGGAATCACCGCATTTTATACGGTTCTTGCAGGAATAGCATTCGGCTTCCTCGGTACCGGACTTTTCACCATTATGATAATGGTGGCGCTGCTCACTGTCATCTGCATAGTGGCAGGCATTTACACAGGATATCATTTCGGTTTTGAGCAGAAGACAAAGGTATATATCGTGGGGGCGATACTCTTTTGGGCGGCTGGAATTGATGTGATAGTAAGGCTTGTAAGTGCAAAATAATGCATAGGGCTCTGTTCGTAAGGACAGGGCTTTTTTGCTGTCCATTGAAGTATGAAATACTTTGCTTGAAATAAGGTGTAAACTTCTCATGAAAATAGTTTCTCGAAGTTGGTGTATTATCATCATGTCAGCAAGAACTGACATGAAAAAAGTAAACCACAGGTTTATTGAAAAAACAGGATGAAGAAAATAAAATTAACAGTAGACGGAATTGTAAGGTATAATGGAAGGAGAGACAGCTATGGCATAGAAAATGCTGGTAACACAGGCATTTTTTAAAGAAATGGAGAATTATTATGGGAAGAGAAGAAAATGTATTAATATTTCAGGATACAGAGAGATTAAGCAAAACGAATGGAAAGCTTAATGCTGACTTAAAGACATCTGCAAGCGGACAGAAACTAATATTGGAAACAGATGCTTTGGAGAAACCGAATCTAAATATATATGATGAGCCTGCAAAAGTGATTGTTTCAAAGAAGAGAACGTTTGAGGCTGCAAAGGCATATAGAGATAATAAGGTAGCAGTACACAATTTTGCATCTGCTTCAAATCCGGGCGGAGGTGTTGTAAGAGGTTCAACAGCCCAGGAAGAGTGCCTGTGCAGGTGTTCATATCTTTATTTCTGTCTGAATTCACCTGATATGTGGGATGGATTTTATACACCTCATAAGCAGGCAAGAAATCCATTACATAACGACGATATCATTTATACACCGGAGGTAACGGTATTTAAAAGCGATACAAATAACCCGGCTTTATTGCCAGAGAATGAGTGGTATAAAGTAAATGTAATCACTTGCGCAGCACCGAATTTAAGAGCCATGCCAAGCAATAAATATAATACAGGCGATGGCAAAAAGGCGGCAAAAATCAGCGATAAGGAAATGCTTGAAATACATGAGAAGAGATTAAGACGCATACTGGATGTTGCCGTTTCTGAAGGAAACGATACAGTAATACTTGGAGCATTTGGATGTGGAGCTTTTATGAATAAAGCAAATATCGTTGCATATGCTACAAAAAATGTGATTAAAGAATATATGCATGCATTTAAAAATATCGAGTTTGCGATATACTGCAGCCCACAGGACGATACAAACTATAAGACATTCAGATTGATAGAGGGAGACCGATAATGGAGGTGTTTCAGGATTATCGGAATGCCAAAATTTAAACGCAACGATATGGTAGTTTTTAAAATCGGGGACGATGAAAAGTGTGGCATGATTCAAATAGTGGACGCATATGGAACCTTCTAGCATGAGGACGAGCCGTCTTATGATATATGTGTCGAGGAAGATAACGGTATATGATTTACATTGATTCAAAATAACAGATGGGAGTAAAGATATAATGAAAAAAGCATGTAGCATAGTTTTAATTGCAGTGGTTTGTATAATTGGTATTTTTGCATTAAAGAATTATAAGAATGCAAATGATACTAAAGAAAATTCTGAGGTGGATATATATAAGACTTCAGAGTATCAGGAGATAATAAAAGGTTCCTATTTAGCTTATGAAGAAAAATTTGATAAAAATGGAAATGCATATCTATATGATGATGAAAACAAGAAGAATGTTAAGCCATCAATTGAAGCAAGTGTAATATATTATGATGACATAAGTAGTAAAGAGGATTTTGCAAGGTTTATTTCAAAGGAATCGGGGAAGATTGGTTTTATAAATTCCAATGGAGAAGTAGTTATTCAACCAGAGTATGTGACTGCTACTAAAATGTATGAGGGATATTCTGTAGTATCAAATGATAAACAAGAAGGCTATTACTACATTAATGAGAAGGGGGAAAAATTAAATGATCAAATTTATGAAGAAGGTGAAAACTTTACTAATGGCATAGCAAGAGTAAAATATAAAGACAGTAGGGCTTGGGGTCTTTTGTCGGCATGGAAAGGTCCGTTGGTTGATGGATTTGACAAAATTAATGATTTTGATCCTGTTACAGAACAGCATATAACCGGCATAATAAATGGAAAAGCGGCTATGATGATTGTTGATGGTGATAATGTGAAAGAAACTAAAGTTTTGGGGTATAAAGATATTTCACAGGCATATCATGATTGCTTTGCGATTGTTCAGAATGATGAGGGAAAATATGGAGTAATAGATGTTTCATCACCGGATGATCCGTCGGAAGTGAAAGAGGTAATACCAACATCATATGATAATATAACATATAATGTTATAGATGATAATCCATGGTACGGAGCGCATGCCAGATTTATATGCACTTTATCAGATAGAAATGACGTTATAGTCGAAGAATTTTAGTATATGTATGTAAATACAGCATACACAGAATTATAATTATAGCAATAGGCTGATAATTAACAATTATATTATTCATACGATAGGAAACATGTGTATAAAAAGGTAATGAGGTGGATTAGAATATGGTGAAATGAGTTAAAAAATCCGTCGACCTTTAATGCTAGTAAATACAAGGGGGTAGAAGGTGTTATATTGATCTGAATAGTACTATTTTATATTAATTTGCGTAATTTTTGCTTAGAAAACCTGTCGATGTCAAAGAAAGATTGAGGGATAGTATAGAATGCTGTAAAATCAAGGGTTTACAGAGACGGAGTTGTTGTAGGTCGACGGACTTTTTGAACATTTTAGATTGATTTTGAGATGAAAATGGAGTAGTATCATAATTAGATACTGATAAAACCAGTTGATATACATTACCTATAAGGAATTGACACTATGCCAAGTGGCATTTTTTGATTATTTCATGTAGAAGATATACATTACCTATAAGGAATTGACACGAACCTGCTTTACATTTTCCAGCCCAGTTTTTACTGCGATATACATTACCTATAAGGAATTGACACGTATGTTCAACATTTTCGAGTTCAGTAAACCATTCTTCAGTATTTATAGAATTTTAATATGACAAATTATAGAGAAATGTTAACAGTAGAATTAGCAACTCTGCGGACAAGGGGTGCATATTGATATAACTGTGAATGAAATTGTAGAGGAATCAAATATAAAAGCTACTATGGAGAATTTGTCAGCAAAAAGAGATAGCAGTGGAATTGATGGAATGAAACTATCTGATTTACCGGGATGAAGGGAAGCCAATTACATAGGTGATAGCATACAAACATGACAACATTGTCGGAAGGTTTTCATGCAAGGGATTTGATAAGTTTGGTTCGTTCAAGCTGATTGGCGGTGTATAAAAGGGATATTCTGATGAGAAAGACCTTGTGGTGGCAGTAGAGTTTTACAACGGACTAACAGAACAGCCAGTGTTTCTGAAATAGAGAAACACCGGCTGTTTTTATAAGTCTGTTCTTTTTATAATCCTGTTTTTTTATAGCTCAAGATTCAGATAAATCTCATCACGTTCATCTTGCTCAATACCCAGATAATGCTGCGTGACTTTATAGGACGAGTGATTGTAGACGTCCATCAGCAGAGCAGGTGGTGTGCCGTTTTTCCAGGCGTGATATCCAAATGTCTTTCTCAGAGAGTGACAGCTGATATGTTCATCCTGAACTGTCTCCTCGGCAGCAGTCCTTACAATTCGGTATGCCTGAACTCTGTTTAGTGGCTGCCTCCTGCAGGTGGCTTTTGTAAAAATAAACTCATGTTCAGTCGGATGCCGCTCGTTGAAATATGCCCGGAGAGCATCGGTGGCATTGCAGTTTAGAGTGACATAGTTATTCTTGCCGGTCTTTTGCTCGTTGATAAGAAAATGAGAGCGAAATACATGGTGCTCGAAATTGTATACGTTATCCCACTTCAATTTAAGCAGGTCACTGATTCTTAGTGCAGTGTTTAATCCCATAACAATTAAACAGTAATTGCGGCGGTTTGGATGGACATCTTTATAGTACATCCTGAAAGCCGCTAGTTCATCCTTATTTCGGATTGGCTGTGTAGTTCCCATTGAATACTCCTTTGCGGTAGAAAATATTATCAGGCACATGCCACATGACAGACTCTTCCCTGGAATATCCAAAATCCACAACAAAATAATAGTAATTATAAAAAGCAAAAAATGCAACATTTTATAGTAAAATGTTACATTTTTTGCTTTACAACTACTATATCGGACACCATTTTTAGAACTTAACCCCAAGAAAAAAATTTTTTTAAATAATTTTCTTTACCTTTTTCTATCATTTTTAATTAATCGCACTGGATTCAACTATATCACGTTAAAGATAAAGTAATTCTTGATGAAATATGACTAAATCGGCATAAATATTTGATGTTATTTAATCAGCTTCTGTTTTGACCCATTATTAATCTGCGAAAAAATGTAACATTTTACTATAAAATGTTGCATAATTCGGAAAAGCATGGACGAAGCTATTCCCTAGTGCATGGAGGTAGAAAATGCTCAAATTATCATTAAAGGAAGGGCAATATGTAAATATCGGAGACGATATCCGAATCGTGTTCGCGGGTGGAACAGGAAAGCACTGTCGATTACTGATAGATGCTCCAAAAGAACTGAATATCGCAAGATCCAACAACGAACCGGACCCAGCGAAGCGAAAAGATACATATTATCCCGAACCTGAGTTTTCCAGTGAAGCAAAGAAACAAATCAAGCAAATCATCTGGAATGAGAAAGAACGTCAGAAAAAGACGTAAAGCAACTAATCAAGTTAATAGGCGG
>OGPY01001319.1_pt1 | contig 18958 bp, 15 predicted proteins | sample 1553121 | NCBI WGS metagenome assembly OGPY01 (sample SAMEA2580004, study PRJEB22360) | human gut metagenome
CGCGCCCGCCGGCATCCATCATCACTAACTTCACGTTTTGTTTGGCGTTGAGGTTGCCGTAGCGCATGACAAACTCGTCGTAACAGGTGTTCAACGCCTCGCGTTGCGCAGACCCTTCATCGTGATACTCAGCCTCATAGCGGTAAAGTCGTTCGTATGAATCACGGAGTGACACATACAACATCGCTTTCTCCTTCTGATAGCCGGTCAGGTCAAGCGGCTGGAATGTCGCGCCGTAAGGCGTGATGTCTTTCAGGTAGCCGAGATTGCGTGAAGCGTCCAACACCATCGAGCCGTCACGATGGTGCGGCTCCAGCATACCATTAAACGGACGGGGAGAAAGGTCGAGAGGTTCCTCCTTCGGCTTTTCCGTTTCAAATTCCGGGAAAAGGGAAGTCGCCGGTTTCACACTTGCATTATTGTCCGTAACGTGATCGGGGGTGACTTCCTGCTGTGCTTCGGGCTGTTTCCTCGCTTCTTTTTCCGGTATGGCAGGAGCGGCTTTTACATCCGTGCCGCCCACCCGTTGTTTCTCCTGATGTTCCGCAGCCAGCCTTCGAAGCTCCTTTCGCCGTTCCGGTGTCAAACCCATCATCATCTCGTAAAAACCGTTGATGGGAGGATTGGTTTCCCAGTCCAGTGTGGCATAAATATCGTCAGGGTCGCTTTGTTTAACGGTATTCTCCGGCTTTGTTTCCTTGTTCCCGTTTACAGCTTTGGCGGTTTCAACAGGAGGTACAGCCGTAACCTGCGGCTTGGGATTAGGTACAGTTCGTTTTGTCGTGTTTCCTTTCTTCGCTGTCTTTTTCTTTTTGACAGGTTCTTCTATGGGCATTCCCCAAAGGTCAAGCAGGGTGAGCTGCACGGCTACCGAGTGATTTTGTTGGCGTGGCTCTATTTCCGGTTTTTCCTTTATCGGTTGTGTCTGCGGTTTATCCACGTGGATTTCTTCTGCCCGTGCCGAAGATACCGTTTCCAGCTTTGCAGTTTGGGGTTCCACCTTTGCTTCAACGGCAAGCCGTTCCCGTGCCTGCCCGATTGCGCCTGAATACAGGCGCATGGCAAGCCTGAAATGACAGTCCTCGTCAAGCATACGGCGCAAATCCCCGGCGATGCCTGCGGTTTTGCCCTCGTGCAGATAGACCATTGCGGGCTTGCCGTAAGGGTCGGTATCGAGTTTCGCGGTCGTATGCACGATACGTTCGGGATGATGGATGAAATAGGCGTTGTCCGTCAGGTTTGTCTTCGTATCCGTCTGTATTACGGTCAGCAGCCGTTCATCCTGCGACAGTTCCATCTTGTGCAGGTTCTTTTGCAGAATTATCAGGTCGCTGCCCACCTCTGTCCCCGCGTTATCCGAAAACAGGTTGTTGGGCAGTCGGATTGCCGATACCAGATTCGCCTGACTGAAAAGTTCGTTGCGCACGGAGGTCTTGGCACTGTTCAGCACTCCCTGCGACGTGATGAAAGCCACGATGCCGCCGTCGCGCACCGTGTCCAGTCCTTTTAGGAAAAAATAGTTGTGGATGGCTTTCTGTGATGAGCGTCTGCCGAAAGATTCACTCTTTTGAAATTCAGCGTCAAACACGGCTATGTCACCAAACGGGATGTTGGACACCGCCAAATCGAAATAGTCGTTGAACGGTTTTTCGATTTTCTCAAAACCGTCTATACGCATCTTTTTGTCCGGGTGAAGCTGTCGTAGGATCGTGCCCGTGAGGAGGTCTTTTTCAAATGCCATCACATCCGCGTCGGGATTGTGCCGCAGCACGGCGTCCACGAACACGCCGACACCGGCCGACGGCTCCAGCACACGCGACGGGCGGACACTGTAATCCGCCAGCACATCGGCTATGGTGTCTGTTATCTCTTTCGGTGTGTAGAAAGCTGTCAGCACGGACGCTTTCAGCGAATCCACAAACCGTTTGTACTCCATGTCGTCCCGGCTGTTTTCCCGTATCAGCCTGTGCAGCTCCACGGTAGGGGCAAACAGTTCGAGGTCGGATTTCGCCCAATGGACGGCATCCGTCAGTTCCCTTGCAGGATTCAGAATACATTTCAAGCCGCCGAAACCGCAATACTTCCGTAATATTGCCCGTTCTTCGGCTGTCGCCGCTCTCTGTTCCCTTTCAAGGGTGAATGCCGTCCGTATCGCCTCGATGTTGTCCCGCAACCTTTGTTTGCGGTTAAACGCCATATTCCTCTATATAAAGGACAACAGCCCCCGTCAGCTCCGTGTAGAGCAGGTCATAATCGGGCGACAGGGCGAAATTGTCGTCCGAGAGGTCATAAATAGAGAATACGTTTCCGACAAGCGGCAGCAGTTTTCGGGTAAAGGATTCACGCTTCGCTTCCGGCACGTCGTCGGAAAACTCGTTCTCCACGACTTCGCGCAAGATGGCGTACTTGGAGTAGCGAAGCCCCTCCAGCAATATATTCATCGCCAGTTCTTGTGCACCATCGGCGGGATAGCCTTCAAGCCTCGCCCGTTCATACGTTCCGGCGGCACGGTCGGCGCGTTCACGGATGAAGGTTTCGTCGGTTGCCTGTTCAAACCTGTTTGTCCGGAGATATTCCAGCAGGTACAGACCGTAATAGGAAAAGTCGGTCTGTCCTTCGTTTTTCTTCTTGTTGTTCATTACTTTGGAGTTTAGTGGATTGGTAAATCATGACCGGGATAATTGTCTGAAAGGAGAAAGAAAAGGCACTCGGTATCCCTCCGAGTGCCACCACTAAGTCCAAAGTATGAGTGTAATCCGGTATCGAAGAACAGTTCATTACTCTGAATCAGTGGCAAAGTTAATATTATTTCTTCCGTCCTGAAAATTTCTTGGTCGTTTTCCTTTCGGGGAACACGAAAGTCGTGTTGTAGTCCCCGTCAAAGGCAACCACGGCATCGAAACTCTTGCCCTGCTTGCTCTTGAAACCTTTGAGCAGTTTCGTGTGTCCGTCGGTGAGCAGGTCTTTGATCTCGTCATCGGTGAGGGTACGGTTTGCCTTCAGGCGGAACACGGGCAGCCCGCACTCCGCGTTGTCGCAGCGGACGACCTTGCCGTAGAACTGCATACTGCCCGTTCCGCACTTGGGACACTTGCAGCCGGAATCCCTGCGGGCGAACAGTTTGTCGCACGAGAGCAGTTCGGAGGTAATTTCCCGCGTGTACGCCTCTATCTCCTTGCGGAAGGTATCGGCAGGAAGTTCCCCGCGCTCAATGCGTGCCAGCTCCTTTTCCCATTCGCCCGTCATGGCAACGTCGGCGATGCGCATCGTCTTCACGACCGAGTAGAGGGCAAGCCCCTTTTCGGTGGGTACAAGCGACTTCTTGCAGCGTTCCATGTAACCGCGTTTGAAGAGCGTTTCGATGATGGCTGCACGAGTGGCAGGCGTGCCGATGCCGCAGTCCTTCAAAGCCTGACGCAGCGCATCGTCCTCTATCTCCTTGCCAGCCGTTTCCATTGCGGACAGCAGGGTGGCTTCGGTATGCAGCGGCTTGGGTTTGGTCTTTCCCTCCGTGATGGAGGCGGCTTTCAGTGCCAGCGTATCGCCTTCCTGCCAGCCGGGGATGATGGTTTCCTCTTTCTCTTCCTCGCCATAGACGGCACGCCACCCGGCTTGTTTGATGATGCTGCCTTTTGCCACGAACTCCACTCCGGCACACTCCGCCGTAACAGAGGCTGTGTCTTTGACGCATTTTTCAGAGAAAGCCTCAATCATGCGTCCGGCAATCATCTGATAGACGATACTATCTTCTTTGGAGAGGAACAGCGGTTTCTCGCCCGTGACGAGCAAGGCATGGTGGTCTGTCACCTTGCCGCCGTCCACGCTGCGGCGTGTCGGCACTGCCTTCTGATTGACTTTTTCTTTCCATTCGGGCAGATTGCCGATGAAGGCTAGTAGCTTGGGGATTTCCACGAACACGTCTTCGGGAATGTAGCGGCTCCCGGTTCTCGGATAGGTGATAAGTTTCTTCTCGTAGAGCTTCTGTGCGATTTCAAGCGTCTGTTCCGCCGTGAAGCCGTGCTTGGCATTAGCTTCCTTCTGGAGCGTGGTCAGGTCGTACAGAAGCGGAGTGTCCTCCGTCTTCTCCTTACGTTCTGCTTTCGTGACAGTAGCTGTGCCTGCTTCCTTCACCTTATTATATAGTTCCGTCGCCGGCTCTTTCTCTTTCCATTTTTCGGAAGAAGAGAATTTCACCACTTCGCCGTTGCCATCGTCAGCGGCAATATGGAGCTGCCAGAACGGTTCCATCGTGAAACGGCGGTTTTCCCAATAGCGTGCGCACACCATCGCCAGCGTGGGCGTCTGTACCCGTCCGACGGAGTACGTGCCGTGTCCGGCGGCGATGGAGAGTGCCTGCGTGCCGTTGATGCCCACAAGCCAGTCGGATTCGCTCCGCGCTTTGGCGGCAAGGTAGAGGTTGTCGTATTTGTCGCCCGCTTCGAGATGGCGTAATCCCTCACGGATAGCCTTGTCGGTGAGCGAGCTTATCCACAGGCGCACGAAAGGCGTAGTACATCCGATATAATGGTAGAGGTATCTGAAAATAAGCTCACCTTCGCGTCCTGCATCGGTCGCCACGATGATCTGCTCGCTTTCCTTGAAAAGACGGGCGATGATTTTTATTTGCGACACCACACCGCTGTCGGGCTTGTAGCCTTTCTCTGTCTTTTCCTGACGGGGAATGAGCGTGAAGGTTTCGGGAATGATGGGCAGGTTGTCACGGACGAAGCCGCGTATGCCGTAGCCGTCGGGCATGGCAAGCTGGACGAGGTGCCCGAACGCCCATGTCACGGCATAGCCGCCTCCCTCGAAATATCCTTCCTCTCTTTTTGTCGCACCCACGATGCGGGCGATTTCACGTGCCACGGATGGCTTTTCTGCAATGATTGTCTTCATGCTGATTACTTTTTATGAATTATTACTTTGGATTTAGTGGCGGACACGGGATGTTACATCTTCATGCCCTTATTGTTTCTCTTCTGAGGCTTCTCTTGCTGCTTTTGCTGTTTGTCGTCTTTCGGGGCGGTCTGTCCTTTCTGCAACGGCTCTTTCAGGTTCTTGGTCGCCTCGTTGGTCTTGCCTTCGCTGTTCACAGCCACCTGTGTACGGCTCTCGTTGGACGGGGCTACCTTCTGCGCATTGTCGGGGTTGGTGTCATAGCGGTATGGGCGTCCCTTCTCCGGGTTGAACTTGATGTACATCGTGGCGTGGAAGCCTTGCTTGTCGGTCACGTTCTCCAATTTGATGGTTTTGCCTGCCACATAGTCGGCTTTCTGCTGCTCCGTGAAATTCACACCGCTCCATTTGCTGATGGGACGGATGCTGCCGTCGGCGTTCGTCCACGTGTTGCGGCGTTGCTCCTTGTTCGTGTTGGCTGTATTTTCCGTACCCTGCGCCTGTCCCTGTGCGGGGTTGTTCTTGGCTTCCTGCGTCTGGGCGGTACGGGGTGACCTGCCGGTTCCCGGTACGAACTCCACGCCTCGCTGCTCGACGTTCACTTGAAGAGTGGTGACGAACTTCCTGCCGTCGTTGCGTTCGATGAGTTTGTCGCGCACGGGCAGTCCGGCACGCAGCATATCCTGCTCCTGCTTGGTGATTTCCGTCTTTCCGATGCGCTCCGGTATGCGCACCTTGTTTGCGGGAATGTCCGTGATTTCATTTGTCTTGCGGTCTATGCTGATGAACGAGGGGATGATTTCACCCGTTTCCCTGTCCACGATGTCCACAACCCTGCCGAGGTTGCCCGTTTCACGCAGGTTCTTACGGTCTTCGTCGGAGAACTTGTGTTCCTTGTACTCGTCGAGTTTCTGTTCCTTGCGGATGAAGTGCGGCACGAGGCTGACATTGCCCTCGCTGTCCTTCTTGAAGGAGAGGCGGGCATCCAGCTCGAAAGCCTCGCCGCCGAACTTGGGTGACACCTTCACCAAGTCGGACTTGCCGTAGTTGAGCATCTTGGTAAGGTCGCCGGACTTTTCAAGGTCGGCACGTTTCACGCCCCATTTCTCTTCCAGCTCCTGCCAGTTGATTTTGCTCTCGTCAATGGGCTGGTAGCCCCGTCTGCCTTGCGTCTGTTGTTGCGGGCTTTCCTGCTTCTTTTCCATTTCTTCCTGTTTTTGGTTTTCTTTGGGCTGCTCTTCCTGCTTTTGTTCCGTCTGCTCCGTCTTTCCGGCGGTCTGTTCTTCCTTCACCTGCTTTTCGTAGCCGGAAGTGTCCACCTTGTGGGGCGCAAGCAGTTCCTTGTTGGCTTCGGGGTCTTTCAGCAGGTCTTTCATCACCTCCATCAGTTTGTCAGCTTGGTCTGCTGCGACACGGTAGAAACCGAAGCGGCTGGGTTCCTTGCACTGCCGGAAGAAGTTTTTGAAGAAGTTGTCCAGCACATCGCCGTGGCGGTCGAATTGCAGGAAACTCTGCGCATTCTCCGCTTTCGCGGGGGTACGCTTGGGAGAGCCGTCTGCATCCAGCCCGGCTACCACGCTGATCTCGCCCGTCTTCTCGTCACGGACTATCAGCACGTCCTTTTCACTTTTTTTCTTTGCCATTTGAAAAATGTTTTAATGGGTTATTTTTGAAAGAAATTATGGATACGAGCCTTGTAGAAGGCTATATCTTCTTTTTTGAAGTCCTTTACGTGTCCGGAAAGGAACGTCAGCACGTCCTCCTCGCTGTAATAGGTCTTTTTACCGAGCGTCTTATACGGCAACGCGCCAATACTGCGGTAGCGTTGCAAGGTACGCTTGCTGATCTGGAGCAGCATACAGAGGTCTTGGTTGTCGAACATCCTGATACGTTCTATCGGATTCGGAGCTTTGCCGGACGGCTGCAAAGAGAGCAGTAGTTCGTCCTGACGGTCGATCCGTTCCATCAGTTTCTGCATCCAGCTCTCGAAATTGTTTCGGGTAAGCAGTTCCATACGTCACGTCCTCCTTCCTTTGGGTTTGCTGCCGCCCGTGCGCAGCGTATGGTTGCGTTTCAGTTCCGTAGGTGTTGCCGCATCCTCAACTATGGTGCAGTCCGCAAGCAGGCGGTCGATTTCTGACTGGCGGTAACGGCACTTGCCGCGCAGCACCACATAGCCGATGCGATGCTCGCTGCGCATACGCTGGAGGGTGCGGGTACTCACATTCAGCAGGTGCGCCGCCTCACGGGTGGTGAGCAACCTGTCTGCGGATTTTTCCTTTCTTTCGCCGGAAACGGCACGCACGTGTGCCGCTATCTCGGCTATCTGTTCCGTCAATGCGGTGAAGGCGGAACTTTCCATCGTTATTACTTTCATATTCAGTCCTTTCTTTTGGTTCCTGCGGCAAAATTCGGCAATAAACAAAAGGGGCTTTAACAGCTCACTACGTGTCTCACGTAAGATTTTTATCGGAAATGGCTCCGTAACCCGGACAGGCGGCGCAACATACAGCCTTTCAGCGGGAAACGATATGTGTTCACGGGGACAGCGTTACCTTTGCGGCAAACCTGAAATGTTTTGAATATGGAAATTGTATCTATCGAGAAAAAGACCTTCGAGATGATGGTGGCATCCTTCAACGCCCTCTCGGAGAAGGTTGCCGCCCTGAGGCGTAAGAGCGACGGAGGGCGGCTGGAAAGGTGGCTCACGGGCGAGGAAGTCTGCGGGCAGTTGAGAATCAGCCCGCGCACGTTGCAGACGTTGCGCGACAAGCGGCTTATCGGCTACTCGCAGATAAACCGCAGGTTCTATTACAAGCTGGAAGAAGTCAGAAGGCTGATTCCGCTTATTGGCACGCTCTATCCCGGCGGCAGATAATCTTGTTATTCACCCACTGAATCCAAAGTCATGATGAACGAGAACAACAATGTTTTTACACTGGAGGACGAGCCGCTTGCCACCGTGGTACAGAATATGCGCAAAGGCTCTAAATGGCTCTCCGCATTTTTGGAAAGTTACCGCCCGCCGCTGGACGGGGAACGTTACCTGACGGACAGGGAGGTGGCGGAGTTGCTCCGTGTGAGCCGCCGTACCTTGCAGGAATACCGCAACAACAGGGTGTTGCCCTTCATCCTTTTAGGAGGAAAAGTACTTTACCCCGAATCGGGATTGCGTGAACTGCTGGAGGCGAATTACCGCAAGCCAATAGAATAAAGGAAACATGAAAACGAACAAAAAGGAAACGGACAACTCAAATTAGGCTGTCCGTTTCCTTTTGTTTCGTCTATATGTATGTTCAGCAATACCCGGCTTTCCCGTTCTGTATGAACATCACGTATGCCTGTCGCTTTTCTTTCGAGAGAGCTTTACCCACCAGCCACGTGCGGAACACGTGCGTGCAATAAGTATTCAGCCGGAAAGCAATGGGTATGATGATCTCAAGCGAGTAAACATCCGCATACAGACCGTTTTCAAGTTGAATGTAGCGGCATACCTCGTAGTCGCTCAATACGTCCGCTTTGAGAATGGCTTTAATGGCGGCGTTCACTGCCGGGACACCCGTGTGGAACAGTCCGGCGATTTCTCCGGCGGTCATCCATACATCGTTACCGGTTACGCTGACCGCCTTGTCCTCAATGATGATTATGTCACGTTTCATGGCTTCTCTGTTTTAGATGGTGCAACCTGCAAATTCTTCGATTTGGTTCAATCTCGCGGCAAGGTTCTCCATGTCTTGATTGAGCTTCTCTTTGGTTATTTTCGCATATATCTGCGTTGTTTTTATGCTCTTGTGTCCCAGCATGGAACTGACCGTTTCGATGGGTACGCCGTTGGAGAGGAACACCGTCGTGGCTGCCGTGTGGCGGCTTTGGTGCCATGTAATATGCTTGGTAATGCCACAACGCTTGGCGACGGCACGGATTCCGGCAAGACACGTGTTGTAGTGGGGTACGGGGAATATCCTGCCGTTTTCGCACAGCCCACGGTATTTGTCGATGATGCGCTTCGCTATGTCGAGCATACGGATGTTGGACACCACACCCGTCTTCTGGCGGTTGATGTTTATCCACTCGTGTTCATCAAAGTAGGTGCGGATATTCTCTTCCGTGAGGTTGCGCATATCGGCAAACGACAAGCCCGTGAACGCACAGAATAGATATAAATCGCGGTACAGTTCCTGTTTCGCGTTCTTCAGTTTGCCTTCCATCAGCAGGCGGATTTCATCTTTCGTCAGAAAGCTGCGGGTTGTTTCCTCCTTCTTGATTTCATACTCGCGGAACGGGTCGCGCGTGAGCCACTCGTTGTTGATGGCGATGAACACCATCGTCCGAAGCGGGCAGACATACAGCCACACGGTGTTGGTGCAGCAGTGTTTGTCCGTGCGCAGAAACATTTCAAAATCGGAAATGAAAGCGGGTGTAAGCTCTTTCAGAGCAATGTCCTTCACGTGGTAGCGGATGGTGAGAAACTCTTGCAGGTGCTTGTAAACGGTTTTGTACTTGTCAAACGTGCCTTTGGATTTCATGCCTGCCTCCACCTGCTTGGCATAGTCCTCGTTGTGTTGCCGGAACACTTGCAACAGCGTATGGTAGCGGTGTTCCAGTCCGAGAAAGGCGTTTTTCACCTTTTCCGCAGTGACGAAGTTGTCACGCTCCATGATTTCCTGATAATGCTTGTTGATGCGCACGCGCATCTTGTCGAGCATACGGTTCGTTTCGAGTGCAGCCGTGCTTCTCCCCGTGACACGTCCTCCTTTGGTGTCCCACAGTTTGGGATCGACGGTCAGTTTGCAACTGAACTGCGTTTGGCTTCCGTCCACCGTGATGCGTCCCATGACGGGCACTGTCCCGTCCTTTTTCACTACCTGACGTTTGAGGTAGTAGATAACTGAAAATGTACTCTTCATCGTCCTTAATTTTTTTAGGTTCAAAATTAGTCGGTGAAGAATCCTTCGTCGGTACGCAAAACACGGAGGAACGGCGCAATCTTTTTCCGTAACCGGATTTGTTGCGTGAGTTGTCAGTAACTCACTATATCACAATGCCTTGTTTTGCCATTCTTGCCCATTTCGTCACCTATATGGTGTGGTTACGAACAAGTAACGCAGCGGCGTCTTGACTTGGCTTCGGCAAGGATTGTGGTGGCGTTGGAGATAATCGGCAGCTTAAATGAAACCTCTGTAAATCAATTCTATTACTTCATTCTTCCGTATTCCACTTTTTTGTAGTAACTTTGTAAAATAACACGAAGCCATATACAGTATGGGAATAGCCGATTTTTTCAAGCGATTCGGGGCGTCGCATAAATCCCGGTCTGCGTCTGTCGCAGAGACGGGAACGGAGGATAAACCGGTGCAATATGCTGAAACACTGTCTTTCAACAAGACGTTCGAAGAGTTGCTGACTCAAGATAAGTTCATTGCAAGGAGTGATTATAAGGGATTATTGGATACCTACGGAGGCCTTTGGTGTTTTTACGAAATGTTGGCTGAATCCGGTGTGTTGGACGAGTATATCACTAAGCACCAACTTGATGAATCGCAGATCAGGTATTTTCTGGAAGCATTCGGCGGAATCAAAGACCTTGCGAAAGAGTCGTCTGTCGTCAAGAAGCATAACGACGAGTACATTTCCGGGCGTCTTGCTTCGGAGAAGACCTATCTCGATAACATTCTCAAGGCGTGTGATCCCGCGATCTCTCTCGACCGGGAACAGCGGGAGGTTGTACTGTCGGAAGAGGATTATACGTTGGTGATTGCCGGTGCTGGTGCCGGAAAGACGACTACGGTTGCGGCCAAGGTGCGTTATCTCGTTGAGAAGCGCGGTGTCGAGCCGAACCGGATTCTGGTTATTTCGTTTACGAACAAGGCGGTCGAAGAGCTTCGCGAACGCATCAATCACGATTTGCGTATCCCGTGTCCGGTTACGACCTTTCATTCGGTCGGTTATGCCATTCTGAAACAAGGGGATGCAGAACGGAAAAAAATTGTAGACGGAGGATACCTGTATAGCGTCATTAACAGATACCTTAAATCCGCGGTTTTGCGGGATGCCGAGATGGTCGATAAATTGATTCTTTTTTTCGGCTCCTATTTTTCCGCACCCTACGAAGGCGAGAAACTCAATGAGTATTTTCAATTCATCGCACACGCGGATTGCTCGACCTTGAAAAGTAATCTGCACGAGTATGTCAAACATGTCGTAGACCGTCGAACATGCAAGATGCAGACGCTCAACAATGAAGTTTTGCGGTCAATGGAGGAGGTGCGTATCGCCAATTTCCTGTATCTGCATCAGATCGAATATGAATACGAGGCTATTTATCAATATCCGATCCTCGATGCGAACAAACCTTATACTCCCGATTTTCGCATCACTCAAAATGGCAAAGTCGCTTACATCGAACATTTCGGCATTACCGAAGACGGTAGAAGCGACCGTTATACGAAAGAGGTTCTCGATAGATACGTATCCCGTATTAAGGATAAGAAAGAGTTGCACAAGGCACACGATACTCGTTTGATCTGTACCTATTCGCAATATAACGACGGTCGGGATTTTCTCATCCATTTGCGCGAGCAGCTTGTCGAACTGGGCTATGTGTTGAATAAACGTCCAGTGGAGGAGGTCTATAAAAAGTTAATTGATTCGCAGGAAAGTAAGTACATCACACGACTGACTTTCCTGATTTGTAATTTCATCAACAATTTCAAGACTCAGGGATTAGGCGTTGAAAAATTCGCGGATTTCAAAGCTTCGAACAAGAATGTCCGAACCAAATTGTTTCTCGATATTTGCAAAGTTTGCTATCTCGAATATCAAAAGACATTGGAAGAGCAGCATTGCATCGACTTTCAGGATATGATCAATGAATCCGCTGAGTTGATTCGCAAAAAACGGGTTGCCCGGGAGCGGTTGGATTATAGATACATCATTGTGGACGAGTACCAGGACATTTCGCGTCAACGATATAATCTGATCAAAGAGTTGTCTGCATTATGCGCCGCCAAAATTATGGCTGTCGGCGACGATTGGCAGTCCATTTATGCGTTCAGCGGGTCGGTGCTTCCGTTGTTTACTCATTTTTGCGAGGAGGTAGGGTATGGTCAGGAATTGAAGATTACACGGACTTATCGCAATGCCCAGGAGATAATCGATATCGCGGGTGCATTCGTACAACGTAATTCGGCCCAAATAAAAAAGGAGCTGATTTCTCCCAAGCGAATTACGAATCCGGTTATTATCCACCCATACTGTGAAGACAACGAAAAGAGGACAGGGTGCCCGGAAGGCGGACGGTATTTCTATCTTGGCTCTGCGGTCAATAAAGCTATTGAAGATATTTTGGAATATAACGTATCCGAAGGAAAGGCGCGCGTGGCATCGATTCTTCTAATCGGCAGATACGGATTCGATGCGCGTAATCTGTGCTATTCGAAAGAATTTAATTACGACGAAAAATCCGGCAGGGTTTATTCGTCCAAATATGGAGGAACGGTCAAACTTCAGTTCCTGACAGCCCACAGTTCGAAAGGGCTGAGTGCGGAGAATGTAATCATCATCAATGCAAAAGACGGAACTTACGGATTTCCCTCGAAGGTGGACGACGATCCCGTCTTGAGTCTGGTAGTATCCAACGATAACTCTTATAACTATGCAGAGGAGCGCCGGTTGTTTTATGTTGCATTGACCCGCACCAAAAATCGGGTTTTCATGGTCACGCCGGAAAAACGTCCGTCGGATTTTATCAAGGAATTATTGGGCGATCCGAAACGTTATCCGAACGTTACGTTGAAGGGAGCGTTGAAAACCGACCTTTCGGTGTCTGATGTCGTCAAAGACCGTTGTCCGATTTGCGGTTATCCGATGCAGTTGCGTTGGAATAAAAACTACGGGCTGAAATTATGGATATGCACCAATGACCAGGAGGTCTGCGGTTTTATGACCAATGATAAACAAGGCGAAGAACTTTCCATTCAGAAATGCGATTGGTGCAAAGATGGATATTTGATTGTAAAAAAAGGACGTACGGAGTATATTTTGGGATGTACGAACTATAAGCAGGATAAGTCCGGTTGCGGGCGTTTGCTTAATCGGGAGCATTATCGGGTCTGGAAAAACGATGATTTCGGAACGATAGATCCGTCGAAAGACAAACCTGGGTTCTTGAAAAATCAAGCGTCCGAAATATCGGAACAGAAAGCTTCTGTGATGAAGCCGATAAAACGGACGAACATTGTTCAGGCTGAAAAACAGACGCCCCGGGTCAATACAACGGGGTATTCGGAGCGAATCGTTGAGAGCGAAGGATTCAAAGTATTGGTCGATGCACAGGGGAATTTATTGACTGACATGGACCTGCTCGCCAGATTGCATGCATTGAGAACTGCAATTGCGCAGGAACAGCGGCTTCCGGCCTATTGTATCATGAATAACGACTCCTTGGCTTTGCTCGCTACGGAAAAACCGACGACCCGCGAGGAGTTTATCGGTATAAAGGGGATCGGCGAGCGGAAATACGAACGCTTCGGCGAACGGTTTGTTCGGGAGATTCGTAACTATATCGAATAAGTGTTTGATGCTGGTGCCGTCGATTTATTTTAACGGCGTCCGAACTGCCTGTTCAGACGCCGTTAATGTCGGGTAATTGGGTTATAAACTGTAATAATACGTTCGGATTTTCTGAGCCATCCGTTTTCGGCGTTCGTTCAGGAATTCGTCGTAGTCGGGATTCGGACTGCGGACGATTTCGGCCGGAATGCAGTTCCGGGTAAGGTTTTCTTCCAGAGACGCACGATTCGTGATATTCCCGTATGCGGCAGTTCCCATTTCGCATCGGGCGAATGCCCGGTTGAAATAGACATCCGGAGCGTCGTCCGAGATCGCCTTGTTGACCTGGGTGTCCAGATAGGTGTAGTTGGCGATTTGGTTGTATTTGGATTTTTCCGTGTATCCGTTTCTAATTAGGTATTTCTTCGGGAAAATGTGGTGTACGTCCCCGATGATGGAGATAAGGTCAGCGATTTTGCTGCCGTCGGAGAATAGGGCGCTCTCCCCGTTGCGGATTTGCGCGGCGAGGAAAGTGTTGAAGAACGGACTGTTGACAGCCGACGTTTCGAGGCTTTGCACCAATCCGATCGTCCAGAATGTCTCCGAGAGATTGGCCTCTTCCACTTCCTGGAAATAATTGACGAATCCGCGTTCCTCGATGCGGCGGATGTCCATGTCCATCATCGTTTCGGGCGAGGATATGTAGCGGCTGGTGATGGTCGCCATCACGTACCATTTGGCGACATACCGTTTGATTTGGTTTTTGTCGATTTTCGGATCAGTCTGAAGCAGCAGGTAGAGCGTATAGGCGAAGTCCAATGTTACGCGAGAGTTGATCAGTTTGCTGTCAATGAATCCGGCGGATTTGATGGTCAGCACGAAATTGCAAAAAGAATATTCGTTCATCATGTCCATGACGCCTTCGGTGAGCAGCTTGAACGACTCCGCCGCGATTTCCTCCTTGTAATCGCGGCTTTCGAAGTCGCGTCCTCCCAGCAGACTGACTAGATCCTTCATCTTGGCACGTCCGAACTTGTACATGAACGCGATGCGGAGGATGTCGTTGTAGTCGGGGTCGAAAATTTCCTCCCGGTCGTCCTTGAGCCATCGGAGTCTGGCGGCGAAGGGCGAGGCCATGAACTCCGTGTCTTTGACCATGCCTGCATACCAGTCGGGTTGAACGGCAAGATGGGAGAAATAGTCGATTGCCTTACGAAGCATATTACCGCCGTAGTGCGTATTGGCGGCGATTTTCGACATGGCGAAATCCGCTTGGTTGAGCTTGGCGCCCTGACTGTTGATTCGGATGAAGATTTCGGTCACTTCGTCGATGGTCAACTCCTTGTCCAGCGTGATGACTCCGATCTGTCGGTTTTTGATGTCCAATAACCGCATCAATACTTTATTCAGTTCGGAGCCGGATATTTCGGCATTTCGGGAGCAATATTCGTTGACGAAACTCCAAAGGTCGAACGTGGGGCGGAAAATCTCGGCGATGTCCGGAATCCAGCGTCTGTCTTTCAGGATGGCGTTGTCCTGTACTTTGAACAATTCTTCCTCGTTTTCAGGGTCGGCCAGCGGGTTAAAGGCGATCTTGATTCGGCGTTTGTTGAAATTCGCGTCGATGACCTCTATGCCGGCTATGGCGGTCATCAGAGCCGTGACGCGCTGTTGTCCGTCGATCATGATTCTCCTGCCGGAGGCTTTGCTTCCGTCCTTGAGCTTCATGTCTGGACTTTGGGAGATGATCAGATAACCGGTGGGGTAGCCGATATAAAGCGAGTCGATAAGGTCCCGTACCTGTCGCGGTTTCCAGACGAAAGGGCGCTGAATTTCCGGTATGGCGATCTCCCCCGATTTGATGTAGCCCAGAATCTGTTCCAGCGGAATATTGGTGGCGTTGTATTTTTCGGCCATGGCAAGAATAATTTTTTCCAAAAATAGTGATTTTATTACAATGTGCGGAACATACGGTCGATACATCGCTTTTTTTGCTCCATATTCGGATGGACATAGAGGTTGAGCGTGGTGCTGATGTTGGAATGCCCCAACAAAACGCTCACAGTCTTATAGTCGCATTTGCTTTCGATGCAGCGCGTAGCGAAACTGTGCCGCAGACCGTGAAATTTCATCGAAGGCAAGCCGAGCGACAATATGAGTCGTTTGTAATAGTTCCGGTAGGTGCGCGGTTCGGTCGGTTGTGGCTCGTTTGTCAGAACGTAGAAATTTCCGTTCACTACTTTCTTGACGGGACGGACCATCTTCAGTAAATCCTTTGTCATCGGAATTTCCCGGATGGAGTTTTTTGTTTTCGGCGTGTCGAGAATCACTTCGGTATGTTTTCGGGATTTTTCCATGATATAGATACGTTGAATCGTTTTTCGGACATGGATAATTCCGTTTTCGACATCCAGGTCATCCCATGTCAGTGCACAAATCTCCCCGATGCGTATTCCGGTGCTCAGACAGATATAAATACCCAGGTTCTTAAATGTGAAATGGGTTTGGATATACACCATGATTTGCTTTTGGTGCGAACGGCTCAATATGTCGATCGAATGTTTGTCGCGCTCAGTCGGAAACTTTATATCTATTTGACGATATTCGGTCATATGATTTTTGACGCCGAAGCGCAAGATCATTTTCAGAACGATCAGAATATCCTTAATCGTTTTATGGCTCAATCCTTCGTTGAGCTTCCGAAATACGAAAGTCTGTACGTCCTGTTCCTCAACGAGTCCCATTTCGCCGAATACCGGCAAAATGTGATTTTCAATCAATAATGAGTAGACCGCGAAGGTCGAACGTTTTACATACTGCTTCTTGTCTTCTTTCCACAGAGCGACAATTTCCGAAAATTTGATTTCTACTGCCATATTCTAAAAGGTTTGAACGATATAGCAGGAAGATAGAAAAAAGAGACTTTAGCTGCTCGATTTTCTTCAATGTTCCCCATTTGAGATTCCCGGAGTTTACTGAGGAGTGGGTTAATGTATCTCTAAAGGATGTTGCGGATTTTCAGAAAGAGAGAATTTCATCTGGGCTATTAGATGAGAGTACGTATATCTCAACGGAGAATATTCTGCAAAATTTTCAAGGTGTGCAATCGGCTATTTCTATTCCAGCAAATACCAATGTCGTAGCATATAAAAAGAATGACATACTGTTATCAAATATTCGTCCATATCTAAAAAAAGTATGGTTCTCGGATAAAATAGGTGGCTGTAGTGCAGATGTATTTGTTCTGAGAAGTAAAACCTGCGAACCTGAATTTCTCTATAATGTAATTGCGTCAGATAAGTTCATCAATTATGTTATGAGCGGTGCCAAAGGTGTAAAAATGCCGAGAGGGGATAAAAATCAAATGGAAAGTTTCAGTTTTTCTATTCCTGCTGTAGCTGAACAGAGAAAAATTTCACGATTGTTTCAACTTTTGGATGAGAGAATAGCCACCCAAAACAAAATCATTGAGGATTTGAAAAAATTAAAGTCCGCAATTAGAAAAAAGATGTTCTCCTTATTGAAAGATGAATATACAGAGAGCTTTGAAATCAATCAGCTACTTGATTACGAACAACCTACTGCATATATTGTAGCTAATGATGAATACTCTACCGACACAAGTTTAACCCCTGTTCTAACTGCGAATAAAGGTTTTATCTTGGGGTATACAGACGAAAAATTTGGCATATATCAAAAAGGAGAGTGTATAATCTTTGACGATTTCACAATGGATGCAAAATATGTATCATTCCCTTTTAAGGTAAAGTCTTCGGCAATAAAAATACTCACAGCAAAACCGAATGTAAATCTTCGATTTATGTTTGAATATCTATCATATTGGGAACTTAAATCAGAAGAACATAAAAGGCATTATATTTCAGAAATAGCTTCGCTTGTAATTGAACTACCTTCAAAAGAAAGACAAAGTATAATAGCCTCACTAATGACTTCGTTAAACAGCAAATTGGATATTGAAGCAAAAACAAAGATAAGATACGAAGAACAAAAGAGATACTTACTCTCGCAAATGTTTATATGAACATCTGCGAGAGCAAATATTGTTTCTGCTTTGAATACTTGATGATCAAACTATTATGTGTCTCTAATAGTCCATGTAACTTTCTGAAAACAACGGAGATTCTTTTTTGTTCTTCTAATTTTGGCAGACGGATTTGTATGTTTCCCATTGTGTTATTCATAAGTTTCGGGTTTGCTAAATTAGTTGAGACATACATCCTTGTTGCTTCTGCTAAGACTAATGAAACGAAATGGGCATCAAATCCTTTTTTGAGCTTTAACAAGCCACAGACATTAGTGCAATTAAACTTTCCATTACGATAAAATACCGTTCCTGCATTTGCACCGTCAGTCGTCCAACTGATATATTCACCTTCAAACATAAAATCATCAAGATAACCCATAATTCCGTCATTTGATGTTTGAGAAGAATACACAGGGTATAACGGATTTTCTTGTTGGCTAATTTCTACCGAACTAATAACTCTACCACGTCCTATTGATGCAATATCTTGAATCTTGAATTGTTCCCAAGAATCAGAGTGAAGCATTTTCAAACTAATTGCGGACATTACAAATAAACAATCCTTAATTTCATTATGATAACCAGACGGTTATACCTCAAAACATCGCATTATTTGTAACATTATGCTCTACATCCATCACATTAGAAACGGAATATTCCTCATTATATTATTATCAAAGTGTGTAGAAGAGTCAATCTTGAAGCAGTGTATTCTGCTATTTTGCATAGTTAGCTTGTGTGATATTTAATTAAAGATAAAATTTTTCGAATTATACAAATAGGTTTTGATCTAAAAGACTACCTTTGCATAAATTTAGCGTTATGAGTACAACAGAATATATACAAATCATTATCGGCATCGGTCAGATTATTGCTGTTGCTATTATCCCAATTATTGTTTGGGTATTAGGAATAAAGTACCAAAATAGAAAAGCAAAAAAAGATGCTCAATTAAGAGTCTTCCTTACACTAATGGCAGATCGAAAATCAACCCCAATAACAAAAGAATGGGTTGATGCCTTAAATACAATAGATGTAGTATTTCAGGAAAACAAAAAAGTTAGACATGCATGGAGAGAATATTTAGATAGTTTAAACGAAAAATCACCTCATTTTGATAGTAGTAATTCTTTTAGACTTGACTTACTTTCAGAAATGGCCGTTTCTCTTGGGTATAAAAATTTAAAGCAAACAGAGATTGATAGATTTTATTCTCCTAAATATTTTGGTTCTCAAATGAGCCGACAGGAAATATTATTTCAAGAGAATCTACGAATTTTAACTCGATCCAAAAGTTGTGCTGAAAGTTTTACTGATGAAGAATATGAACAGCACTATAAGGAGTTGATGGAACAGCAAGGAGAGTAAAGAATATGGGGAATATCCCTTTCCTGTGAAATTGCTGATTTTTTATCCTTAATTAAAGGGCTAAACGATAATATCCACAAAGGTATTAAGGGAGAAACC
>OGPY01001342.1_pt1 | contig 18770 bp, 26 predicted proteins | sample 1553121 | NCBI WGS metagenome assembly OGPY01 (sample SAMEA2580004, study PRJEB22360) | human gut metagenome
TATTTTAGATAAAAAATCAAGGAAGGAGAAATATCCTTGATACTCTCCTTCCTTTTATTTAGGTCTTAATTAAGTCTTCTAATTCATGAATAATTAGATCCAATTGTTCAGACTGTTCGGGAGTGCAGTCTCCAACTTTTTTCCCTTTGCCTAAAAATTTATCAACAATAGCAGTAATTTTAACTGCATTGGATTGATTTTCTGACATAAGATTTCCAACTAAATCATTAAATCTTGTCATTAGATAATCAAAATCATAAGTAACATCTTCTGTGACAACTTGTGTTGCCTCATCTGTAATATACTTGCCACCAGTTTCTTCTGCTTGCTTATCAATAGCATCAGAAATTGCTTTTACAAGATTATCATATGTAAATTCAATAGATTCTGGAACATATTTAAATCTTGAACCGGCAACATATTGCGGAGTTCCGCGCATAAAGAGACGAGTTTCTGTGCCTCCAGATTCATTGGTTACAGAACGAGAATAACCAATAATATCACAAGTTCTCTCACAAATTAATCTACCTCTATTGTCAAGAGTTGGTACAATTTGAGAAGCGACATCTTCTCCTTTTGCATTTTTTTCTGTCTTTACTTTGGCATGAGAAATCAAAATAAGACCATAATTAAGTTGTAGAATTTTACGAATTGCTTCATCAAATTCTGTACTAACAAGTGCGTATCCCTTTCCATAAGGAATATCACCAATAGTATCAACAGCCTCGCGTCCGCAAATAAATTTCTCACAATAGCCATATGCAATGTCTGCTGTATCAATTACAATAGTTTGGAATTTTTCTTGAACTTCTGGAGTTTTTAATTCACTAAAAAGTTTCTTAAATTCACCCCAACTATTGATTGGTTGAGCATATACTCCTGGCAAGGCATTATAACCTTTCTCAAAAGCAAGTAGTAGCGCTTTTGGAAACTTACTAGCAATAGTTGTTTTGCCAGACTTTGGATCCCCATAGAAAAATACTGAATAACCTCTTAAATCTCTTGATACTTCATGTGGTTTAATATCTAATAAACTCATTTATTAATCGCTCCTTCTAAAATTAATTGGGAAAGAAAGGGAGAAAATCTCCCTTTCTTAGAATTTATATTCTCCCTTTGCAGGAGCGGAAGTAGAAGTACCGCTAAGTGCGTTACCCTTTGTAGCCTGATACTCGTCTTGACGCTTTTTAATTTCTGCAAGAGTAACTTCGCGAGCAGCCATCTTTTCATTAAGTTCAGAAACAAGAAGAGTCTCTTCGCTATCCCACGCATAAGTTTCAGGTTGTGCCCAGTTAATTACAAAATCTCGCTGAGAGTTACGAACCTCTTTTACCTTTGTATCACCAAAAGCACTTTCTTCTTCAATTTTGCGAATTACTGTCTTAGAAATTTGAACACCTTGTACTCTAGTAAATACTGGAGAACTAGAAGTTGCTCCAAGATTCTCAAAATAATCAAGAGCCTTTTCTGGTGCATAAGGAGTATATACATTAAATTCAACAGGAAGTAGAGATCCACGGAAATCAAAAATGCACCCTTTTACAGTTACCTTTTCAGGTAAATCGCGCTCTTCATCAGCTTCTGTACGAATTACATTAGTAATAACCATATCAGTATCAAATGTTGCACGATTCTTTTCTTCCGCGAGCTCCTGAGTCACATGGACAAACCCACCCTCATTTCTTTTTACACTTACAAGAGGGTGACCAGTAGTATTATTATCATACCACTCATTTAGACCAATAGCAGAATCAATACGGAGCTTTCCTGCGTTTTCTTTACCATGCTCCATTACAGAGCCAATCTTTCCCTCAATAATATTCAAAAGAACTCCATAGGTAGAATTTGCTTTTCCGTTTTTAGTAGTCTCAGTTACATAACTAAAATGAACATCAACTACATTTAGCATTTCATCATCGGTTGCAATTCTTAAAATACCGTTAATAAACTCTGTTCCAGGATTTTTAGAATTTTCTCCAGAAACTTTCTTTTCGAGCTTATGCTCATAAACATACCCTTCCACATGAGTTTGATTGATAAGCTTCTTAGCCATATTTCTTTTCTCCTTAATTCATATTTATTTATTCTTATATTTCCATTTAAATCCGCCAGCAGTTTTGCCTTTTCCATTACAAACATTACAAATTGTGCTTTTCGCAATATTAAGTTTATTAGAAGCTTCTGCTATTGAATTAAATTCCTAAATTACTTCATCAGTGTCTTTATTAATCTAAAGCACAGTAAAATCTAAACGAATATTTATTGGAGTTATTTCTTTGTCAGAGTTTTCATACTTCCACTAAAATCCTCCAGCATGATGATTTATTCCATTACAGCAATCACAAATAGTATGATGATCTATACCAGTTTCTCTACTTGCCCATTTCGCGCTGGGATATTCAGCTATATACTCACCATTTAAATTATATTGTATAACTTTATATCCTTTTGCAAATCCAGCTCCATTACTTCCACCATTAATCATGTTATATCCATTTGGAGTAATAGAATTTAGAGTTTTTATCCAATAGATTTCTCTATCATTTAGAAGTTCCTATGAACACTCTTCTAAAATCTAAAGACTAAAATTCTATCTACCATACTTTTTTATTGCTTTATGAATAATAAAATCATCATTTGCATATAAGTGTTTCTAGAATCTTCGCTCTATGTCAACACTCTATCCAACATAGATTTTACCATTTACTAAATTAGTAATTTTATATATTCCACAAGACATTAACAATCACCATCCTCATTATAATATGAGTGGTGTTAATTATAATTTAATTAATAGTGCCCACGGAATTTTTATAACTTTCAATATCAAAATTTTTACCTTTTTCGGTCAGGGTATAAACCACGGGATTTGCACCATATTTCTCTACGAAACCATCTGTTACTAATTTTCTAATAGATCCAGATACTTTTCTGGAAGAAATCTCCATCCCATCTGCAATATCTTTAGCTTTTAAAGATTTTACATCTTGAGCTTTTAAATACTCAAGAATTTGAAATCCAGTTTCAGTAAAAAGAGGTTTGTCGATATGCTTATCTTGCTGAGAACGAAGAATATCATAAAACTCCTTTACTTCATCTGGAATAACAACAGGTTCTTTACAATTAGCTACAAGCCAATTAAAATAATTTAAAAAGTTCTCACATTTATTCATATCATTTTCCTCTTTATTTTATATAAATATAATAACATATAAAATAAAGATTGTCAATCAAGAGCAATATCATCAAAGATTACAGGGATTTTTTCCTTGACTTTATTAAGTGCAATAATTGCTACTTCTCTCATTTGCGGATGCGCGGCTGGAGAGCAGCGAAGCTTGAAGAAATGCCGCCATTCCCGCAAATCCGCAGTCATAACTACTTCTGTTTTTAAACTATTAGGTAGAACTGCTCTTGCTTCTTGGGGTGTGCATCCAGTAGAGAGCATATTAAAATATTCCTCTTCCGCATTTTGGCAGGCATTATACCAATGATCGTAAGCTGGATTGCTCTTGATTAAGAAACAGGGTTCAATAACAGTAATTTCATTTCCGAACCCGTCTTTCGAATAATTGCAATATCTTGTAGATTCTTGACAATAGGCAGCCAATCTATGACGAACAATTTCATGGCTAACACCTCTATCGCAAATAAATTTAAGAGTAAAAGAGCAATGCTCGAGGACTGCTTCATGTCCTCTTTTAATAATATTCTAAACAAATTTTACAGCACTATCTTCTGTAATCTTATCTTCAGATTTATAACAAACTCTACCGCACTGTTCAATTCGTTTAAGAATTATCTCACCGTCAATAGGTGTAATCAGTTCAACATCTGGCTTAATAATTTTCATATTATTCCTCACTTAAATTATATCCAATAAGTTCCATACAAGGATTTATTAATCGCAATAATATCTCTACTTCATCAATTACGAATTTTTCCTTCAAACCTCTACTTTTTAGAAATTCAGAATAACTAATACAATTTAGTCCAACAATTCCATATTGTTCTGCTTTAATTCTCATTGAGCGTGGATTGCTACATACAAAAATAGCATCATTATCTTTAGCATATTGCATTAGTTGATAGGTTTTTCCAGTACATCTGTTACCAATAATTCTAAACATTAAGACCCTCCGCGAGTAGTATTTAAACCAAAATCTTTCGTTTTATAAAACTCAATCCAATAAGTTTCTCTCTCATTTAAATTTTCCCTTGAAACTTCTTCTAAAATCTCAAAGGTAAAATTATGAACTCCAGATTTCTACATGGTAGAATATAGTTTATTGGTTGCTTTTCCGTAAGTTAAAGCAGATTTAATATGTTGTCTAAAACGTTCTTTTATATCAACTGACTATCCTATATAGGATTTCCCAGTGGTCAAATCAGTTATCCTATAAATCCCACAATATTTAATTGCTTTTGGGAATAACCGAGCTGTTAATATATCATAAGCTGGTTTATAATACACTTCCCATATTAACTTATCTATGCTTTCTTTTTTGACAAATCTAGGTTGCAACTCACGCAATAATGTAATATCATTTATATCAATTTCATCAAGAGCTAAACGATAGTAATCTTGATTAGAGTCAATCTCTTCCTATCTTTGTTGAGCCTAAATATAAGCAAGTTGTTTAGCTTGTAAATCCGCTAATTTACTGGATTCGATAGAAATTTTATTTGATAAATCTTGACTTTTAGCATCAAAAGTCATAGTAAGCTCATTTTCTTTTTCTTCATAGGATTTTAAAAGTGCGGAAATGCGAATCTAGTATGCCTCATCAGCTTGCTTTTGTGCATTTTCCCGCATTTCTTCCTAAGATTTTACTAGAGAAGAAAGAATTTCATTTTCAGAGTATATATTTTCTTTTATATTAGATAATACTTCTCTATTATGTTTTATTTCCTATTCTATCTCTGAGTTTTTCCTCTAATTATCTATATTAACTTCAATTATTTGATGCTCTTGTTTCTTGAGATAATAGATATAAATTATTAACCCGATTATAGTAATTAATAATAACCCTATAATCATATTTAAAAAATTCGGGGAGAGTTAACCTCTCCCCGAACAAAATTACTCTTGAGCGTCTGGGTCGAGATCTAGCCCGCTTTGAGTTAAATGGAGATACTTTACCTTCTGATGAGAACCATCTTCAAGAGTTACCTCATCAGGAACGCGCTCTCCAAGTCCCTTGCGTTGGAAAGCAGAAGTAAAAATACCATCAACTTGACGCTTCTCAAGTCCAAGAGCTTCAGCAACATCTGCCGCTGTTAAATTTTCACCATTATGCTCCTTTAAATAATCTAAAACCTTACGAGTATTTTCTTTCATAGCTGCCATAGTAGACATTCTCCTTTAATAATAAATTTATTTTAATTTAATTTGTTGCTAAATCTTGAACCATAGTGTCAATTTCTAGCATAATATTTATCCCGTCGCTTAATGACATAATTTGATTGGTAATCTGCATAATTCGATTATCGGCTCGGGATTTTTCTTCCTTTGAGGAAGTTTCATTTTGGTGAATTTGCTCACATTTATAAAGTTCTTGAGCGAGCTTTTTCATCTATTTTCGGGTCATATAATTTCTATCCTTTATCCCTGAATTACATATATATTATATCTAAAATATTTTTTTAAGTCAAGAATTTTAGGTAAATATCTCAGCAAAGTTAGATTTTATGAGAAAATTTCATCTATAATACAATCTTTTGTGTCTTTATCTTCTCTCCACAACTTTAATACTGGGTGTCTTAATGTATGTTCTTTTTTATCAATAGACATGCAATCAAGAGAAACAACTTTATTAAGATAGTTCTGCGGATTTTCAGTCATATCGCGCTTCATGTCATCAGTTAGACCAGAACTAACCGTACCTAATTCTATTAGTTCGCCTTGATTATCATAAGCGCCAACTTTAATTGCTGTATTCCATCCATAGAAATAGTATCTACTAATAGGGATTGTTCTATAATCGGGAGATCTAATTGCTTTATAGGAATTTATTTTTTCTTGTTCTACCCATACTCCATTCTCGCCTTGTTTTTCAATAGCCCAATACTCCCATGTATCTATCTCTTTTCCTGTATATTCTTTTGTTGGAGGGCAAAAACCTATGCAGATTAAATCAATAGAATCCATCTGTTTAATTTTAATTGTAGACCAAGCGGGACGTTTTCCAGGAGTATAAGGATAATCCCTTTTCTTTAAAACCGCGCCCTCGCCGCCACTTTTCAAGATTCGAGAGATTTCTTCTTCAAGATTAGTGTCTACTTTTACTGCTAGCCGCAAGAAACTATATTGTGATAAATTATGTTTTTCCCATACTGCCGCAAGGATTTTATATCTATCTTCTGCACCGACATTTACTAAATTAATATTATCATATTCAATTATATCATGTATATAATAATGAATAGGATTATCTTTTTGCCTTTTGATAGCTAAATCTGGTAGGCATCCCATTATGCTTGTTACTGTTTTAGATGTCCCTCCAGGATAATAAATCTCGCCAATTAAAATTGTATTTGATGGCATACAATTTAAGGCTTCAATAATATGAGGCACATTTGCACCTTTTTCAGAGAGTAATCCAGTTGTTGTACTTGTATTACGAGAAAATAGATAACTGTAGTTATCTGTCTTTTCAAACTCATACCAATATCCATCAATTTTTTCTTCGAGAAAATAATCTCCAGATTGGCACATTTCAGAAAGCATAGATTCTTTACCAGCAGGCAATTTCCATACCTTCATAGCATCTATCATTTTAGCTTCAGGATACATTATTTATCAAACTCCTTATATTCTTTATATCCAAAGTAAATTCCTATAGGAATGGCATATAAAAATAAAAACCAAGGACTAACAGTAAAACATAAGATGATTGGTAAAAATATTGTCATAGCTAAAACGAAGACAAGAAGAATGTCAACTAGTATGAATTTAATAAGAGTAGAATTTTTTAATTTATCAATCATATAAAACCTCATTTTTTTCTCTTTATATAAATATATTATAATAATAAAAAAGAAAAATCAACTAAAGATAAGAGTGGTTTTACCACTCTTATCTTTAAATCTTGGCTACTGAAATAATCTTATCATTATTTTTTATCATTATATTTCCCATAGAAATTCTTGATAGCTTGGGAAAATCTTTTACACTAACGACAATAGAACTCTTATTACCAGAAATTAAAATATCACTATTATCAGACACCAATTCTGCTCCGACAACTGTTCCTTTGTAACATGATACTCCTTTGCCACCGCGGTTTTGTTTATTAAACTCTTTTAGCTCAATTTTCTTTCCAAGACCATCTTCTGAAATAATAGCAAGGTAATCTGCATTATTGCTTATTGGTAATGCAGCGATAATACTATCATCATCGGATATATTCATTCCTTTTACTCCTTGCGCGGTTCTAGAAGAAATTGGCATTTCCGCGGTATTAAATCTTATAGTCATTCCATTTTTAGTAACGAGTATCATTTCCTCTTGATTTATAAAAGTTACTGCGGCGAGTTCATCACCATCTTTTAACTTAATTGATACAATTCCAGTTCTCTTCATTGCGTCATATTCTTCCAGAGGAACTTTTTTGACTATTCCTTTTTTAGTAGCAAAGAATATAAACTTCTTATTTGTATCTCTTGTTAAAGTAGTATATGCCATAGGAGTTTCATTATCTTCAAAAGTAATCAAAGTAGATAAGGGTACGCCAATAGAATTGTTATTTCCTTCTGGAATATTATCCACGAGCAGTCTATACATCTTTCCTTTTGATGAAAATATCATCAAAGTATCTTGTGTATTTGTAGCAGAAGAAAATGCTATAATGTCATTAATTTTCATTCCAGTAGTATTTCTTTTTTGAGGTTTAAAGGCTTTTTTCGCAATTCTTTTTACTGTGCCTTTACTAGAAATAATAACAACGCAATCTTCTGGCTCTACAACTACTTGTTCTTTCTCTTGTTTAGGGATTTCTGTATTAATAAGTTTTGTGCGGCGAGCATCTCCATATGTATCTTTAAGTTCGGTAATAAGTTTAATTAACTTATTATTCCTTACTTCTTTATTATTTAACAACTCATTACACTTAGCTATAAATTCTATTTTTTCGTTTAGCTCGTCAACTAACTCTTGTTTATCAATGCGAGTTAATTTGCCAAGTTTCATATCTAAAATAGCTTTAGCTTGAATATCATCTACATCTAAGAAAGCAATTAGTTCTTTCTTTGCTTCATTAGTGTTATTTGCACTTTTAATAATTTTGATAACTTCATCAATTTTGTCAACAGCAGCGATCAATCCCTCAAGAATATGTTTGCGGGCCTCAGCTTTTTCCTTATCAAACTGAGTTGCTTTAATCAATACATCTTCCTGATGGCTGACATAAATCTGTAATAAATCTATCATTGAGCAAAGTCTAGGAGTTCCATTTACAATATAATTCATATTATAAGAAATAGAAGATTGTAAGTCAGTTAATACAAATAATTGATTTAATGCTTTAGATACAGAAACACCATCTTTTACATAAAATACAAGCCTATTATTACCGATATTTGATTCATCATCAAAATCTTCAATAATCTCACTTAATGTTTCAATATTCTTCTCTATTTGCTCTTTTATTTTATTTCGATAGGTTCTATAAGGAATACTTGTAAAGATAATTTTTTGCCCATCAATTTCATAGTCGCCTTGAATTTTCAAAGAGATTGTGGATTTTCCCGTTTTAAACGCGCTCTTTATATCCTTGATATTTAGAACAGTTCCGCCAAGAGGGAAATCTGGGCCAGGAATATAGGTTAGTAATTCATCAATAGTGAGCGAGCCTTTTTGAATTAGAGCAATTGCTGCATTACATACTTCTGTTAAATTATGTGGAGCGCTATTATGGGCCATGGAAATACCAATGGCTTGTCTTCCATTGCAAATAGCATTTGGAAAAAGGGCTGGTAAAATCACTGGCTCCATAAATTCTCCATTATATGTTTCTTTAATTGGAACTACATTTTTCTTGTAATCATTCATCATTATATCAGCAAATAATGAAGGTTTTGCCTCTGTATAACGAGAAGAAGAAAACATATCATTATTTTCTTGAGTTCCTAATTGTCCTTGTCCTGTAATAAGAGGATAACGCATTAAAAATGGTTGTGCCATCTTTCGAAGAACACCATAGCAAGCAATATCACCATGAAAGTAAGAGGTGGCTAGAGTAGAACCAACAATAGCATTACACTTTTTGGTCTTACTCTTATTATTCATCTTTAAATAATCTTCCATAGTCCAAATGATTTTTCTTTGCGCGCTTAACAGCCCATCCTCCGCCGCAGGAATGGCTCTATCAGTTAAAACCTCTTCTGCATATGTTAAAAATGTGTTTTTTGCTTCATCAAGAATATCTACTTCTGTAATTAAACTACTCATTTATACACTTCCTCATTCAAAATTAAATCCTAATTCTTCTGCATTATCATAGATATATTGCTTGCGGGGTTCAACTGCGCTTCCCATCAAAATTTCGAGCAATTCTGTGGTAGCTTTGGCATCACTAATAGTAATGCGTTTATATCTTTCATTCATAAAACATACTTTTTGCAGATCCTCTGGATTTAATTCTCCCAATCCCTTAGCTCTAAGTAAATCATAACTGCCGCTATGATTCTTTTTCCACTCTTCAAGTTCATTGTCACTATAACAGTAATACTCTTTTCCTTTTTGTCGAATAATATATAATGGAGTTACAGCTCTATATAACTTACCAGCTTCAATAAGAGGACGCATATATGTATAGAAGAAAGTAATAAGCATTAATTCAATATCTGCACCATCACTATCTGCATCAGCCGTGATTACAACTTTATCAACAGTTAATTTACTAATATCAAAATCTTTACCAAAACCTCCACCAAGGATCCTAATAATATCAGACATTTCTTGGTTAGAAAGCAGCTTATCAATAGCAGTCTTTAATGGGCTGATAATCTTTCCTCGCAACATATAAATGCAATCAGTTTTAGGATTTCGCGCTTCTACTGCGGAAGCTCCTGCTGATAGTCCCTCAACAAGCAAGAGATTACGATCTTTAGGACTACGATTTCCGCAATCAATAAACTTATTACTAAGTTTCATTTTTGCCTTTAATCCGGTTTCTTTCTTTGTCTTTATTCCTCTTGCTGCCTCTCTTGCTTTACGAGCTGCCTCTCTTGCTTTTCTAGCATTTAATGCTTTATCCGCGATACTTTTAATTTCTTTTTCATTTGTTGTGAACCAATATTGCAGCTCTTCTGCTATTGCTTGTGTAAAAGGTTTCATATCTAGTTTTGTGACACGAGATTTTACTTGAGCATCATATCCAATATTTGGTGCTGTAATATTAAAAACAAGATACATTCCTTCTTGGCAATCATCTCCAGAGAGATTTTCGTCCTTATCTTTTAGCCATCCTTTTTCTCGGAAGAATTTATTAAATTCTCTTGTTAAAAGGGTTTTAATTTGCGTAATATGCGGACCTGCTTCTGTTAAACCAGTATTTACATATGGAACAATCGTAGAAGAGTAGTTATTTGTGTAAGTTAGAGCTAAATCCAACTTATTTTTACCTTCGGAAAAATTAATTGAGAAACGATTTTTCAGAATCTCTTTTCCCTTAACGCCTTCATCTAACAAATCCATAAGACCATTCTTAGAGAAGAACTCTGTCTTTTTTCCATTATCATCTAGTTTGATAGTTAGCCCTGGACAGAGACATACAATAGTTTTAAATAAGGAACTTAATGCTTTTGCGTCTGGCTTTGGATCAGTAAAAAACTCTTCACTTGCAATCCAGAAAACAGAAGTTCCATGAACATTTTTATCAACCTTACAAGAATCTCTAGATTCAAAAATGCCCTCTTTGAATCTTACTTGTTCTCCTTCTCCATCTCTATATGTCCACACAGTTAATTCATGACTAAGATAAGTTGCAAGTTTGCTACCAATACCAAAACTACCAAGAGAAGTTCCCTCATAAGTTCCATCTTCTCTATATTTACCACTGGTATTTAATACACTAAATGCGGCTTCCAAAATTGTTTTCCCATCTTCTCTAAAAGAATTAGGAATAAATCCTTGACCATGATCGCTGACAGACACTCTGGCACCATTAATTTGTACGTCTATTTCATTACCGTGACCCAATCTAAATTCATCTACCGAGTTTGATACAATCTCTACTACTAATTGAGTAGAAGTTGATGTATCTCCGCAATATACCCCAGGTCTTAAACGAGTAAATTCTAGAGGACTTAATGACTCAATACTTTTTTCATTATATAACTTATCTGACATTTATTCACCATACTCTCTTAAAATTTCTTCTGAGGTCATTCTTCCAGTAGCTAATGCATCAGCTAGTTCATTATAAAGCTCTCCGTCATGGCCTTTGATTTTTCTTAAATCAATTCTATAGTCTTTGCTTAACATATCATAGGTCTTAATTAAATCAAGATTTTCTAGCTTTTTACCTCCAGCTCTTGTCCAACCATTAGCTTTCCATCCTTTAATCCATGAAGTAAAACTATTTACACAATAAGCGGAATCGCTATAAACAATAGGGGCAAAGAAATCTCCATCTTTAGCTCCATAGTTTTCAAGAGCATAAATTATAGCAGACATTTCCATCCTATTATTAGTAGTTTTAGGTTCACGCTCTGCATAAGCAGCTATAACGATACCATTATCATCAACTACTATAACCCCAAAACCTCCTGGGCCGGGATTTCCTAAGCAAGAACCATCAGTATATATAGTCATAAATACAAGTGCTCCTTTATTTTTATTCTTTTTATTTTCTTAATATATAATATCATATATTTTAAGAAAAATCAAACTACAAACAAATAAAGGCTTAATGAGTATTTAACTCATTAAGCCTTTATATTAAATAGGACCATCGAGATCAATGGGAATATCATTAGAGGCTGAAAAATCTTCTGCGGGGATGTTATATGCAGAATTGAATTCAGTTTCTTTTAAAGCTAGGTCATAAGTAATGCCGCCCTTTTTGTGATCTGATTTAGCCATTGCTAAATAAAAAGAACAAACTACTCCGTGGGCGCTCCATGGTAGACCAACAAGAGCACTAATCCATGGAAGGGTTCCTAAATATCCCATATAAACACACATAAATGCCAAAAGGATACCTGACACAGTCACGACCCATAATAACATACGAATATCATTTATAAGTTTTTTGGAAAATTCTAATTTTTTCATTTTAAACCCAGCTTTTCAGCCAATCTTCTTAACATAGTTACAGTTTCTAATCTAGTGCAGAATTTATTTGGCGTCATTCTTCCAGCACTGTCTCCAGCCATAATCCCATTCGCTTTAGCCCATTCAAGATTATCGGTGCCCCAAGTTTCTTTTTCATTAGCTTTATTAGTAAGCCAAGTATTCATAAGTTCAGCGAATTTCTCGTCAGTCATATCTTCATCATCCTCCTAGATATTTGACATTAAATTATAAACATCTGTTCTTGCGGTTTCCATGCTTTTCCCAAATTTTGGAAACCAATGGTTTACATCTGCATGATTAGATCCTAATCCTAGCTTGTGACTATCAGCATGACATAAAATAGTCGGAACGGTGATACCATTTAAAGTAGTGGTTCCCAATGGATTTATGTTATACATTTTACATAAATAAGCAGTAATTTGACAAGCCTCTTCATAAATTTTGTTAAAATAATTTGCATCATTTAATCCATCTTCGCAAATTTCAAACTGAATCCATCCATTATTACAAGAACCTTTAGACCCAGAACCGCATCCCCAAGGACGATAATTCCATGGCATTGTCTATACTGTTGTTACTGTTCCATCAGCCAATTTACCAATCCAACAGTTTAATCCAGCTTGAACAGATATATGATTCCAGTCATTCTTGCTAGTATTTTTTCCTAATTTATTTATTAAACTGGTGTAGTTAGGATCATTATCGCTTGGCTATACATATCTTTTTAAATTAGGATTATTTGCACCAGTACTATGCCATAAGATTCCTTTAACTTGCATGGTGCGTGTTTGTTTATAGCAAGTGCTATTTGTCATCATACATTGAAGTGGTTTATTGCTATCGCTATATTTCATTTTATTACCTCCTTCAATTACATTTGAAATGTTAGCAAATTTATTATAATACTATTGACTATAATTAGCTCTCTTTTGTTGCATAGAAAAACTCTAGTCTGAAGGTCTTTCAAACTAGAGTAATACTGCGGTAGAGGCTTCTGTGACAGAAGTGGCAGAAATCAAAATTTTAACTAAACTAGAAAAACTTGTAATTAACTCCTAATATAAAAAATCTAATTGAGTATTTAAATCTCCAATGGATTTACCTCGACTTTGACAGAACTAAAGCAAATTTTGTTTTCTGCTCCAAAATGTCCATTGAGCCAATCCATATCCCGCTCCATCTTTTACAAAGTTTTTATACCTTCCATCATCAACTGCGGAGGTATATCCTGCGTCGGTCATTTTTAATTTTTTTTCATAGGTGTTCTATAAGTTAATAGAATTAAGACCACTTTCGGCATAAAGATTACCCATTAAACCGGCAATTCCGCAATCACTAAAACCTTTGCCTTTAAAGTATTTCCAAATAATTTGAGCATTAGTCATTTTTATTTTTTTGTAATGAAAGAGCTATATCCAGCAGATTTTAATTTATCTTTTAGTCTTTCTGCATTTAATTTCACAGAGAAAGCACCTAATTGAACTTTATAAAAAATTCCTACTTTCTTGACATATCCGCTAAATCCTTTCTCTTCCAATTCCTTTAACATATTCTCTGCATTGGTTTTAGATAGAAATGCTCCTACTTGAACTCTGTAAAGAACTACCTCTTGTTCTTTCTTAAAATATACACACATTACATTATCAACTGGTCTTGCATAAATTTGAGAAGTTTTTCTTTTCCCATCTATTAGTAATCTAGTAGATCCGCCTCCATCTAAATTAATAGCATATTCTACTTTCAATTCAAGAAAAATTTGCTATAGGGCAGCATAAACAAGACCTGGAGAATCTACGGTTACAATATAATAATTATTTTTATTCCATCCAATACAAGTCCTGCGGGCTTTATAATCTAATTCTTTTCCATCTGTTATAACTACTTTTTTGCTATCTACAATTAATGCAGGATAAGCTGCGATAAAATCTCTAGCGGTTTCATAATCTTTTAATGTTGTATATATAAGTGTTTTATTGCCGCTAATTGCAACTCCATGACGAAAATCAGACTAAATAACAGTTCCTTCGTCTTTATAACTAAAGCAAGTGTTGCCATTATTCATGGCAAAGAAACCTCCATTAGTAATAATATCTGGTTTAGTAGCCTGTCTTTTATAATAAGCATCTGGAGTTTCCGTTGGTTGATTGCATAAGGCAAAGTCAATTTTTTCAATGTCTGTGAAGGGAATTGTTACAATTTGAACATAAGAATAGAGACTATGTTTTTTGATACTATATCCCATACTTTATCTCCTTTCAATAATAAAACCCAATCTCTAAAGAGATTGGGTTTAAATCAAATATATTCAGCTATTTGCGCGATTCTAGATCTATAAATATTACGGAGTTCTACTTCACCGTATATATCTTGTCCTCTATAAACTTTAGAAACTCGTTTCATTCCATTGTTTATGCCAGCAAAATGAATATCATCAACTTGAGTTTTTTCATCGCCGTCAATGATACAAATGCAATCCTCTCCAATTCTTTGAAGAGCCAACTTAATAAGTGTACGATCTAAATTCTGAGCTTCAGAAATGTATATACCTGCTCTTGAACCATTGGTATCATATCCTCTAATATCCGACATTGGTAGTAAAATTAATTTTTCTTCGCTCATAAGATGTTCTACTCCCGTTCTACCGCCGAATTTAGATATTAGGAGATTGCCGATTTGAGAGTCTAATAGTTTTTCATCTCTTGTTCCAGGTAGAAATCCTAATCTTGCACTATTGGCTGTGGCAACGGTATTGCAAAATACAATAATATGATCAAGTTCGCCTTTTTCTAGCTTAGACATTAAATAGGCTAAGCTAATAAATGTTTTACCAGATCCCGCAGGCCCTTTAATCAAGGTAATTTTATTATTAGATAAGCTATCAAAAAGTAATTTTTGGTAAATATCATTTTGATATGGCTTTACTTTTCCAAACCAATTTGAATTAAAGTCATTATAATTTAGATATCTATGGTCGTTTCCAGTCCATACTCTCAAATCTACCACTTTATCATCCATATCTCTTATAATGAGATATTCTCCAACATGAAGATTAAAATGATTCAGCTCTGGTTTTTGATAAAACTCTGTAAGATTCTCATCACTAGCAGAAATTTCTTTATATCCACTATAATTATCAGTTTCTTCTGGAATACTTTCTATCATGTCAGACCCGAAGAATAGATTTGCAATATGCTTTAGGCTTAAATCATTTGTTACAAAGATGACTTCATCCACTCTTTTATTATTATTATACCAAATTGCATCAGACAGTATCCTTGTATCATCCGTTACGTCAAGACACATTTCTTTAATATAGTATTCAAAATCTGTTTGATGGATTACTACTTCATACATATCAGGGTGCGTTTCAAATAAATGTAGCAATAATCTAGCTGAATATTTTATATCTGAATCTTTATTGTTAGCGGTTTTAATTCTTTCCAATTCCTGAAAAGTAATTGATGATACAATAAATTTTTCATCATTATTGAATAAGCCTTCTCCGCATATCAATAGTGAACAAGTATCATAGAACCGAATATCTTTATTCATAATTTTCCTCTTCCTCTTCTGATGTAGTAGTAGTAAATCCTATAGCTTTTACACTCTTATTTATAGAGTTATTTAATCTATCTATTTTAGCATTACACTCTACTATTTTTATACTTAATCTCGCTTTTAAGAGTTCTACAAAGACAGAAATAAGCTCTTTCAAGTCCAAAATGATTGGAATACCCAACGATCCAATAAGAATACCTATAAGTAAATATAACAAAATGTACCACCTTCTTCTTTATATATAACAAAAAAAGAAGGAGATTTAATTATTATTGCCCTGACGAAATTTTCTAACTATCGAGAGCGCCTTAGTTTGATTTTTAATGTAAGTTTTTAAGTTAGTTTCTTCTGTTTTTAATGCTTTTTCAAGTGCGGAAATTCGAGCTGAGCAGCGTCCAATTGCATAATAAAAGTTTCCAGTAGGGTCAACTTCCGCAGGACTTAATCGCTCATATTTTGTTGCCTCTTGATAATAGTCATATCTATATTGTAATTCTTTGCGAGTTTTTTTCATTTCATATTGCATAGCATTTATTCTTGCTTTCGATAAAGCGATAGTTTTACCTACCTTTTCAGAAAAAAAATCTTTATCGCTTTCCGCTAACTTGGCTCGTCCGCTAAAGATTTTTCCATTATAATTAATTTCAACAATACATATGCCAGATTTTTCATTAACTAGCTATGTAATTGTTGGAGCTTTATATATAGCACTAATAACACTCATTATTGTTTTCTCCTAATCTTTTAAATCTTTATATTAAAATTATATCATTTATTTATAGAAAAATCCAATTTTAAGGATTTTGAAAGAAAAATTTGGTGAGCCTGCGCGAACGGAAACTCGGAGCAGAACGAGGAAAACAGAAAAGAGGGGCTAGCTATAAGCTAGCCCCTCTAGGGTAATTAAGGTTTTGCAGAACCTCAATCATACATATTGCATTTATAAATGAAATATATATAAACACCGCTGCAACGATGGATGGTTGCGGACTTTACGCTAATCCGCTAGAAACGTACTTCCATATATGTTTATATGCTGTTCTTCTTTTGCTGTTAGCTGCTTCAGCTATATGGCTTCTTACTCCACTACTTAAAGTGGCCGCAAATCCATTTTCAACACACCATTTAGCAGCTTCTGAGACGGAGACAAACTCAGCAACTTTATTTCCGTCTTTTGTATACGCAATAACTCTCTTTTTTTCTCTTACGCTGCTATTTACAATTCCGTCCCAACTTGCATTTCTAACTTTTATATTGTTTAACTTTGCTAAATCTAGCACTATATCTAAACAACACCCAAATTCTCTTGCTATCAAAATTGGATAAGGATATTCTATTAATCTTTCTACAATCTTTTTATGGACATATAAACATTTTCCTTCTCCACCAAGGGTTGCGTTATATCCATATTTGAAACTATTAAACTCTTCAATCCAGAATTTTTCTCTTTCTTCTGGATTATCTGTTTCTTCAAGAAGTTCTATATGGAAATGTTCTACCCCATATTTCCGCATAGCAGCATATAATGGACGCTTTTCATTTCTATCCTCAAAAGCGTCTTTACAATGTTCTTTAAAACGCTTTTCTAGGCTATAAGCCGTCTATCCAACATAAACCTTATTGTTTATGTCATTTATTATTTTATAAATAAAAGCCATAATTAATCCCTCCATATTACTATGGAGTTTTTGGTTGCATAATTAACTTATTGCAACCAAAAATTTTATGAGGGCTGCGACTTAACCACTTGCCCTACCCGCAATATATAAAGCAGTTTTAAGACTTGCTTAGGTCTTTATATTAAAGGTCAATATACTTATTGACTCCATAAATTGAAACCTTAGTAAAGGTTGCATTTTCAACCCTTACTTTTTCGTTAAATTCCTTTCTAGCCTTTGCACTCTCTTCCTCAGTGGGATAATCATAATCGAAAGCATCAAAATCACAATAGAAATTAGCATCTACGCCCATAAGTACGAGAGTACCATCCATAGATTTAATCTTTCCTGGATCAAAAGAAAGGTAGAAATCATTCTTATCTTTTTTAAACCGAAGACACTGAACCTCTTTGGCATAAAGATCGAGATTATAATTATATGCAGTCATAACCCAACCATTAGTCAAACGAACATTAACATCAAAGAGAACACCTCTCTCATAGTTAATATTCAAGTCCATTAAGGTTTCCTCCAAAGGATAACCCTGTTTCAAATCAAAAGCAATAGCCCTTAGGCTATCATAAGTGATGTCTGCGACCTGCGATAACTTAACAACCTTTTCAATTTCCTCTTCCTTGCCGCTTCCAAGCGCATCCATCATATATGCCCGTACTTCATCTGCGGTAGGACAGCCAATCTCAAAATGATAGTGAAAACGACCAGGGCGATTGATAAGAAATTCGTTCAATTTTCTTGTATCGTTACAAGTGATAACAAAAAGTTTCTTTCCATTATCAATCCCATCAAATAGACTTAAAAGTCCTACCTGCGGATCGCCGTCATCATTCCTGGCAAAAGTCTTTTCAAACTCGTCAAAGATAATAACAACTTCTTGTTCAATGGAACTGAGGAAATTACTAATTCCGGGGATAGGAGAATCGACTACAATCACTGGCATTTCTCGCTTGATCGCGGCATCCGCAATCATTCTTGCAAGAGATTTGCCAATACCTTTCTTACCAGAAAGAATTATACCAAAGTTTCGCTCGGACTTATCGAAAGAGTTGAAAACTTTCTCTACTTTATGACTATGCGAGCCATAAACTTTTTCTTCGCCAATCTGCAAATTATTATGAACAGAAAGCCAAATTCCCATTTGGGGATGGAAACCGATTGTATAGGTTCCGATTGGTAACTCTTTATAAGTTTTTACATCGTCACCATATACCTAAAAACGATTTCCTGTATGACCA
>OGPY01001352.1_pt1 | contig 18640 bp, 9 predicted proteins | sample 1553121 | NCBI WGS metagenome assembly OGPY01 (sample SAMEA2580004, study PRJEB22360) | human gut metagenome
AAGGGTACGTTCCTGATCGAGCCGAAACCGATGGAACCGACGAAACATCAATATGACGTGGATTCGGAGACCGTGATCGGCTTCCTTCGCCATTATGGATTGGACAAGGATTTCGCCTTGAATATCGAGGTGAACCACGCTACCTTGGCCGGACATACATTCGAGCATGAGTTGCAAGCCGCCGCCGACGCCGGCATGTTGTGCAGTATCGACGCGAACCGTGGCGATTACCAGAATGGTTGGGATACGGATCAATTCCCGATGGATATCTATGAGCTGGCACAGGCTTGGCTGGTTATCCTTGAGGGAGGTGGCTTGACTACCGGAGGTACGAACTTCGACGCCAAGACCCGCCGTAATTCTACGGACTTGGAGGATATCTTCATCGCTCATATCGGTGGTATGGACGCTTTCGCCCGTGCCTTGATGATCGCCGCCGATATCCTTGAGAACTCAGACTACCGCAAGATGCGTGCCGAGCGTTACGCTAGTTTCGATGCCGGCGAGGGCAAGGCATTCGAGGATGGCAAGCTTACGCTGGAAGATCTTCGTACGATCGCTTTGCGTGACGGTGAGCCGAAACAGATCAGCGGTAAGCAGGAATTATACGAGATGATTGTAAATCTGCATATTTAAATAATTGAAAATCGAGAATTGGGAATTGAAAATTATCGTGCGTAAGCCCTAGTTTTCAGCTCTCAATTCTCAGTTTTTAATTAATAAATCTATTCCATGAAAAATAACAACACTTATATTTTCGCTCTTACCTTGGTCGCTACCTTGGGAGGTCTGCTGTTTGGGTATGACACGGCGGTGATCTCCGGTACGGTGGAGTCTTTGCGTAAGTTCTTCATCGAGCCGCAAGGGCTTCCGTTGGATCAAGCCAACGCCTTGGAGGGGTTCGTGGTGAGTAGTGCGTTGATCGGATGTATCCTCGGCGCCTCGTTCGCCGGGTGGATCAGCCAGCGTTACGGCAGGAAGCCTCCGTTGATACTGGCCGCTATCCTTTTCTTGCTTTCTGCTATCGGCTCGGCTTGGCCGGAGCTGTTTATCGGCATGCCCGGAAGTGGTGATCATACGTTTATGTATGCGTTCGTGGCTTATCGTATTCTGGGAGGTATCGGCGTGGGGCTGGCCTCCATGGTATCGCCGATGTATATCGCCGAGGTGGCTCCGGCCGATCGCCGGGGGAATCTGGTGGCATGGAACCAGTTTGCCATTATCTTTGGTATGCTGGTGGTCTATTTCGTGAATTATACGATCGCCCTTCAAGGAGATGCCGCTTGGCTGAATACGATCGGCTGGGGTTGGATGTTCGCTTCCGAGATTATTCCGGCGGTATTGTTCCTCTCGTTCTTGATGTTCGTGCCGGAGACGCCTCGTTACCTCGTGATGCGTGGGCGTACGGAGAAGGCGTTGGCTATCTTGAACCGTTTGACGGATTTGGAGACCGCTGGGTATGAGCTGGAGGAGATACAGGAGAGTTTCAAGACGAAAGCTCCGTCGATGAAGCCTTACTTCCGGTTTATGGGGACTTGGCTGGCGCTGTTCTTGATCGGCTACGGGTTGTTGTCGTGGGCAGGTAATACGAACGCATTGGAGATCGCCTTGTTGGCTAGTTTCTGTATCGCCTTGCTGTTCCCGATCCGGTCGTTTGGCGTGCTGATCATCTTGGTGGGCGTGTTGCTCTCCGGTTTCCAGCAATTCGTGGGGATCAACGTGGTGCTTTACTATGCCCCGGAGATCTTCAAGACGATGGGAGCGGCCACGGACGCCGCCCTTTTGCAACAGATCGTGGTAGGGGCGGTGAACCTGTCGTTTACCGTATTGGCTATTTTCACGGGGGGTAAGTTCGGGCGCCGTCCGTTGTTGATTACTCGGGGCGCTCGTCATGGCGGTATCTATGTTGATCTTGGGTACTACTTTCTATACGCGTTCGGTGGGTATGGGATCATTGGTCTGCATGCTGGTTTATACGGCGGGATTCGCTATGTCGTGGGGACCGGTCTGCTGGGTGTTACTGGCCGAGATCTTCCCGAACTCGATCCGCTCCACAGTAATGAGTATCGCCGTGGCGGGGCAGTGGATCGCCAACTTCTTGGTATCATGGACTTTCCCGATGCTGGATAAGAATCAATACTTGACCGATACGTTCAATCACGGTATGGCCTATTGGATCTATGGCGTGATGGGTATATTGGCGGCGTTGTTCATCTGGAAATTTGTCCCCGAGACGAAAGGAAAGACGCTGGAGGAGATGGAAGGTTATTGGAAACGGTAACCAAACCTGAGACAAGATAATATATGAGTAAAAAAGGACGGATCAATCTACCCGTCCTTTTTTCGTAATGAACCTTAATGCCCCAATTTAGACGCCGGATTTGCCATCGCCGCCCGATAACTCTGGAAAGTAACCGTAGATACGGTCAGTGTCATTATGATTACCAAAGCCACTAAAAATACCCATACGTAGATCGGCGTTTTATAAGCGAAGCTTCGTAACCAAATATGCACCCCATAGTAAGCAAGCGGGATCGAGATAATAAAACAGACGAGCGTGATCCGGAGGAAAGACGAGTTCAGCATCCAAAGGATTTGCCGGACCGTGGACCCATGTACTTTCCGCACGGCTATCTCCTTTTCCCGTCCCTGTAACTCAAAGATAACCAGTCCGAATACTCCCACGAGGGATAAAAAGACGGCCATCAGGCAAAGGGCGGTAATCAGCGCTCCCTGCCGCCCACTTTTACTGTAAAGCTCCTCCAGTGCCGTATCAAAGAAATGGATATCGGCCGGATAACCCGGGATCAATTCATCCGTTACCTTCCGGATATGCTCGATAGCCGTCCGGGGATTTCCGCCGGGGATCTTGACATAAGCGTATCTTTCCGGCACCGAACGGCGGTAATGATTCTTAGCCGAGGTCCAAAGTCCCATCGGGCGTAACTCTTTATATAGGGATTCATAATGGACATCCTCAAAGATACCGACAATCCGTACCGGTATATCATTATCCGTGATGCTTGTTCCTACCAAGTCCGATAGGTCGTCCGGTTTCTCGGGGGAAAGGCCCGAGACGATCTCCCTCGCTGCCGTCTCGCTAAGGACGCAAACGGCCTGCGTGTTATCCGCCGCCTCATCTGTTGGCCGGAACTTCCTTCCGGCGATCATCTTTACATCCATTAGCTCCGGGAAATTGGCGGATACTCCCAGCCAGCTCATATAATAATGTTGGCCTTTGTAATTATACCCGATGAAAGAACGTGATTCGTCCGAGACAAATTTGAACTCACTAAAGGAAACATCACGGATAGCGGGGCTTTCCAAGAGACGTGCCTTGAACAATTCGCCCTTTTTCAAGGCCGCCCCCATGCTTAGTCTTACCTCCAGTACGTTTTCTTTGTTAAACCCCAAGTCCACGTTCCCTATATATCTGTTTTGCAAGGAGACGAACAACGCTCCGACAATCAGCGTGATCGAGATAACGAACTGGAACCCCATAAGTAACTTGCGAGTGTTCTTGGCCCGGTCGCTAAGGGTAAAAGACTTGTTCAGCGCCATGACAGGAGGAAACGAGGTGATATAGAAAGCAGGATACAAACCGGCCAGTATACCGCCGCCTGCGACAAGGAAGAATGTGTACGCCGGAATCTTCCAGTTGGCATACAGGTTCAACGGATGCCCCACCATATTCGTGACCCATTGCACGTTATTCAAAAATAACAGGAAAAGCAAGGCGAGGAAGAAGGCGACAACCGAGATTCCCAAGGACTCCAAGACCAGATACTTCCGTAGCGTGGCGTCCGAGCTTCCCAGCACTTTCTGGATGGTGATCGACTTGGTGCGTATCGGCGCCAAGGCTATCGACAGGTTGATATAATTGACCAAGGCGATACCTATGATCAGGATGGCGATAAAGAATAACATATTCGTCCGTAGCTTATTACCGATGGGAGCGGCGTCCGCTCGGACCGGCTGGCCGAAATAGAGATCAGACAAGGGCCGGAGGCGCATATCCTCGATCGTGAAACTTTTCAGGAAAGCCCGGCTATCGGCCATATAGGTCTCGGTAGTGACAGAGGCGGATTCCGGCGTCGACATCAGCAGATAACAATAGTAAAGGCCGGTATGCCAGTTTTCCATCATCTCTTTCTCCATGATCGGGATATACAGGGCATTCTTCACCCGGGTGTTTTCCGGGAAATCGCGAAAGACGCCTCCCACGATATATGCCGGCTCAAAACTAAGCCCATATATAATCGAGCCTTCGGCCCCGGCGAACTCCGACAGATAAACCGGCTTCCCGATAGGATTTTCCTCGCCGAAGAGTTTCCGGGCCATGCTCTCTGGGATCAGCGTCCCTTCCGGACGGCCAAGCGGACGTTTCAGGCAATCCGTATCGCCGGCCACCAGTTCGAAGCCAAAGACCTTGGTATATCTCGGGGTGATCCGTTCCACCTGCTCCATATAGCTCCGTGCGTCGGGCCCTTCACTGGCTGATATCCCAAAACGTACGGAGGAGTAAACAAGGTTGTTTGTGATAGCGGCCGCTTCTATATAAGGGGAGGCGGCGATGAAACGCTCGAGTTGTGGACGTGCGAAATTAGCCTCCCATATCCCGTCATCCCGCTTGTTTTCTAACTGAAAGATCCTTTCCCTGTTCAAGAGGGAAGCGTCGAAGCTATATTCATGACCGACATGTATACTTATCAGCATGAATAACAGGAAAGCGAAGCTAAGTCCTAAAAGATTAGTGACCGTCGCTAATTTATAATGTCTCAAGACATAAAGCAGGTTCTTGAATGTACTTTGCATGGTATAAGTTCTTTTAATTTTAAACCCTTTGATCTGGAAATACAAAGCAAAGCTATTCCTTTATTTACGTTCCTGTGTTATTTTTTTGACAAACGGTTACTTTCTGTTGATGAATTGTGATATTATCAATAATTTCCTTATTTTTGCCATCATACTTCAAAAAGAAACAAGCGTTATATTACAGAAAAGCTATCGGATGCTTTTCTACTGCCTGATGCTTTATCTCTAGCAGATACTCTCCCTATATAAACTCATGGGGGCGGGGATGCCCGTCCTGTGTAACAATAAAAAATAACCTTGATGAGGGCGGATAGATCCTACCTCTACGATAAAACATATAATTTTATGAATACAACCCATCACACACATTCATGCGTACATGATACCGTCTCTTCCGTAGGAGCGAACAATTTCGGGATGAACGACCGTATCAAACGTTTGCGCCGGCAGACCTTCGAGGCCCAACCTTCCCTATCGATCGAGCGGGCCTTGATCGAGACCCGTTTTTATCGGGAGAATTACGGAAAGTATCCGATCCCTATCCTGCGTGCCTTGAACTTCCTTGAGATCTGCAAGCGGAAGACGATCTATATCGGCGAGGACGAGTTGATCGTTGGCGAGCGGGGGCCCCGCCCCAAGGCCGTGCCTACCTTCCCGGAACTTACCTGCCATAGCGTGGAGGACCTGCATATATTGAATACCCGGGAGCTGCAACGTTACACAATCTCCCAAGAAGATATCGATACTTACGAGCGGGAGGTGATCCCCTACTGGAAAGGCCGTACCCAGCGGGAGCGCATCTTCAGCCACGTCCCCAAGGAATGGAAAGAGGCGTACGAGGTGGGTATGTTCACCGAGTTCATGGAGCAACGTGCCCCCGGGCATACCGCTTTGGACGGCAAGGTCTACCAATATGGCCTGCTGGACTTGAAGAAACGTATCGAGGGGGAACTAAGCGCTTTGGATTTCATGAACGACCCCGAGGCCACGGACAAGCAGGAGGAGCTGACGGCCATGTCTATCTCCTGCGACGCCGCTATCCTGCTGGCCGAGCGACACGCGGACTTGGCTGACGAAATGTCTCTCACCGAGAAAGATCCCCGCCGTGCCGCTGAGCTGAGGAAGATCGCCGAGGTATGCCGCTGGGTTCCCGCCCACGCTCCCCGTACCTATTGGGAAGCGATCCAGATGTACTGGTTTGTCCACCTCGGTACGATCACGGAGCTGAATGGTTGGGATGCCATGAACCCCGGTCATTTCGACCAGCATCTGGCGCCTTTCTACGAGAAAGAAATCGCCGCCGGAACCTTGACCCGTGACGAGGCGAAAGAGTTGATGTCTTGCTTCTTCATCAAGGTAAACAATCATACCGCCCCGCCGAAAGTGGGTATCACGGCGAAGGAGAGCGGAACCTATAACGATTTCACGAACCTGAACATCGGCGGCATCCGGGCGGACGGTAGCGATGGCGTAAGCGAGGTCTCCTATATCATGTTGGAGACGATCGAGGAGCTGCATATCCTCCAGCCCGGCAGCGCCATCCACGTCAGTGCCCGTACGCCGGAGCGTTTCCTTCGTGCTGGGTGCAAGGTGATCCGCCAAGGCCATGGCTACCCGTCGGTATTCAACCCGGATGTGTACGTGCAGGAGTTGATGCGGCAAGGCAAGTCGCTGCGTGACGCCCGCGAGGGAGGGTGCAGCGGTTGCATCGAGGTAGGCGCTTTCGGGAAGGAGGCGTACGTGCTGACCGGTTACCTGAACGTGCCGAAGATATTGGAGGTGACGCTGCATAACGGCGTAGATCCGGTAAGCGGCCGCAAGGTCGGTCTGGAGACCGGCGATCCCCGTGGTTTCCGGACGTATGAGGAGCTTTACGCGGCGTTCATGCGCCAGATCCATTATTTCGTGGACATGAAGGTGCGGGTCAGCAACTATATCGACCGCATGTTCGCCAAGTACGCCCCCGCCACGTTCCTCTCCCTGTTTATCGATGATTGTATCGCGAAGGGTAAGGATTACTACAATTGCGGGCCTCGTTACAATACCACTTATATCCAGTGTACCGGATTAGGCACGATAACCGATAGCCTTTCCGCTTTGCGGAAACACGTCTTCGAGGATAAGACCTTCACGATGGAAGCCTTGTTGGATGCGATGGCGGATAATTTCGAGGGACATGAGCCAATGCGCCAAATGATCCTGAACCGTACGCCTTTCTTTGGCAACGATGATCCGTACGCCGACCAGATCGCCGTCCGTGTCTTCGACGATTTATATGACGCGATCGAGGGCAAGCCGAATACGAAAGGGGAGTGTTTCCATTTGAATATGTTATCCACCACTTGCCATGTCTACTTCGGCAAGGTGATGGGAGCCACCCCGAACGGCCGCTTGGCCGGGCGTGCGATCTCCGATGGTACCTCGCCCTCGCACGGAGCCGATACCCACGGGCCGTCCGCCGTTGTCAAGTCCCTCGGCAAGCTGGATCAGGTGAAGAGCGGCGGCACGCTGCTGAACCAACGCTTCCTGCCCAGCCTGCTCCGGCGGGAGGAGGATATCTCGAAACTGGCCTCCTTGATTCGTAGCTACTTCGCCTTGGGTGGCCATCATATCCAATTCAACATCGTGGATACGGAAACGCTTTACGCCGCCCAGAAGTGCCCGGAGGACTACCGGGATCTGCTGGTCCGTGTAGCGGGCTATAGCGACTATTTCAACGATATGAACGCCGATTTGCAAGCGGACGTGATCGCACGTACGGAGCAAGAGACTTTCTGAGCCATGCTGTTATTCGATATCAAACGATACGCCATAAACGACGGGCCGGGCATCCGTGTCACGATCTTCATGAAAGGATGCCCGCTTGCCTGCGTATGGTGCCATAACCCGGAAGGCATCTCGTCCCGGACGGAGAAGCTGTATACGAGGAAGAAGTGCATAGGTTGCGGGGCCTGCGTGGATGTATGCCCCACCGGGGCGTTGACCTTGACGGAGGCGGGTATCGTCACGGATCGGTCTCTGTGCCGGACATGCGGTAGATGCGCCGAGGTTTGTCCCACCGTGGCGATGGAGATGTCCGGCCGTGAGTATTCTATCGACGAGGTCATGCGTGAGATCGAGAAAGAGACGGTCTTTATGGATCGCTCCGAGGGAGGCGTTACCTTCTGCGGGGGAGAGCCGTTGTCGCATCCGTCGGACTTGGTTGCCCTGCTGGATCGTTGCGGAGCGTTGGGAATCCATCGTGCGGTGGATACGACCTTGTTCGCCTCGCCGGATACCGTCCGGAGCGTAATGGAGCGCACGGATCTTTTTCTGGTGGATTTAAAGCATATGGATTCCGGTAGCCATCATCGTTTCACGGGTGTCCCGAACGAGCGTATCCTCTCCAATCTTCGGATGATCGCCGAGGCCGGCATAGACTTCCTCATCCGTATCCCGTTGATCGAGGGAGTCAATGCGGACGAGGAGAATATATCCCGTTCTGCCACCTTCCTAGCCTCCTTGCCGTGGGAGCGGAAAGTCGTCAATCTCCTCCCGTACCACGACATCGGAAAAGGTAAGCACGATAAGCGAGGAACCCTCTACAATCCCGGGCCCCTTCCGCTATCCACCCCTTCCGAAGCAGTCCTGCAAAGGTGTATCGATCAATTCGCCTCCTGTGGGATAACCGCGTTGATCGGAGGATAATTAGAATAGGGGTGGGAACTGCTCGCCCTCATTTTACCATTTCTTCCGATACTCCGTAGGCGATATCCCGACGTGTTGCTTGAAGTATTTACCGAAGAAGGATTGGTTGGTGAAGTTTAGCCGGTCTGATATCTCTTGGATGGAAAGGGTGGAGGAGGATAATAACGCCTTCGCCTCCAAGACAACGTAATTATCGATCCATTCCCCGGCTGTACGGTTGCTGACGTTCTTTACCAAAAGGGATAAATATTTGGGAGTCACACATAATTTCCCGGCGTAGAAAGCTACCGACCGTTCCTGCTTATGATGTAAGGCGAGCGTTTGTATGAACGCCGCGAACAACTCCTCTTGCCGGCTCTTCTTCACCTCGATCGGCATATGATTCTTAAACATGCCGTAAACCTCGTGGAATACCGCCAACAATAAGCTCTGGGCAATCTCTTTCCGGTAAGGATGCCCTTTCGCTTTCACTTTCTTCCAGAGAAAAGAATGATATTCCTTGATACAACCTATCTCCTCGGCATTCAACTCAGTGACCGGATGCTCCTTGATGTAGAAGAACGCCGGCAAGGTATTCTGTATATGAGGAATGATCTCCTCCATGAAATTCTTGGAGATGACGATGAAGATCCCGGCCACGTCCTCGCTACGTTCCACGTGTTGGATGATCTGATCGGGCAAGGACAATACGAGATGGTTTTCCCCTACGACATATTCCTCCATATTGATCCGTATACGCATGAAGCCTTTCGTGCAAAGCGCGAATACGACGGCGTCTATTCGCATCGGATGGTCGAGCGAGGGAATATCGTCGATGTTATCGAATATGGCGAAATCCTCGTCGATAAAGTCTATGCCGGGTACGTTCTCGATAAGAGAGATACAAGCTTGAGGTAGATCTGTTACGTTCATAATTTATTCTTGTTTGGGCGATAAAATTAGTGAAATAATAGAATAATCCAATTGAAATGTGTCAAATGGGACAATTTGGTTGCAAAACGGAACTTCTTTGGAGTGGATAAACTCATCATCTTCGCGGTATAATAAATCATAGGATATGAAAAGGATGAAAGGCATTGTTTATGGAGGATTATTATCCGTCGTATTCGTGCTGTCCGGATGTTCGGGCAGTCAAAAAGAGGGACGGGATAGTAAAGAGATCCCGGTGGAGATCGTGAAGGTAGCGAAGACCGTTCCGGCTGATACAAGGAATTATGTGGGAACGGTAGAGGAGGTCGTATCTTCCTCGATTAGTTTTCAGGTGATGGGTAATGTAGAGCGAGTATTGGTGGGCGAGGGGCAGAAGGTCCGTGAGGGCCAACTACTAGCGGTGTTAGACAAGGCGACGCTGGAAAACGCCTATAATGCCTCGGCCGCTTCCTTGCGACAAGCGGAGGACGCCTATGCCCGCATGAGAACCTTGCACGAGAATAAGAGCCTGCCGGATATGAAATGGGTAGAGGTGGAGAGCAAATTGGAACAGGCCCGTTCCATGGAGCGAATCTCGAGGAAAAACCTTGAGGACCGGAACCTGTATGCCCCGTTCGGCGGCGTTATCGGCAAGCGCATGGTTGAGGCGGGAGAGAACGTGCAGCCCGGGCAACCGGTTTTCTCCTTGTTAAGGATAGAGACGGTAAACGTGAAGATCGCCGTCCCGGAGAACGAGGTCGCCACGCTCGGCGATCAAGCCGCCATGATAAAGGTAGCCGCTCTGGGCGGACAATGTTTTGAGGGGAAAGTGACGGAGAAAGGCATCGTGGCCAACCCTATCTCCCATACTTACGAGGCGAAGATCCGGCTGGAGAACCCGTCCGGCGCTCTATTGCCCGGCATGGTTTGCGATGTACGCCTGTCGGGAGAGGAATCCGTGCCGGCTATCGCCTTGCCGAACAACGCCGTGCTGATAGCGAACGACGGGGGGCGTTTCGTCTGGAAGGTCGTAGACGGAAAGGCGAAAGCTACGCCCGTACGGACGGGCGACTTGACGGAGCGAGGCTTGTTTATTCTGGAAGGGTTGAACGAGGGGGATATCGTCGTGATAGGCGGTTACCAGAAAATCAGTGAGGGCGTGAGAGTGCGTGCGTTATGAGAGAACGTAAAAACGGAGTGATCGAATGGACCATGCGTCATTACCAGATCACGTTGCTGGTGATTACCGTGCTGGTCGGGTTGGGTATTTTGGGTTTGGTGGACATGCCGAAACAGGAGTTTCCGGAGTTCACCATCCGCCAAGGCGTGGTAGTGGGTGTTTACCCCGGGGCGACTTCCGGAGAGGTGGAGGAGCAGTTGGCCAAGCCTTTGGAGAGATACCTGTTTACCTTCAAGGAGGTAAAGAAGAAAAAGACGTACTCCATGTCAAGGGATGGAATGGTGTACGTGATGGTGGAGCTGAACGACGACGTGAACAATAAAGACGAGGTCTGGTCGAAGATCAAGCTCGGCTTGCAGAACTTCAAGTCGCAACTGCCCTCGGGCGTACTCGCCGTCATCGCGAATGATGATTTCGGCGATACTTCCGCCTTATTGATCACCTTGGAATCGGAAGACAAGACCTACCGGGAATTGCAGCGATACATGGAGACGCTGGAAGACCGCCTGCGCCGGATCGAGTCCGTATCCAACCTGCGCCGTTACGGGGTACAAAACGAGCAGATCTCGGTCTACTTGGATCCAGACAAGCTAGCCGCTTACGGCCTAGATACCCGTATGCTGATGACAACCTTGTTCACCCAAGGCTTTACCACCGCCTCCGGCTCCTTGGAGAATGGCGGCTTGGACATTCCCATCCACCTTTCCGTGACCTATCCCTCGGAGCGGGAGGTAGGCGAGCAGATCCTGCTGGCCGATGCCGACGGGCATATGATCCGCTTGAAAGACGTGGCCCGTATCGTGCGGGAATATCCCGAGCCGGATAGCTATATAACGAACAACGGCAAGAAAGCGATCATCCTTTCCATGGAGATGCGTGAGGGCCATAATATCGTACGATACGGAAAGGAGGTAGACGAGGTATTGCACGCTTTCGAGCGGGATCTTCCCGAGAGTGTCTCGATCCGCCGGATCGCCGACCAGCCGAAGGTGGTGGGAGACTCGGTAAGTTCCTTCGTGCGGGATTTGTTCGTGTCCATCGTGGTCGTGATCTTGGTGATGATGGTATTGTTCCCGTTCCGCTCGGCATTGGTGGCGGCTACTTCCATCCCGATCAGTGTCTTTATCTCGATCGGTGTCATGTACGCTTGCGGCATCCCGCTGAATACGGTGACACTGGCCGCCTTGATCGTGGTATTGGGCATGATCGTGGATAACTCCATCATCGTGATAGACGCCTATCTGGAATATCTGGACAAGGGCTATTCCCGTTGGTACGCCGCCGTCTATAGCGCCAAGAACTATTTCAGCTCGATCTTGTTGGCTACGCTGTGTATCTGCGTGATCTTTTTCCCGTTGCTTTTCACGATGACGGGGCAGATGTTGGATTTCGTGACCTTCTTCCCTTGGACGCTTTCCATCTCCCTCATGGTGTCGCTGGCGGTGGCGATGGTCTTTATCCCGCTGCTGGAGCGGGTCTTGATCAAGAAGGGATTGAAGTCCGGGCGGGAGAATACAGGCAAGAAGAGGTTCAATCTGCTGGATACCGTACAGGCCGTCTATACGAGGGCGCTGACGTGGACTTTCCGTTTCCCGAAAGCCACGATCGGTCTAGGCATCCTGACGGTTGCCTTGGCGATCCTGATGATCACTCAACTGAGCCAGCGTATGATGCCGATAGCCGACCGGGATCAGTTCGCCGTCGAGATCTATCTCCCGCAGGGAACCTCGCTGGACCGTACCGCCGCCGTGAGCGATAGTCTCTATAAGCTGTTGTCGGAAGATGAGCGCATCCTGTCCGTCACCTCCTTTATCGGAACTTCCTCGCCCCGTTTCCAAGCTACCTACGCCCCGAACTTGGCCGGGAAGAATTACGCCCAGTTCATTGTCAACACCGCCTCGGTAGAGGCCACCCGTAGCGTGTTGGATGATTATACGGACCGCTACGCCGATTATTTCCCCGACGCTTACGTGAAGTTCAAGCAACTGGATTACCAAAACGTATCCTCTCCTTTAGAGGTCCGTTTCATGGGAGACGATATCGCCCGGTTGAAGCAGGCCGGGGATTCCTTGATGGCCGTGTTGCGTGAGATGGACGGCTTGGTCTGGGTACACACCAATTATGAGGAGGCCTTACCCGACGTACGGGTTCGATTGGACCCAGTGGAAGCCTCCCGCCTCGGGATCACGAAGGCGATGGCCTCGGCCGATCTGGCGATCCGTTACGACGGCCTCTCGGTTGGCTCCCTCTGGGAAGGCGATTACGCTTTGCCGATCCAGCTGAGATCCGATAAGAAAGGGGAGGGTGATGCGTTCGATAAGGTCGGCGACCAGTATCTTCCCACCATCGTCCCCGGCGTGAGCGTCCCGCTCCGGCAAGTCTCCACGATCGAGGGAGGCTGGAATGAGGGGCAGATCGTCCGTCGCAACGGCGTGCGTACCTTGAGCGTCTTCGCCGAGGTAACCCGGGAGACCAACCAGAACGCTATGCAGAAACGGATCGAGCGAGTCATGGAAAGCCGTATTATCCCGACCTTGCCCGAGGGCGTGACGTACGAGTACGGTGGAGCCAAGGAGCTGGATTTCGAGACGATGAACCCGCTGATGCAGGGCTTGGCGATCGCCGTGATCATTGTTTTCTTCTTCCTGTTGGTCAATTTCAAGAAGATCGGCTTGGCGTTGGCGGCCCTGTCCTCGTTGCTGCTCACCTTGTTCGGGGCGGCGCTGGGCTTGTGGGCGTTCCATATCGATTTCAGCTTGACGTGCGTCTTGGGCGTTATCAGCTTGATCGGTATCGTGGTGCGAAACGCTATCTTGATATTCGAGCATGCGCAAGACCTGCGGCTCCATAAGCATTATAGCCCGAGGGATGCCGCCTTCGACGCCGGCCGGCGACGCATGCTCCCGATCTTCCTGACCTCGGCTACAACGGCCGTGGGCGTGGTTCCCATGATCATCAGCGGCAGTTCCCTTTGGATGCCGATGGGTGTGGTGATCTGCTCGGGAACGGTCTTCTCGATGATCTTGGCGGTCATCATCCTGCCTGTTTTCTATTGGAAGATATTCGGGAATAAATGAATGATACGGATGTGGATTAGGATATAATATAGGAATGAATATATGCGGAAAAAAGAGATGATAAAAAGATGGATATATGGCATCGTCGGTTCCCTCGTCTTATGCGTGGGGACCGTGAGCGCCCAGCGGACATTATCGCTGGAAGAATGCCGGGAAATGGCTTTGGAGAATAACGCGAAGATGAAGAACGCCCGTTTGGACGTAGAAGGGGCGAGAGAGGGAAAAAAAGAGGCCTTTACGAAATACTTTCCGAATGTCAGCGCCGTGGGAACAGCTTTTAAGGCGAACCACGGGATGATGGATATGAGCGTGATACCGGGCCTTCTCGAGTTGTCGATGATGGATGACGGCTTGCTGGGTGGGGTGACCGCTATCCAGCCCGTGTTCGCCGGCGGACAGATCGTGAACGGCAATAAGCTGGCCGACTTGGCGCTCGAGGTGAGCCGTTACCAGATGCGCCAATCCGAGGATGAGGTAGCCCTGACGGTGGAGCGGTATTACTGGCAATGGATCTCCCTTCACGAGAAATTAAGGACGATCGAGATCGTGGAATCCTTGGTGGGGAGTCTTTATAAGGATGTGGAGGTAGCGGTCGGCGCCGGCGTGACGACTCGTAATGACCTACTGCAAGTCCAGTTGAAAAAGAACGGCGTGGCGAGCGACCGCCTGCGGGTGGAGAACGGCTTGCGCCTTTCCAAGATGGTGCTGGCTCAATATATCGGTATCGGGGAAGATGATTTCGAGATCGATTTCACGCTGCCCGCCGAGGTGCCCTCCCCGGAGCTTTACCGGGTGAGCCATGAGGAGGCGCTCCCTACGACACTCTCTTATAAATTGCTGGAGAAGAACGTGGAGGCCGCCCGTCTTCAACAAAAGCTGAAGGTTGGGCAATACTTGCCCACCGTGGGGATCGGAGCCGGGTATATGTATCACAACTTACTGGATAAGGACCGTCCGTTCGGCATGGTTTTCGCTACCGTAGCGATTCCGATCAGTGATTGGTGGGGCGGCTCGCACGCCATCCGGAAGCAAAAGCTTCAGGTGAAGGCGGCCGAGTATTCCCGCCAAAACGCCAATGAGCTTCTGTTGGTGCAAATGCGGAAGCTTTGGAACGAGCTGGAGGAGTCTTATAAGCAAGTCAAGCTCTCGGAGGAGTCCATAGCGACGGCCGAGGAGAATGTCCGCCTTAATACGGACTATTATAAGGCGGGCACGGTAACGCTGAGCGATCTTCTGGACGCCCAATCGCTCCTCCAGCAAAGCCGTGACCAGTATACGGGTGATTATACGGCTTATTTGATCAAACGTACGGAATATTTACAGGCGACAGGGCGTTAATTTATTTTTTTTTCCATATATTTGCTTATTAACAAATAATAAAACGAGAAGTGATGATGAGCTACGCCAATTATCTTTACATAGCGATCCGTGCCGCAGTAGACGCAGGCAAGTCGATCATGGATATTTATAACGACCCCGAATCAGACTTCGGGATAGAGAGAAAAGCAGACAACTCGCCGTTGACAAAGGCGGATAAGGCGGCCCATCGATTGATAACAAACGCTTTGTCCGTTACCCCGTTTCCGGTCTTAAGCGAGGAAGGAAAGGAGATCCCGTTCAAGGAGCGCTCCAAATGGGAGACGCTGTGGATCGTGGACCCGCTGGACGGTACCAAAGAGTTTATCAAGAAAAACGGCGAGTTTACCGTGAATATCGCCTTGGTGGAGAAAGGTGTGCCCGTGTTGGGCGTCATTTATGTGCCCGTCCGGAAGGAGTTGTATTTCGCCTCCTCCTCTGTGGGTGCTTATAAGTTTACGGGAATCGATAGCAGTAGCCAGCCCTCGATGGACGAGATGAAGCAGGGGGCGATACATTTGCCGATGGCGCTGGCGCATCAGGGAATCGTGGTAGTGGCATCCCGGTCTCACCAAACGGAGGAGACCACCGCTTTCATCGATAATCTCCGCAAGCAGGGAAAGCCTGTTACGTTGATCAGTAGCGGTAGCAGCTTGAAGATTTGTCTGGTAGCGGAAGGCTCGGCCGATATCTATCCCCGTTTCGCCCCGACGATGGAATGGGATACCGCCGCCGGCCACGCCATCGCCAAGTCTGCCGGTTGCGACATATATCATATCGACGGTAAGACCCCGCTTCGCTATAACAAGGAAGATTTGCATAATCCGTGGTTTATCGTGAAGTGAGGGGGATGTGTATTTTAAGTTACTGTCAGCGGTGGGAGACGGAGCATGCTCCGTCTCTACAAGCCGTACAATGCATTCTTGTTTATTTGGTTATGAACGAAATTTAGAAGACTACCTTGTAAGAATATAAGTTGGCCCAGAATCAATCATTATTGGTCTATATCCCATATAATCCTAAAAATAGGTTAGCGAAAGGAGTGCGCACTTGAGTATTCTTATTATTTTTGCGCTCTTAAAAGTAAATACATGAATTTTGATATAGTGTTTGTGTTGCTGGCCCTGATCGGCATGATCGCAGCCTTGGTATGGGATAAGATGCGGCCGGGAATGGTTCTTCTGACAGTGGTCGTGTTTTTTCTCTGCGTAGGCATTCTTACTCCCAAGGAGATGCTGGAGGGCTTTAGCAATAAAGGGATGATAACCGTAGCCATGCTCTTCCTTGTCAGTGAGGGAGTGCGGCAGAGCGGGGCTTTAGGCCAATTGATCAAGAAACTGCTTCCCGAGGGGAAGACCACCGTCTTCAAGGCGCAGGCGAGGATGCTCCCGCCCGTAGCTTTCGTGTCGGCGTTCCTGAATAATACGCCGGTGGTGGTTATTTTCGCCCCGATCATCAAGCGATGGGCAGAGGCGGTGAAGCTTCCGGCCACGAAATTCTTGATCCCTCTCTCGTATGTCACGATATTGGGCGGTATATGTACCTTGATCGGTACTTCTACGAATCTGGTGGTGCACGGCATGATTCTGGAGGCGGGATATGAGGGCTTTACGATGTTTGAGCTGGGGAAAGTCGGTATTTTTATCGCTATCGCCGGTATTTTATATTTGTTCGCTTTCTCGAACAAGCTGCTTCCGGACTCGAGGACGGATACGGTATCCGAAGACGGGGAGGATGAGAATCCCGGGAATTTCCACCGGGTGGAGGCCGTGCTGGGCGCACGCTTCCCGGGTATCAACAAGACCTTGGGAGAGTTTAACTTTACCCGCCATTACGGGGCGATCGTGAAAGAGGTGAAAAGCGGCGGACAGCGTTTTACCCGTAATCTGGATACGGTGGTATTGCATGAGGGCGATACCTTGGTGTTGTGGGCGGACGATTCTTTTATCCCTACATGGGGTGAGTCTAGTGTCTTCTTGATGTTGGCGAATGGTAATGAGGCAACGGAGCCGGTATCGAAGAAGAAACGTTGGCTGGCTTTAGGACTGTTGATCTTTATGATTACGGGGGCGACGGTAGGAGAGTTGCCAGTCGTGAAAGAGGCCGTTCCAAGTATGCGCTTGGATATGTTCTTCTTTGTCTGTATTACGACAATCATCATGGCGTGGACGAAGCTTTTCCCGCCTAAAAAATACACGAAATACATTTCTTGGGATATCTTGATAACGATCGCTTGCGCTTTCGCTATCAGCAAGGCCATGGAGAATTCCGGCTTTGCCTCCATGATAGCCCGCCATATAATCGGTATGGCCGACAATTTGGGGCCGTATGCGTTGCTGGCGATTCTATTTATTATTACCAATATATTTACGGAGTTGATCACGAATAACGCTGCGGCGGCATTGAGCTTCCCGATCGCTTTGTCGGTAGCTACGCAATTAGGCGTTGATCCGACCCCATTCTTTGTCGTGATCTGTATGGCGGCGTCGGCTAGTTTCAGTACGCCGATCGGCTACCAGACCAACCTGATCGTACAAGGCGTGGGAGGCTATAAGTTCACGGATTTCGTGAAGGTGGGCTTGCCCTTGAACTTGATCACGTTCTTGATCTCCGTGTTTGTAATACCTATGATATGGAAGTTTTAGAAAATAATATCTATCCGATTTTCGACCGTATGCTGGGTCGTGAGGATAAAGAGGCGCTTTTGGGGCAAAGGGGCGTGATGGTGTGGTTCACGGGTTTGAGTGGCTCCGGGGAAAGCACGATCGCTATCGCTTTGGAGCGTGAGTTGCATAAACGGGGATTGCTTTGCCGCATCCTCGACGGGGATAATATCCGTAGTGGTATCAACAATAATCTCGGGTTCTCGCCGGAGGACCGGGTGGAGAATATACGCCGGATCGCCGAGGTGGGTAAACTGTTTGTCGATACGGGTGTTATAACCATAGCGGCTTTTATCAGCCCGAACAACGAGTTGAGAGAGATGGCGTCCGCTATCATCGGTAAAGCGGATTTCTTGGAGGTTTACGTAAGTACGCCGCTCGCCGAGTGCGAACGCCGTGACGTGAAAGGCCTGTATGCCAAGGCCCGGAAAGGCGAGATCAAGGAGTTTACCGGGGTTTCCGCCCCGTTCGAGGCACCGGAGCGTCCGGACCTGTCCTTGGATACCTCCGTATTGAGCGTGGAGCAATCCGTGAACCGGTTGTTGGAGTTGATCGTACCGAAAGTAGAAATTAAACACTGAAAAAAGATATGTCTGATTACAAGTTAAGTCATTTACAGGAGCTGGAGGCCGAGTCTATCCACATCATCCGTGAGGTAGCCGCCGAGTTCGAGAATCCTGTTATGCTTTATTCCATCGGGAAGGATTCTTCCGTGATGGTCCGTTTGGCCGAGAAGGCTTTCGCTCCGGGTAAGGTTCCTTTCCCGTTGATGCACATCGATTCGAAATGGAAGTTTAAGGAGATGATAGAGTTCCGTGATTCTTACGCGAAGAAATTCGGCTGGAACTTGATCGTGGAGTCTAATATGGAGGCTTTCCATGCGGGCGTGGGCCCGTTCACGCATGGAAGCAAGGTGCATACGGACTTGATGAAGACGCAGGCTTTGCTTCATG
>OGPY01001353.1_pt1 | contig 18597 bp, 9 predicted proteins | sample 1553121 | NCBI WGS metagenome assembly OGPY01 (sample SAMEA2580004, study PRJEB22360) | human gut metagenome
ATTGTCCGGATTCACTTCCATGATATCTGCCATATAATCCCACCATTACTGTACAATCTCTGTGTTGCCCAAGTCCTGCGAACCTCCTTCTCCTTCTGTTTTCTGGAAAGCAAATAGAATATTGGTTTCTTTATCCCAATATATAGAATAATCCGACACCCCATTTTTTGAAAGCAGTGCTTTTAATTCAGGCCAGATAGCGGCATGCCTTTTTTCGTATTCTGCTTCATAGCCCGGTTTCAGATACATTTTGAATGCTTCTCGTTTCATGGTTTCAATCTATTTAAAGTTAATCTTTCTTTTCTTCTGTGTCGATAGCAAAAATAGGTGCTGTCGTCTTTTGTTTCACCTGGTAGTATTGAACGGCACTGTCATTCATCTGTGGATATTGATTTTTCAACAAGCGAATCATTTCCGCACCTGCCCAAAGAACCGGTCCGTAACCATGTGCCGCATATACATTGACCGGACGGTAATAGTAAAAAGCAGGGTCGAAAGCCATTCCCGTACCGACACAGGTTCCTTCCACTTGCCCCTCCGCATTTATCTTGCCGGCTACGGCATGCCATCCCAGATGAGTAACCGGTCCGTAAGCAATGGCGTCAATCCATCCTTTATTGATGGCGTGTGCCAGGCAGTATACATATATCGCAGTAGCGGAAGTTTCCAGGTAAGAATCATTCCGGTCGAGCAGTTGGTGCCAAAGTCCCTCTCCGCTTTGTAAGGCTGTCACTCCACGTACATGAGCCCGGAAATAATCCATCACTTTCGCACGTTGAGGATAGTCTTCCGGTAGAACGTCGAGCAGTTCGCAAGCCGTCAACATAGCCCAACCGTTGGCGCGCGCCCAACAAAAAGCAGGATGATCGCTACTGCTTTCCACCCATCCGTGACGATACAATCCTTTTTCGGGGATAAACATGCGGTCGGCAAATTGCAGGAATTGTCTCACTGCTTCTGCCAGATATTTATCTTTTTGCTCCTTGTCATAATAACTCATTTGTGCTACTGCCGGAATACCCATAAACATATCATCCAGCCAAAGAGTGTTATGCTGCGGACGGTTGCGTGCAAAAGTTCCATCTGCCAGACGATACTCTTTATTTATGATGAAATCAAAATAATTCCGTATCAGTTCATCCACAGGAAGCGAGGGATCTTTCAAACGGACTTTCACCATCGCCGCGCATACGGCTCCCGCATCATCCAGTGCGTGCGGAGTGAGGATTTGAAGCAACTGCGGGTCCGTTGTCCCCTTTTCTTTATAAACACGCTTGAAATGCGGTGCTACTTCGGCCAGAAAACGAAAACGATTCTGTACATAATCCATATAGCGTATGTCGCCCGTAGCTTCGGATGCCGCTATCAAGGCAGAGTAGGTCACTCCCCATTCATAACTTGCCAAACGGAAAGCTCCACGCTCCAGTTGTGCCTCCTCTCCCATCGTTGTATAGTCGGTAATCACTTTACCCGTATTCTTGTCTACCACACGGGCGGGAGTCTCCTTATCTATATAAGCAAATACACGGTCTACCTCTTTCTTTACCTGTTCCGGTGTCAAATCACCATACGTGCCCTGATAAGCAGGTTGCAATAAATGCAAAGGGGTGTTTGAGTCATTCACTACAGTTTTCTTTTTCTGTGCGCTGACAGGCAAAGCTATCAGCAACAAAGCAATGGCTATGATACGAATATTCATATTTTATTTTTTAGGTATTTTACATCCTCTGAATAGGGTTCCCTGCAAATCCGGTCCAAAGTAGAATCCCGGTTGTGTCGGCTGGTTGTAAGCTACGTTCTGGGTAGCGATACTGATGCGATAAACAGGATCCTCCAAAAAGGTGTGGAAGCGGTAATCAGTGGGAATGGTAGAGACATAAAGCCGCAAAGCGGTATTATCGGCTGTGCGCAACAGTACTTCTTCCCGCCAGTCGCCTACAATATCTCCTTGCAGGCAAGGTGTTGCCTTCGTTCCGTTGTTGGAAAGAGCTCCTTCGAAAATGGCTATACGCTCACAGACTCCTTTCTTCCAATTATATTTGCTGACTATATTTCTATCCAATAGTTCGCGCAGTAAATCACCGTCCCACCAGACAGCCATATTACATGACAATCCTCTGACACGGGCTTTCACCACTTCTCCTTTTATATTTCTTATTCCTCCGGAAGCAAGAGACCACATTTCAACGCCCGGATGGGTCGGGTCAATATCAGCCGCCATACAACGCCCGACATCTGTACTATCTTTTATCTGGAAAAGAATTTCTCCGGTTGCCGCATCTCTGTACGTACTTCCGTCACGCTTGTTTTCGTGACAGTCCCATACTTGCAACCCTTTGCGGGAAGGATCGAAATGAGTCAGATGAATCGCGTCTCCATGTCCCATCTTCGTTGTGTACAGCCCTTTGCCGTTATGGTCGATGGCACACGAGCCGTAGATAATCTCATCGCATCCGTCACCGTCTACGTCACCTACCCGAAGGTTATGATTACCTTGTCCGGCATAGTCTTCACAACCGGGATGGTTACTGTCGAAAATCCAGCGTTCTTTCAGTTCCTTTCCATTCCAGTCGTATGCTGCCAATACTGTACGGGTATAATACCCACGACACATCACAACACTAGGATGGATGCCGTCGAGATAGGCAACGCAAGCCAAAAAGCGGTCACTACGATTACCACGATTGTCTCCCCAGTCCATCAGGTTTCCTCTTTCTGGTACGTAATCAATTGTTTGCATCGCTTCTCCTGTCAGTCCGTTGAAGACAGTCAGATATTCCGGTCCGGTCAAAATACGTCCCTGTTCATTCCGATAGTCAGCTTGCGCATCTCCAATCACTTTTCCTTTTCCGTCCACTGTTCCGTCGGCGGTTTTCATTACTACTTCCGCTTTACCGTCACCATCGAAGTCAAACACCATAAACTGGGTGTAGTGTGCACCGGCACGTATATTACGTCCCAGATTAATGCGCCATAAATGTTGCCCGTTTAATTTATAACAATCGAAATATACCTCTCCGGTGTAACCGTCATGCGAATTATCGTGTGCGTTCGACGGATCCCATTTCAAGATAATCTCATATTCCCCGTCACCGTCTACATCGCCGATACTGGCATCATTAGGAGCATAGAAATAACTTTGTCCTGCCGGAGTCGTACCGTTTTCAGGACGATTCAGCGGAATGTTCAGATAACCAGCCGGAGCATCGGACGGCAATTGATAATTGCTTTCCGTTTTTGATTGGATAGCTTTGACGGTATAAAGTACGGATTCCGTACCTTTATATATATCCTGAAAGAAAGTCGCATTTCTTATCGGATATTTGTTTACCTTTTCACCGTTTCTATAAACATCAAAAGATTCGTCCATCGGGTCGGAGGACAGATAACGCCAAGACACGGCAACAGTAGATGGATTCTCTCTGATGGCAATTACCCCGCGTCCCAAATGTTCGCGTTTCAGTTTCGAAAAGTCATAGTTCGGCTGCGCCACTACAAAAGCAGCTATCAGACACAGACTTAAAAAAGCACTTATGCATTTCATAGTTTTATCGTTAATCAATTTACAACACAAAAGTAAGCGGCACAGCCTACTTATAAAATAGAATATTGTACATATCTATGTAGAAATCATCATATAGCCCACTTTTAAACCGCATTATAACTACCTGGTGAACAAAAATGAATATATCTGAACGGAAATCCATTGAAAAAGAAAAGTGCGTCCCTTATCTTTGCCAATGAAAATTAGAATGAACACCCAATTAATAAAACAGAATTATTTCACCATGAAGAAATCACTACTCTCATTCTTTACAGTAACCCTTCTTTGTCTTATGACAGGAAAGCCGGTCATGGCACAAGAGTTACCTGCACAAAAAGAGACTTTAGAGACTATCGTAAAAGTAAACGACTACTTTATGAAAAAGTATGCCGATTACACATTGCCTTCTTTCTATGGCAGAGTCCGTCCAAGCAATATATGGACGAGAGGCGTATATTATGAAGGATTAATGGCTCTGTATGGCATTTACCCGCGTGAGGATTATTATAAGTATGCCTACGATTGGGCTGATTTCCACAAATGGGGAATGAGAAACGGCAATACGACCCGTAACGCAGACGACCATTGCTGCGGACAAACGTATATCGACCTTTATAATATGTGTCCGTCCGACCCAAATATGATCCGGAATATAAAAGCAAGTATCGATATGGTAGTCAACACTCCCCAGGTGAACGATTGGTGGTGGATTGACGCTATCCAAATGGCAATGCCAATCTACGCAAAGTTTGGAAAAATGACCGGTGAACAGAAATACTATGATAAGATGTGGGATATGTATTCTTACACTCGTAACGTGCACGGAGAAGCCGGAATGTATAATCCTAAAGATTGCTTATGGTGGCGCGATCAGGACTTTGATCCTCCTTACAAAGAACCGAATGGAGAAGATTGCTACTGGAGTCGTGGAAATGGCTGGGTATATGCAGCTCTTGTACGGGTATTGGATGAAATCCCTACTAATGAAACACATCGCCAGGACTATATAAATGATTTTCTCGCTATGAGCAAGGCACTTAAAAAATGTCAGCGTGAAGATGGTTTCTGGAATGTGAGTCTTCATGATCCGACGAACTTCGGAGGTAAAGAGACTTCCGGAACAGCACTGTTTGTATACGGTATGGCTTGGGGAGTGCGCAACGGATTACTCGACCGCAGAGAATATCTTCCCGTCCTTTTAAAAGCATGGAACGCTATGGTGAAAGATGCCGTACATCCGAACGGATTCCTGGGATATGTGCAGGGAACAGGCAAAGAGCCTAAAGACGGACAGCCGGTTACTTATAAGAGTGTGCCCGACTTTGAAGACTACGGAGTCGGTTGTTTCCTGCTTGCCGGAACAGAAGTTTATAAATTAAAATAACATAGACAGTTTTTTCATTAGGTTTAAAGATAATCATTCATTAGGTTTAGTTAGAGGTTAGTTAGTAGCTAGTTCCCTCACTGACTGTTTAGACACCGGTCAGTGAGGGATTTCAAAAAAACAGATTCATGAAAAACAAATTATTCCCGTATATATGTTGGCTGACGGCCATTACATTCAGTTTGCAACTGCAAGCGCAAAATAAAGTTTCCGCTCCCATGGCAGATGTCAATCAAGTAATTGACAACACGCTGGACAGCCTGAATAAAGCACGTACCTCGCGACCGGAAGCCGGTTCGAGCCGGAAAGGTGACAACCCTGTTCTGTTTCTGGTAGGTAACTCTACCATGCGTACCGGAACTTTAGGAAACGGCAACAACGGACAATGGGGATGGGGCTATTATGCAGGTGATTATTTCGACTCTAACCGGATTACTGTAGAAAATCATGCACTGGGTGGAACCAGTAGCCGTACTTTCTATAACCGTTTATGGCCGGATGTAATCAAAGGAGTACGCCCGGGAGACTGGGTTATCATCGAACTAGGGCACAATGACAACGGCCCATACGACAGCGGACGTGCCCGTGCTTCCATTCCCGGAATTGGCAAAGATACACTGAACGTAACGATTAAAGAAACCGGAGTAAAAGAAACCGTATATACCTACGGGGAATATATGCGTCGTTTCATTCAAGATGTAAAAGCCAAAGGTGCTCATCCGATCCTTTTTTCGCTTACTCCCCGCAATGCTTGGGAAGACAAAGACAGCACCATCATCACACGTGTCAACAAGACTTTTGGATTGTGGGCAAAGCAAGTAGCCGAAGAACAGCATGTTCCTTTTATTGATTTGAATGATATCAGTGCCCGCAAATTTGAAAAGTTCGGCAAGAATAAGGTGAAATATATGTTCTACATCGACCGTATACATACAAGTGCTTTCGGTGCTAAAGTAAATGCTGAATCTGCTGCTGACGGAATACGTGCGTATGAAGGACTGGAATTAGCCAATTATCTGAAACCTGTTGAGAAAGATACAGTGACAGGTTCCAGTCGGAAAGAGGGACGTCCGGTATTGTTTACTATCGGAGATAGTACGGTCAGAAATGAAGATAAAGACAAAAACGGTATGTGGGGTTGGGGAAGCGTAATTGCTGACGAGTTCAATCTAAATAAAATTTCTGTAGAAAATCGTGCGATGGCAGGACGTAGTGCACGTACTTTCCTCGATGAAGGTCGTTGGGATAAGGTATACAATGCCTTGCAACCGGGGGACTTCGTTCTGATTCAGTTCGGACATAATGATGCAGGAGATATAAACAAAGGGAAAGCCCGTGCCGAATTGCGCGGTTCGGGAGATGAGAGCAAAGTCTTTCTAATGGAAAAGACAGGCAAATATCAAGTTGTTTATACTTTCGGCTGGTATCTTCGAAAGTTCATCATGGATGTTCAGGAGAAAGGTGCCATTCCCATCGTTCTTAGTCATACGCCACGCAACAAATGGAAAGATGGAAAAATAGAACGTAATACCGAGTCTTTTGGCAAGTGGACACGTGAAGCTGCGGAAGCTACGGGAGCTTATTTTATCGATCTGAATAAGATTAGTGCCGATAAACTAGAAAAGAAAGGTGTGAAGAAAGCAGCAACTTACTATAATCATGACCATACACACTCTTCTTTGAAAGGAGCGCACATGAATGCGAAAAGCATTGTTGAAGGGTTGAAAAAGAGCAATTGCCCGTTAAAGAATTACTTAAAGTAAGAACATAAGGGATAAAGTACGCTATTTATCCCATAATCTATTAATAGAAAAGTTACTCTTATCCCTTTGCAAACTTCTTTTGGATTAGTACCAAAGTATCAGTTGCTTAAGACTAATCTATAAACGCAAGTTCCGTTTATAAAAATGCAAGTTTTGTTTTTATAATCAAAAGCTTCATTTATAAAAACAGAACTTGCGTTTATAGTTTATAATAAGTTGATTGTAAGTTTGGTATTAAAAGAAAGGAAGTTTACCCTTAATGCGGAAGAACTTTGCTATTAATAGATTGGGAGGCAACTAGTGCTACTTTACACTCGTTCAGTTATCTATTGGAATAACTTCCTGCATATAAATAGCATCCAAACTCCAAAGAGCGGCATCATTCGTGCTAATGCTCGTACATTCATCTAATGGAGACGGTACTTCCGGCGGAAGTATGGTAGTGATGCGGAAAGGCGGTGCAGGTGTATGTTCCAACCGGGTAAACAAATCTTTCCAGGCTTCTTCAGCCATTTGGGTATTGCGCAAGTGATAAGCTGCGTAAGCCATCAGACGGGAGACACAAAAACGGCTATGGCTAAGTTCCCATGCTTTCTTCTTGTAACGTGCAGCATGATCAAGCCAGGCGTCTTTCCATTCGGGTATATCAATCATACGCATCATTTCATTGGCTATCTCAAATCCGCCCATGATCGTCATTAAATGGTTGGTTGTTTCCAATTTGGGGTCACATTCGGTTGTGATGATTCCTGTTGACGGATCAAATCCTAGAGCTTTGGGGCCGGTAAAGAGGCGGTTAGGCAGGACGGCAATGCTTTTCATTCCTGCTATTATTTTATCACGATAAGCAGTGTTACCTGTGCGCTCCCATTCTGTCATCCAATTACCGGCATAAGCCAGCCAGTCGGGACCGATACGCAAACGGGCGGGAGCGGTACAAGGATATTCACTGCGAGGTTGGGCCAGGCGCATAGGGTCCAAGTCATAGAGTTTGTGGTCGGCATCCTTCACTTCAGTCATTAAATCACCGCAACGTTCGTCTGTAGTAAGGTAATAGTAGAAACGGTTCCAGGCGGCCTGGCTGATTCGCGCTTCTTTAGCTCCGCATCCCCAATGACTTACATTATGCCGACTGCCTAATCCGGCATTGGGACCGATATGATAGACATCCACTTCGCCTGTATGACGCGTCATAGCTTCTGCCATACGCCAAATATCAATACGCCCGGTACGCAGGAAATTATACCATAGCCACATATTAGAAGCCAGTTCCGTATTGTCCCAGGCAAATCCTCCGACATCGTAACGCCAGGTATGACGAACAGGGTCATAAGCGTGCATCACATCACCATAATTCCAGAAACCGTACCACTTGTTTTGTTCGATTGCTTTCTGATAGAAGTCAATGTAAGCATCCAAGCGGTCTTCTACACGAGTACGGAATGGAGTAGTACGGTCGGGGAGACTCCATATCCCGAAAGCCTGGCGGGCATGAAGATAATTCGGGGTTGGCATTAACAGACTAGGGCTAGAAAATTGTTTGGCATAATCAGCAAAAGCCTTTTTTCCGGCATAGCCACTTTGTGGGATCAGTGTCAACGTAGTTGTACGGGCAATGCCGTATGGCGTGCTCATACCTTCTTGGACATCTTCATAGCTGGCATTCAGGTCATGAGCTATACGATCATAATGCCGTAAATCCATAGGCTCGGACTCCGGACTCCACAACCAGGCGGTAAGGGTAGCTACCGGGGTTCGTGCGTCTGAAATTTCAATAGAAGAGGGATAAGACTGCCAAAAGTCATGCATACAAAGTCCTAATCCTCCGGTAATATCTCCGACAAAAATATATCCATCGCTACGTGTGCCGGAAAAGGTTCCTATCCAGGGATTATCGTTATTGGCACGTTTACGAATGGAGAAAGCATCGGCAGTGAGTTGAGACAGACGGTAGTCATTCCATGAAGCCCAGTTATCGAGCAGAGAGCGGTTCTTTTCATCGAAAGATTCATAAGGCGGAATACGTTTGCCTTCCATTTGCTGCTGTTGCAGGGAGGGGTCATCAGTCGGCATCTGTTGTGCATCTTTCTTTTCATTACTGTTTTTCTTATTATCTGTCTTATTTAAAGTGAGTATGCGACGCCCTACCAATGGTTGTACCGGCTCGCTCCACACTCCTCCATCTGCACACGAAAAAGCAATATGACGATTATACAGAGCTTCACGCATAGGAACATCGAAACGGATACCCAAACTACGAATGAAATCTTTCTTCTGATCTCCGTCATAGATGAAGCTATGTACCATTTTGATCTGTTCACTACCACCATAAAAGTAGAGACGTACCACAAAAGGAAGCCACTCACGGTTATTCCGTTTGTTCATATCAGAGTTATTCGCATAGTTCCCTTCCCCTTCAGAGTGATTCGTATCAATCTTCTTATTCCTGTTCCGATGTATCCCTTCCAACTTTACAAGTGCCCGTACAGAGCCCAGACGTTCTATGGTTACTGATTTTATTTCTCCTATGTAATGAGTAAAAGATATTTGAGATGTATTTTCTTGAATCGGCTCGTTTTGCGTATTACAAATCAGACGCGCTTTCTCTCCTACTTTAGTTCCCTTATATAATAGGCTATCAATCAGGAAATCTCCGCGTCGGGGAATAAATACGGAAATTAGCCCTGTTTCAATTTGAATATCTTCAGGCGTTTCAGTGATTGCAATAGAAGCATTAGGCTGTTTATTGATAGTTTTTGCTTTCCGGGGGGCTTTTTCTAATGTCAGTCTTTCTGTTCCGGCAGGAATGACTCCGGCAACTCCGCTCCATTTCACGGAACCATCCGGCCAGTAAGCCAATGGCCAAGTATCTACCGGAATCTCTTGATTTCTATCTGTTTTTAACCGCAATGAAGTTTCTGGAAATAGGTAGCCTTCATCAAAAGGAACTCCGAAGCTTACAGCTTTGTCTTGTTCAGGAGTATTGCCGATCCAATGTAAAGGAACAGTAGACGTTTGGGGTGGCAAACATTCATAGCGGAAGTTTGTAATGCGGGTACGGGATAAGGTGGTACGAAAGCCGAACCATCCTTCTGTCAGAGGTTCGGCATCGCGGAAGTCCACCAGTCGCTTGCCGTCTATGTAATAACTAACCCTATTATTTTCATTTGTTATCTTAATGTGATACCAGTGATTCGCTTTTAGCAAATGTTCGGTATCTGTATATTCTTTCAATATGGCAGGACGTACTTTGGGATCTGTGATTCCTGCTTCATTGCCGTCATAACGACGGAAGCGTGTAGTAGAGTTATAATTTCCACCATATCCCATGTAATAGAGTTGCAAAGAATAACAATTCAGAAAGATTCCGCTACGCCACTTCTCACGTTTCCATATATTATCAGGATGTTTGGGGTCCGAAGCCATCCAAAAGCAATTCAGGTCACTCAAACGGTCTCCTTCTTTTTCTACAACTACACATGCATCATATTCAATGGTTACCCGTCCGCTCATCTTTTCTTTCCTCCATAAGGTAAGGCCTTTAGGAGACAGTATTTCAGCGGTATCACCCTGAAATGTCACTTTATAATCCGGAGATTCCGACTCTACCTTCCAATATTTATGAAACTGGCGGGCGTTGAGGCCGGAAACTTTATTGTTTTGTGCGTTTGTTCCTAAAGTGATGAAGAGGAACAAAAGGATAAAGAGTTTTTTCATATGTATATTTGCTATCTCACCTTACAAAGGTAGGGAGAGCCGATCAATTAAGAAATAGAATATTATCCATATATATGGCGATTCGTTCAACTATGAAAAAAAGAACAACCCGACAGTTAGCCGGATTGTTCTTTTTCAACAAACTCATATCAAATAAGAGATTTCTTATTCAAAAACCTTTTTATTCTGCTTTTTTCAAAGTTTCAGCACCTACATAGTAACCTAAGTTAGTTCCCTGGTTATATCCCATATTCTGCATCGCTTGAGACATATCATAATTATGATCGGTCATCAAGTGAGGAAGACGGAATTCGGTAGGATGATTCGTGGAGAATATATAAATAGATTTCATGTCACTTGAACCCATTATTACTTCTTCACGATAGTCACCGAGAAAATCACCATAGTAACAAGGATTGTATTTGGTGCTATGGTTACCGTCATTGCTACCGTAAGTTCCAAAATATACCAAACGAGTCTTATTCGTCTTGTTTACATCAGGGTTCTCTTTATAGCTCACGACACAAGCACGGTCCAGCATTTCTCTTGTCGGCTGCCCGCTCCAATAAATGGCTACATTATACAAAACTCCACCACCAATACCTGTAGGATATGTACTGGATACCAATCCACTGCCACTACAACTGAATACCCCTTCCTGCAAAGAAGACCAGTACTCAAAATTCGGGCTATCCGGATCGATATCTGCCACAATACAACGACCGACATCAGTAGTCGAACCCGCTCCATGGCCGGTAATCAAGCCACCATCTCTTGCATCAATCACTTGACATCCATAACCGTGTCCTTGTCCATTATAATTGCCCGGTTCTTCAAATGAAGCAACAATTTGCAATCCTGAACGGTCTTTTATAAATTTGCCAACACATAAACAGTCACCATGACCGTTTCCGGTACACCACAATTCGCTTCCATCATCATCTATAGCCGCAGAACCATACAAGATTTCATCTTTTCCATCATCGTCCAAGTCCGCTACACGAAAACTATGCGAACACATGGACAACCATTTTGAAGAATGTTCGGCTGTATCAAACTTCCAACGGGTTTCCAGTTTATTCCCTTTCAAATCGAGTGCCCATACTTGCCAATTATGATAAATACCTCTACTGATGATCAGACTGGGGTTGCTTGTTCTCACTCCGGTCGCTTCGTCAGGTATACCATCCAGATAAGCCACCCCGATAAAGAAACGGTCCATGCGGTTTCCGTAATCATCTCCCCAATATTCACTCCAATATTTAGCACGCGACGCTTTTGAACCACTTCCACCACGAGGAATATTATCCACCCGGGTAATTTCACGTCCATCATATCCACGGCAAATAGAGATATATTCGGGACCTTCCATTATCAAACCGCAAATTGTATTAATACTTGCTCCCGAATACCAGCCCACAGCGTCAGTCTGACGAATTCGATAATCGTTCACATTACCATAAGCATCGGTAATGACCTTACCATCCCCAAACTTTGTACCTTCTGAAGAGCGGAAAGCTATTTCACATAAACCATCTCCATCAAAATCGTATAAAATATATGAAGTATAATGTGAACCGGAACGAATATTGATTCCCAAATCAATTTGCCACAAAAAAGTACCATCCATCTTATAAGCTTCCAACAAGGTCGAACCATTATTCCATCCCCCCTGGTTGGCACCATCATACGGTTCTCTCTTCACCACAATCTCCAATTCACCGTCACCGTCCAAGTCACCTAGCTGAATATCATCAGGAGAATATGTAATCGACGCATCGGGTACATTCATGTTTAATCTAATCTCATGATAAAACTTTTCTGCCATTTCAGAGGTAAAGGTATAATCGCAAAGCGTTTCAGCCTGATTGGCAAGAGTGACCCGGTATACATTCGTTTTTGATACATCAATATCCGCATCCACCCAAGAAGTAGTATTCGAAATAGGTTTCTCATTCAATTTCACTTCCGTCTCGCCGTCTACCGACTTATAAATATCAAAAGCAACATTAGACGGATCGGTCTTCAGTAATCTCCAGCTAATCAATGCGGATGATATGCCGGAAGAGTTATTGGCGTCAACATTTGGTGCCGGGTCGTAACTAACCCACATTGCACGGCTACCCGTTATAACTTCAGTAGGCAGAGGCGGCAACTCCTCTTCCGTCTGATTGCCATTGTTCACTTCAACGACGGGGTCATTATCCGAGCAGGCAACTATGGCCAGCAGACAAAACAGCCCCAGTATTATATAATGTTTCTTCATTTCTTTCGTTTTTTTATTCTATAAACATCCGTTCTATGCAAGAATATCCTATCACTATTCATCAGCATTCCGGTTGTGGGTTACCACCCCGGATTCTGCTCCAAATTAGGATTCTTAGATTTTTCACTCTGCGGAATCGGGAAGAAATACATCTTATCATCCCAACTTCTTTCTTTTACCTTACGTTCATACGTATAAGTATCATCCCCATTCTTCGTAATCTTCATTTCAACAATGTTCTTGAAATGTTTGTCACCCTCCTTCCAACGACGTACATCCCAAAAACGATGTCCTTCAAAGGCCAATTCTACCATACGTTCATTCTGATATTTCTTCCAGAAAGCATCATTGGTCATCCCTTGAGGGAATCCGGGCATCTCGGCACGCGTACGAACTACTTTGATAGCATCCACAGCCGAAGTTGTAAATTCATTATCCGTTGCATACGGACTACCCAGATACTTATATACAGCTTCCGCATAATTCAAATAGAACTCTCCAAAACGGAATGTAATCCATGAATGATAGGTCTTTGAAGCTGTACCGGCACGTAAGTCTACTGCCGTCTGACAATACTTCTTCAGATAATAGCCAGTCGGAGTTCCGCCACTCAAAGGCTCCGCATTTAGTCCGCCCTGATAGGTTTGCAGAGGAACAGTATTCCAGTTAGGCCACTTTTCGTCCCCATTCTTGGCAATAGTCAGATAGAAACGAGGGTCGCGGTTGGTATAATAAGGATTAGCAGGATCATAGTTATCCAACTCGTCCGGACGCAACCCTGTATCCTTCATCTCATACGCATCCACCAGTGTCTGTGTGGGACAGTTTCCACCTTTACAATTTTCCAACCCTACCGGGAAGTTATATCCCTCAAAAGAATTAGTGGTAGTAGTGGCACGACGGAGAAAAATCAATTCATTAGTAGCGTCATTGTAATTGTCCTTGCTCCAAAGTGATGAATAATCCTCCACTAAGAGTTTTGCCTTTTCAGCAAACCCATTACTGTCATCTAAAATTTCCTTATTGGCTTTAGCTGCACGATACCACAGTTCTCTATTATCAGTCGGATTAAATAAAGGACTTGCCGCATACAATGCTGCACGAGCTTTCAAGGCCAATACCGTTTTACGGTTGGCACGTCCTGTTTCCGCCGGACTACTAGGCAATGCCATATCTCCCAGTTTACTGTAATCGACGATAATCTTATCTTTAATATCATCACATTCGGCTATGATATAATCAAAAATCTCCTGTGCCGGTCTGCGCGATAACGTATTCGATTCTTCGGCTGTTAATATATGGTCGCTAAACGGCACATCTCCATATTGCCGTACCAAGTTAAAGTAGAAATATGCACGAAGGAAACGTACCTCATACTGGTAATTGGTATAGCGGAACATCTGTTGTGCATAATCACTGTTCAAAGCCAACTCGGGAAATGTCAGTCCGGTAAACTTCTCCAGATATAAATTACAATTGGCTATCCCTTCATAACAGGACGTCCACATGCTACTTTTAGCATTCGACGGACTCCAAGAACCATTGTAAAAGTCTTCAATCTGATTTCCCGAATAAGCATATTCGGACTCATCGGTAGCAGAACCAAGAATTGCCCCGCTATAGTTTCCAAAGTCCACATCCATGGACAAATAGATATTTGTTATCAGCCCTCCTACATTACCGAAGTTGAGCTTCACAAAATCCTCATCATAATTATTGTACTCATGATATTCCATCTTATCTGAGCAGGAACCGAGTGCGGCTACACACATCATTCCGTAGATAATGTTTTTCAGTTTCATTCTTTCGCTTTGTTTTTATGATTAAAAACCAATCGTAACACCGACTACTACACTCTTATTCAGCGGAGTCGCTACACCATAACATTCCGGATCTGTCACATCAATATGATCTGAACAGAACAAGTCTGTTCCTCTGACATATAACTTGGCACTCCCCAATATCTTAGTCTTCTTCATCCATTCTTCCGGAAATCTGTAATACACCTCCGCGTTACGTAACTTCAAGAATGACCGGTCCGCCAACCAAACTGTATTAGCCTGATAGTTATTGGCATTACTCTGTGAACTCAAACGAGGATATTTGGCATTTTGATTTTCCGGTGTCCAACGATTCTCATAATAATGAGTAGAAAGTGTCGTATTATTTATCAACGGCCAAAACATACTCTTCGTATTCAAGACAGCAGAATAGTTACCTGTTCCCTGAAACATTACATCTACTCCAATCCCTTTCCATTCGGCTCCCAAATGGAAAGAATAATAAATTTCTGGAGCCGTCGTACTATAACCGATAGCTGTTTTATCATTGGCATCAATGATTCCGTCTCCATTCACATCTTTATATTTTATGTCTCCCGGCACTACCGTACTAAAGTTTTGCGGAAGGCTGTTTGCTATATCTTCTTTATCTTTGAAGAAACCTTCAGCTACCATTCCATATACTTGTCCCAACCGATTTCCTGTTTGCACAAGATTCTTATACAAACGCGGTTCTTCCAGTTGTTCCTTAATTTCATTCTTATTCCAAGCAAAATTACCGCCAAGTTTGAACACTACATCTCCTAACCGTTTCGTATAGTTAAGTCCTAGTTCCACGCCATAGCTATCAACGATTCCGGCATTCTCGAACGGAGCATCTACGCCCAACACATCGGTATATTTTCCTTCGGAAGAGACCCAAATATCTTTTCTCCGTTGGTAATAGCCTTCTGCCGTCACGTCCAGTCCATTGAACAACACGGCATCAACACCAACATTGTATTTATACGCTTTCTCATGTGTCGAATTAGCAGTTGCCAGGCACCCGATAATAGTACTTCCGAATTCAGAGTCGTAACTACTGTTAAACTTATATTGCGTACCGGTAGTCGTATAAATCTGATCCCAATAGTCATATACGGTAGTACTTCCGTCTTTAGGCAGATAATCAACATTGATCACTCCAAACGAAGCGCGCAATTTCAGGAAGTTCACCCAAGACACATCTTTCAACCATTTTTCTTCCGAAAGCACCCAAGCAGCAGAAATGGTAGGCGAGAAAGCCCATTTATGCCCCGGTGCCAATAAACTGGAGGCCGAGCCAACCAATGCCAGATCCAAATAATAGCGATTAGAGAAGCCTACATGATTATACCAGGAAACATTTTGCCGATAAATAGTGGTATTCAGACCGTATGAATCACGATATTCATAATCCCATTTCAATTGAGAATACACATCCCACTTCCGAAACGAGCGATTGTAATCGACACTACCTGCAAAGTTAAATTGGCGCGCCCAGTTGTCAATACCTGCACCCGAACCCATTTCACTGGATTCGCCACCTGAAATGGCAGTATAAAACGGACCGTTAGTTGTCCAGCTTGTTGCATAACCGGCATACGTATAAGTCTTGCTATGATCTTCCAGAATATTGGAATAGTTGTCATAAGCTAAACGAAAGTTTGCTCCCAATCCTTTCAGCAAACCAGATAAATCTTGTGACAAGGTAAGGTCGGCAAACAAACTGCGAGAGTGTCCTTTAGAATAAGCAGCTCCCTGCGATTGTGCGACAGGATTCGATGTTCCCGCCCAAGTAGTACTTCCTCCCCAACTGTCATCTTCCGTACGAACCGGAAAAGCTGCAGAAGGAATCGAATAAATCATATCCCATAGGTTAACCGAAGCCCCCGGAATCCGAGATTCGGACAAGGTACCGAGAAGATTCAACTTCAATTTGGTAGTGGCGGTTAAATCAATATCCAGATTTGTACGCAAATTAGCACGTGAATACATATTCTGTGTAGAATATCCGTCATTTGCATTCGGGGTTTTGATAAACCCTTTGTCTGTTAATAAATTCGCCATAGTATAGTAGCGGAACTTTGCTCCTCCCCCACGGAATTCGATCGTATATTTATTAGAAACTCCTCTGTCTTTAAAGGTTTCATCAATCCAGTTCACATTAGGATAGAGATAAGGGTACATACGGGAAGCCCCTCCACTACCTACTCCATTACGGAAAGCATTGACTTCTTCCGGAGTATACCGAGCTCCCAAACCTTCATATCCACGCGCTTCATTCACTGCAGAAGCATACGTAGCTGCATCTACAAATTCCGGACGTCGAGACTGAGTGTTAATGATATGATCATACGTAAAAGTTATCTCTTTTGTTTTGTACTTACCACGCTTTGTAGTAATCAAGATCGCACCGTTCACCCCTTTGTATCCGTACAATGCCACAGCCGCGGCATCTTTCAGGATGGAAACGGATTCTACTTCTTCTGGGCTCACCAAGCTCATGTCTCGTTCCAAACCGTCAACCAGCACAAGCGGTGTACTACTTGACAAGCTCTGCAAACCACGTACATAAAAGGTAGGATCTGCCATTAACCCGGTACTGGCCGCATTCTGCAAAGTAGTAAGGCCCAATCCATATCCATATAAAGAATTGGATATATTCCGGGAAGACCGCTTATTAAACTCTTCGTTATAGGTGGTAGAAACAGCTGCTGTTGATTCATGACGACTGAATGTCCGGTTAGCTCCCACATCAATAGTCTGAGCTGCATATCCCATCACAATAGTCATCGGACCATCAGTCTTTGCCACAACTGTGGTAGAGCCTTTGTCGACAGAAACGACACTCAAACGTTGTCCTTTCTCGACCGCAATCTCGAATTTACCATCTTTATCAGTTTCAACCCGGGTCTCCACTGCGCCACCTTCCACATTAACGGACGCTCCATAGACTGGGTTTCCCGATTTATCAACAACAATACCTATAATGTTGTTGTCTGTATTCTGTGCTCTGACCGGAATGCTCAAACAAACCAGTAAAGCCAGTATCAGAATCTTATTTTTTCTCATATAAATCAATATTCAATATTGTTTTAATCTATTTCGCTGTCTCACATTACCAACCCGGATTCTGAATCAATCCATATCCTTTGTTAATTTCCGTTTGCGGGAATGGAGAAAGATACCATTTGGGATCAAATCCGTATGTCCACCAACGACGGACCGGTTTGGATAACTCAAACCTTTCATATTCAAAACGAGTAGGCTGCAATGCCCCCTTGTTCTTATCTCCTTCATTCCATTTAGCATTTCCCGTTATACGATTACCGGTATCATCCAAACGATAGGTGAGCAACCCGTGCAGGCGCTTCTCGAAACGATCGGCACGTTTGTAACGGATAAGATCAAAGTAACGGCTATCTTCAAGCCCCAATTCCCGAACACGCTCGCACAGCAATTCTTCCAATAAGGCTGCTTTGTCAGAAAGTAAATTCTTATCTGTAACACACTCCGCCAAATCTTTCTTCAATCCTACACGGGCACGTACTATATTCATTTGGTTAATAGCGCCCCGGTGATCATTCTTGGCTTGAAGCAAGGCCTCTGCATAAGTTAAATAAATGTCAGATAAACGAAGATATACCCAATGCGTATACTGACGTTGGTACTCTGTTCCCAAATAATATTTCATATTTTTATAACCAGTCGCATAGTTACCTGATTCAAGTGCAGCATTTTGTCCTTCATCGTATCCTCCGACCCACAATTCATAAGGTAAACCGGACATTGTTCCTGCACTCCAGTCTAACATCTTCGGCAATCCGTTTACCATGCAATGCTCATACAGACGAGGATCACGGGTTAATACGATTTCCGACAATAGTTGTTCTCCATTTTTGAATGTTCCGGTCAGGAACATTGCATCCAACTTACCTTCTGTTTCCGTCTTTTTCCAGTCAAACGGAGTACCGTCGGCCCATGGGAACATCTCCACATATTCCTGTGTAGGCGGATATTCGGTACGACAAAGTGACGGAACAGCCCAGGAATGCCACATATAAGAACTTGAGTTGAAAGCGTCCGACATATTCGTGCGGACAGAATGCAAGACCTCCTTG
>OGPY01001400.1_pt1 | contig 18139 bp, 11 predicted proteins | sample 1553121 | NCBI WGS metagenome assembly OGPY01 (sample SAMEA2580004, study PRJEB22360) | human gut metagenome
AGAGCACCTGACTCTTAATCAGGGTGTCCAGGGTTCGAACCCCTGATCGCGCACTATAAAAGCACTGTTTTGGATGACAAGTAGAGAGCATCGGGGACGGTGCTTTTTTTCGTGCAGTTTGCACAAAAGAGAAGTCACACTTGTTGACCGTAATTTGTGTTGAGTTCAGGAATCAAAAATTGGCTGTGCTTTTTTCTCCGGTGTACGCCTTTGGACTTGTTAGAATGATTCGGGTGTGTTATATTAGACATAGAACTCTAAAATCAAGTCGAACGTATGCGAGACTTGGCATGCGATTCTGGTCGGTTTGGATGATATTTACTTAGCAGAATCGATGTGCATTTACACATAATAAGACAGGGGTTGATATCATGGGATTTTTTGACAAAGCTTTAAAAAAGGTACAGGATGTGGGAGAAAACATTGCCGCATCAGCAAACAATGTAAAAACAGTTGTTGAGACAAGTGTACAGGATACAATGGAGATCACCGGTCTGAAAAGACAGATCCGTGAATTAGAGAAAGAAATGGATGCACAGTATCTGCAGATCGGAAAGAAATATGCAGAATTTGTAGCAGATATGGATGATGCAGAACCGGAAACAGCAGAAAATGAAGCAGCCGAAGCAACAGAATCTTCAGAAGTGATCGATGAAGTGAAGGCAGAAGCAGCAGCTGAAACCATCGACGAAGTGAAAGCAGAAGATACAGCAGAAACGATCGACGAAGAAAAAGAAGCATCCGAGGAGCCGGCAGAAGATAAAGTTGCAGAAGAATCTGATGAGGACGAAGAGCCGGTGTTTGATGTTTCTGATTTCCTGACGATCATCAAACAGGATCAGGCAAAGAAAAAGGAGCTGGAAAATCAGCTGGCGGAAGTAGAGAAGAGAGCAAAACAGAATACACTTCTTCGTGAGAAGACAAAAGCGGAAGAGTCTTTTGAACAGGAAAAAGGCGTTCTCGACAAAGCACTTGCCATGGAAATTATTTCTAAGGAAGAATATGAGCAGAAGCTGAATATTGCCAGGAAAAAAGTAGAAAATTTTGAAGAGATCAAAAAAATCGAGCAGCAGTTCGAGATGGGCATTATCACAAAAGAAGAAAAAGATGAGAAAATAAATGCCATTCTGAATGCCTGACAAATCTGGTGTCTGCTTTACAGAATCAAAATCAGGTTGTATAATCGGGGCAGAATGTCGTCCGATGGATGGACGAAATGGATAAAGGAGATGTAGAAGTTATTATGGTAAAGATTGATATTATTTCCGGTTTTTTGGGTGCAGGTAAAACGACCCTGATCAAAAAACTGTTACAGGATGCATTTAAAGGACAGCAGGTGGTATTGATTGAGAATGAATTCGGCGAGATCGGTATTGACGGTGGATTTTTGAAAGATGCAGGAATCGAGATCAAGGAAATGAATTCCGGCTGTATCTGCTGCTCTCTGGTAGGAGATTTCGGAACTGCTTTGAAAGAAGTGGTAGAGAAATATCACCCGGACCGCATCGTGATCGAGCCGTCAGGTGTCGGCAAACTTTCTGACGTTATCCATGCAGTTGAAAATCTGCATCTGGAAGCAGACGGAGAAGTGAAACTGAACAGTGCCGTTACGGTTGTCGATGTTCTGAAATGCAAAATGTATCTGAAGAACTTTGGTGAATTCTTCAAGAATCAGGTAGAAGCAGCCGGCACGATCATCCTGAGCCGTACCGATAAAGCCGATACGGAAAAAGTAGAGGCAGCTGTAAAAATGCTCCGCGAACTGAATCCGGAAGCACACATTATTACCACACCGGTTGAAGTACTGGGTGGTAAGAAAGTACTCGATACGATGGAAGGTGCCATCATCAACCTTGCGCAGGTAGAAGGGGAAGAGCATCATCACCATCATCATGACCACGACGAGTGCTGCTGCGGCCATGACCACGATGAGGAGCATGAGCACCATCATCACGATCATGATGACGAGTGCTGCTGCGGTCACGATCACGAGGAACACGAGCATCACCATCATGACCATGATGACGAATGCTGCTGCGGTCACGATCACGACCATGAGCATCATCATCACGATGATGCGTGTGGCTGCGGTCACGAGCATCACCATCATCACCACGCAGACGAAGTTTTCACAAGCTGGGGTCAGGAGACTGTGAAGACCTTCACCAAAGAGCAGATCGAAGGCATCTTAAAGAAACTTTCCGAGGATACCGCTTATGGTATGGTTCTTCGGGCCAAAGGTATGGTAGCAGGCGCCGATGGACAGTGGATCTATTTCGATATGGTTCCGGAAGAGTACGAAGTACGTGACGGAGCACCGGAATTCACCGGAAGAATCTGTGTCATCGGTTCCAAATTAGCAGAAGATAAGCTGGCAGAGCTGTTCGGACTGTAAAAATACAAAGTAGCTGCGAAAATTACGGTCCGCAGGGTACCTGTGAACTGTAGTGAAGCTGCCGCATCAGAAACAAAATCCGATGTGGCAGCTTTTTTCTTGATTTAGAGACAAAGCAAAAGGCACGCCCGGAATCTCAGCCGCAAAAGCAAGTGCAGAAAGATTCCGGGAGTACGTCAAAGACAACGGAGGTACAAAATGTACGAAGAAGACGAAGTAGAAATTCCGATTTATCTCATAACAGGATTTCTGGAGAGTGGAAAAACCTCTTTTATCAATTTTACCGTAGCACAGGAATATTTCCAAATTGACGGGCCGACCCTTCTGATCACAACCGAAGAGGGTGAGGTAGAGTATGACGAAAAAGAACTGCTCAAACACAATACAGTACTGGAAATCGTAGAAGGACCGGAGCAGTTTACTTTAGATTACCTGAAAAAACTGAACCGTAAATATCGCCCGGAGCGTATTATTCTGGAATACAATCCGCTCTGGAGTGTAAAAAAACTCGAAGAAATGGAGCTGCCGCGCGGCTGGGGCATTGTACAGGAGATTGTGACAGTCGATGCAAGCTGCTTCCAGATTTATATGCAGAATATGAAATCTGTTTTCATGGAGATGGCAAAAAATGCGGATATGGTTATGTTCAACCGCTGTCGTCCGGAAGATCCGCTTCCATCCTTCCGCCGCAGCATCAAAGTAGTCAACCAGGCGTGCGACGTTCTGTTTGAGAACGAAGAAGGCGAAATTGACAACATTTTTGAGGATCAGATGCCGTTTGATACCGATGCCGATGTGATCGAGATTGATGACGCCGATTACGGAATCTGGTATGTCGATATGGGCGACAACCCGGAGCGTTACGAGGGCAAGACTGTTCATTTCCGCGGTATGGTATTAAAGAGCAAGGATGTCGGAGCCGATTTCTTTGTTCCGGGTCGTATGGCAATGACCTGCTGTGCAGATGATACTTCTTTTATCGGCTATGTCTGCAAATGCGCAAGCGCCAAATCTCTCGTAATGGGTTCCTGGGTTGACGTGACTGCAACGGTAAAATGGGGCTATATGAAGGTTTACGATGGCGAAGGCCCGGTTCTGTATGCAAAAGAAATCAAACCGGCCAAAAAGCCGGAGAGCGAACTGGTATATTTTAACTAAAGAAAAAGAACAATCATACATCAGACAACAGAGGGCAGGGAAAGTTTTTTCTGCTCTCTGTTGTCTGCATTGCAGGAGGAAGTATGTTTATTATAGTAGGTTTGGGAAATCCGACGCGCCAGTATGAGGGCACGAAGCACAACGTCGGATTCGACACCATCGATTACCTGATCGACGAATATCAGATCCCGTCTTCCGGTGCAGGCCACAAGGCGCTGTTCGGAAAGGGCATGATCGCAGGCCAGAAAGTCATTGTTGCAAAGCCGATGACATATATGAACCTGAGCGGTGAGTCCGTGCGGGAGCTGGTGAACTATTACAAAGTGGATCCGGAGAGCGAGCTGATCGTGGTTTACGATGATATCAGCCTGGCGCCGGGACAGATCCGTATCCGCAAAAAAGGAAGCGCGGGCGGCCACAATGGCATCAAAAACATCATCGCTAATCTTGGCACCGACCGTTTTATGCGTGTGAAGGTCGGCGTCGGTGAGAAACCGAAAAACTGGGATCTGGCGGACTACGTGTTAAGTCCGTTTACGAAAGACGAACGTCCCCTTGTAAATCTGGCGATCGAGCATGCGGCAAAAGCAATCGAGCAGATGCTGAACGGGGATGTGGACGCAGCTATGAATGAGTATAACCGCAAATCTGCAAACCCGGCAGAGTAAGGAAAATGAAAGCGTTATTAGAACCGATCAAAGAAATTGCCCGTTTTGACGAGCTGTTCCGTGATCTGAAAAAAGGAACCGCAGGTGTGACGGTGATCTCGGGCTGTCTGGAAAGCCAGAAAGCCCACATGATCGCAGGCCTCTCCGAGGATGCCCCGGTGCGGCTTCTGATCGCGGAAAATGAATTAAAAGCAAAAGAATTATATGAGGATTACCGGCTGTACGATGCGGAGACGCTGTATTATCCGGCGAAGGACCTGATTTTCTATCAGGCAGACATTCACGGAAATCTGCTGATCCGGCAGCGGCTTCAGGTGATCCAGGCACTTCTTGAGCGGAAGGAAGTTACCATCATCACCAGTGTAGGGGGATGTATGGACTTTCTTCTGCCACTTGACGTGTTCGAAAAACATTGCATCCATCTGCGCAATGACAGCGAACTCGATCTGGATAAAATAAGAAAAGAGCTGGTGCGGCTCGGCTATGAGAGTACCTTTCAGGTGGAGTCGACCGGCCAGTTTTCCGTGCGCGGCGGCATTCTCGATATTTATCCGCTGACGGAACAAAATCCGATCCGGATTGAGCTCTGGGGCGATGAGATAGATTCCATCCGAAGCTTCGATGCGGAGAGCCAGCGGTCGATTGAAAACCTCGAGGAAATCACAATCTATCCGGCATCGGAGCTGATTTTAACAGAGGACACGATTGCGCGCGGCGTAAAAGCTATAAAAAAAGAGGCGAAAGCGCAGAGCACAAAATTTCGCGACAAGATGATGACAGAGGAAGCGGCAAGGATCCGCCATGCGGCAGAGGAAATCTGCGATCAGATCGGCGAGGGCGAAATTCTGCAGGGAGCGGAGCAGTATCTTCATTATTTTTATCCGGAGACCGTCTCGTTTCTTGAGTATCTGCCGGAGAACAGCCGCATTTTCCTCGATGAGCCGAACCGCATCATCGAGTGTGCCGATGCGCTGGAAGCAGAATTTCAGGAGAGCGTGAGCCACCGTCTCAAAAAGGGATACCTCCTGCCGGGACAGGCGAAGCTGATGTGCAGTACGGCGGAGCTTGTGGCAAAACTGAACCGCTGCGGCTGTGTTGCCGTGTCGCTGATGGAGCCGCAGAAGGGCGAGTGGAATATCCGTGACGAGTTCAGTGTGACGGTGAAATCGGTTAATTCGTATAACAATCAGTTCCCGCTTCTGGTAAAAGATCTGAAATCCTGGAAAAAAGCGGGTTACCGTATTGTACTGGCGAGTCCGTCGCGGACGAGGGCGCAGCATCTGGCGGAGGACCTGCAGAATGAGGAGATTCCGGCCTTCTACAGCGAGAATGAGGAGCGTGTTCTGAAACCGGGCGAGGTCATGCTGATCCACGGCGCGGCCCGCAGAGGCTTTGAATATCCGATGCAGAAATTTGTGCTGATCACAGAGACGGATATTTTTGGAAAAGAGAAGAAGAAAAACCGGAAGAAATCGGAGTATTCCGGTCAGAAAATCCAGAATTTTGCGGATCTTTCGATCGGTGACTATGTCGTGCACGAGAGCCACGGTCTTGGTATTTACCGCGGTATCGAGAAAATTGAGATGGACCGCGTAACGCGTGATTATATGAAAATCGAGTATGCGGGCGGATCGAACCTCTATGTGCTGGCCACCCAGCTCGATACGCTGCAGAAGTATGCGTCCGGCGAAGCTGCAAAGGTGCCGAAGCTGAATAAAATCGGCGGTCAGGAATGGAATAAGACGAAAACACGGGTTCGCCATGCGGTAAAAAATATCGCACAGGATCTCGTGAAGCTGTATGCCGAGCGGCAGGCGTCATCCGGCTATCAGTTCGGAAAGGATACGATCTGGCAGAAGGAATTTGAGGAACTGTTTCCGTTTGAGGAGACGGACGATCAGCTTGCGGCGATCGAGGCGACAAAGGCGGACATGGAGAGCAAAAAGATCATGGACCGCCTGATCTGCGGCGATGTCGGATACGGCAAAACCGAGGTTGCAATCCGTGCAGCGTTCAAGGCAGTACAGGAGAGCAAACAGGTCGTCTACCTCGTTCCGACCACCATTCTGGCACAGCAGCATTACAATACGTTCGTTGAGCGCATGAAGGACTTTCCGGTGCGCGTTGATCTTCTGTGCCGGTTCCGCACGCCGGCAGAGCAGAAAAAAACGCTGGAGGATCTGAAAAAAGGACTCGTGGATATTGTCATCGGAACACACCGCGTTCTGTCGAAGGACGTAAAGTTCAAAGATCTTGGCCTTCTGATTGTCGATGAGGAGCAGCGGTTCGGCGTGACGCATAAAGAAAAAATCAAACAGCTGCAAAAAAATGTGGATGTTCTGACACTGACGGCGACGCCGATTCCACGTACCATGCACATGAGCCTGATCGGCATCCGGGATATGAGTGTGCTCGAGGAAGCACCGCAGGATCGACAGCCGATCCAGACCTTTGTCTGTGAATACAATGAAGAAATGGTTCGCGAGGCGATTAACCGTGAACTTGCGCGGGGCGGGCAGGTTTACTATGTCTATAACCGTGTCCAGTCGATTGCGGATATGGCGAACACGATCCAGAAGCTCGTGCCGGATGCAAATGTAGGCTTTGCGCACGGACAGATGAAAGAGCGTGAGCTGGAAAAGATCATGTACGGCTTTATCAACGGAGAGATCGATGTGCTCGTGTCAACAACGATCATTGAGACAGGACTCGATATTTCGAATGTCAATACCATGATTATCCATGATTCCGACCAGATGGGACTGTCACAGCTCTATCAGCTCCGCGGCCGCGTCGGACGGTCGAATCGGACTTCCTACGCATTTCTGATGTACCGCAGAAACAAGATGTTGAAGGAAGTGGCGGAGAAGCGTCTCCATGCGATCCGTGAATTTACGGAGATGGGAAGCGGCTTTAAAATTGCGATGCGTGACCTTGAGATCCGCGGCGCCGGAAATCTGCTGGGCGCGGAGCAGTCTGGGCATATGGAATCGGTTGGATACGATCTCTATTGTAAAATGCTCGCAGAGGCTGTCCAGGAGGCGAAGGGCATCGCACCGGCAGAAGCGTTCGAGACAACGATTGATCTGAATGTCAGTGCCTATATTCCGGACAGCTACATCAGCAACGAGTCTCTGAAGCTTGACACCTATAAGCGAATTGCGGCGATTGAAAATAAGGAAGAGTATGAGGACATGACGGAGGAGCTGACCGACCGCTTCGGGGAACCGCCGAAAAATGTACAGAATCTTCTGGCTGTTGCAGAACTGAAAGCGCTGGCGCACTGTGCGTATGTGACGGAGCTGAAACAGATGGGCGATTCGGTACGAGTCACCTTACAGCAGCATGCAAAAATCGATGTGGCGCGGATTCCGGAGCTGCTGCAGAAATACCGAGACGAACTGAAATTCCAGATGGAGTCGCTGGCGTTTGTCTACACGCCGCGGCGGAGAAATTCAAAGGAAAAGATCGATCTGCTGGAGAAGAGCCATGCACTGGTGGAAGATCTGCTGCAGATCACACAGGAGTGAAATACTCGCATAACCACAAAATCGTGTGAAAAAGGCGTGAACAGGGAAGAAAAAAGTTGCCCTGTATCAACAAAAAGGGTATAATAGGAAAAGCGTTTATAAAAATCGATGCAGGACCGGAAATTCGAACGTGTAAAAAGAAAAACTCTTTTTGAGCATACATTTCGCCCTGCATGAGGAGGAAGTAATGAAAAATTTAAAAGCAAAAGCAGTCTGCGTTATGCTGAGTGCTTCGATGGCAGCGATGGGACTGACCGGCTGCGGTTCCGACAATGTGGACGGAACAAAAACGGCAGTTACTGTAAATGACGAGTCGATTACACTCGGACAGGCAAATTTCATGCTGAGATATCAGCAGGCAACCATGTACAATTATTATTCCAAGATGTACTCTATGTACGGAATGCAGATGCCGTCTGAGATGTACGACAAGGAAGGCGACGATGGAAAGACTACCGGGGAAACGTTCAAGGAGCAGTCTCTTGATACGATCGAAAAAGAGCTTCTGATGCGGCAGCACGCAGAGGAATACGGAATTTCCCTGACAGACGAGGAAAAACAGCAGGCGAAAGAGGCTGCACAGGCATTCGCAGATAAGAACGGTGACGATGTGATGAAAAAGCTGCACGCAACCGTTGAGGACATCCAGGATGCACTGGAGCTGTATGTTATTCAGACCAGAATTTATGATCCGATCATCGCAGATGTAGATACCGAGGTATCCGATGAAGAGGCAAAGCAGACCTCCATCAGCTACATCACGGTATCCACAGCAGGAACCGAGAAGGATGACGATGGAAAAACGATTGATTTGACGGACGAGGAAAAAGCGGCAAAGAAAGAAATCGCACAGAGATTCCTGGATCTCTTAAAAGAGTCTGAGGATCCGGCAACCGCATCGTTTACCGATCTGCGCAAGGAGCTGAACGATCAGTTAAATGCGGAGAATACCGCAGATTCCACCGATTCTGCAGATGGCTCCGATGAGAGCAGCTCTTCTTCCGATGCTTCCGACACAAGCGCATCCGACGCTTCAAGCGCGAGCACATCGAGCAGTTCCGACAGCGATTCCTCCTCTGAGGTTTCTTATCTGACCTCTTCCGAGACATCCTTTGGAACCGGATCGGAGAAAGACGATGACGATACCTGTTCTCTTGGAGATAAAGTAGCGGAAGAAGCAGCAAAGCTGAAGGATGGCGAGTATTATGACGGTGTCATCGAAGGCGACGATGCATATTATGTGATCCGTGTAGATAAAGCATTCGACAAGGATAAAACCGAGTCCAGAAGACAGACTATCATTTCCAACCGCAAATCGGATAAGTACAACGATACACTGGACGGATGGGTGAAGGAGAGCGATATCAAGGTCGCATCCAACTGGAAAAAGCTTGAGGTAACAGACGCAGATCTGTATACGATGACAGTTGACAGCGCTTCTACAGATTCCACAGATGGAACCACAACGGACAGTACAACAACGGACAGTACCGCAACGGACAGTACAACGTCTGACAGCACGACATCAGGCAGTACCGAAACGACATCGACAAGCAGCACAGGCACTGATTCGACGTCTTCAAGCACTGCAGAATAAAAGCATACGATACAGGACAAACGGCAGCCGGATCCGGGAGAGGGGTCCGGCTGCTGTTTGTGTCTGAAAATATTTTTGAACAAAAAAAAGAAAATAATAGGGAATTTGTAGAATAAATTGACAATAGTAAGAAGTTCATTTAAAATGAAATTACAACCAGAGTGTATTTCGCAAATTGCGGAAATAATTTTTCAGACACGCTCTAATGTTCAGGCGAAAACGATGTACCAGGAAAGAAGGTGGAGAAATGAAGAAAGCAGTAATTTCCGTACTTGTCGGTACAGCAGTACTGGCTTTCGTTGCGTGTGGAAAAAATGCTGCAACGGAAAACAGTTCCGATTCGGGTGTTTCAACGGTATCGGCATCCTCGCAGGTGGAAAATGGACAGAAAGCAACCCGTGTGAACCAGGGAACAAATTTGTCTCCGGGGTCACCGAAGAATATCCCGTCCGGTGGGGGGAACAGCTCGGGCAGGACACATCATTCGGAGACGCATCATTCGGAGACACATCATTCAGACGCGCATCATGATTGAGAATGTCGGGGTTTGCTGAACATTCATGAACAGAAACAGACGAAGGGGTATCCAAAACGGATACCTCTTTTCTACTTGTCGGGAAAACAATACAATGCTATACTGAACATGAATTTGACGCGAAAAGCGCGGCAGGTTCAGAAAAAACAGCCGGGATTTGTCAGTATACGCGGACATGTGCTGCAGGGAACTCGGGCAGAATGGAGAAAAGAAAATGACAAGAGAAGAATTTGAACAGCTTGCCGGAGCAGGTGTCATTTTATTGGATGGCGCAACCGGATCAAATCTGACAAAAGCGGGAATGCCAAAAGGAGTCAGTACAGAACTTTGGGTTCTGGAGCATCCTGATATTCTGGCAAATTTACAGAAGGCTTACGTGGAGGCGGGAAGCCAGATTGTCTATGCGCCGACCTTTGGTGCAAACAGACTGAAATTAGCGGATTATGGAAGAGAAAACGAGGTGGAGGAGCTGAATGCACGCCTGGTGGATATCTCGAAAAAAGCGCTTGCCGGAACAGGTGCGCTGATTGCGGGAGATTTTTCTACGCCGGGAAAAATGCTACAGCCAAAAGGCGATCTCTCTTATGAAGAGCTGCTGGAATCCTACACAGAGCAGGTAACAGCGGTAGCAAATGCAGGCGTGGATCTTCTGATAGCGGAGACGATGCTGAGCGTAGACGAAACGTGTGTCTTTATGGATGCTGCACTTTCTGTCTGCGATCTGCCGATTATGTGTTCTCTGACGCTGGAAGCAGACGGTTCTGCCCTGTTCGGCGGAAACGCTGTGGAAGCAGTTGAGACACTGCAGGAAATGGGAGCATCCGCCGTAGGACTGAACTGCTCGGTCGGACCGGATCAGCTTGAGGCAGTCGTAAATTCCATGAAAAAAGTGGCAAGAGTACCGGTTATCGTAAAACCGAATGCCGGACTGCCGAAAATCACGCCGACCGGAGAGGCAATCTACAGCATGGATGCGCCGACGTTCGCAAAATATATGAACATTCTGGTAGACGCGGGTGCAGGCATTGTCGGCGGCTGCTGCGGAACGACACCGGAGTATATTCGTCTGGTGAAAGAAATGCTGGATGCGAGAAAGTAAATCAAAGATTACAATTCGCAGGAGACTGTGAGATGTAATGAATTCCCCTGTTGCGGACAAAATCTGTACGGGGGAATTTTTTTGCAAAACAGAGTTCAACGATCTGGTCTGATGGAAAGCCCGGGTGGAGAAAAAAGATAGGAAGTCTGGAAAAAAGACATGGAATTGTGGAGAAAAGTCTGGTAGAATACGTGTCGTGTGGAAAACTTTCCGTAAGAAAGGATGATGAAGGATGTATCAGAATTATATTTTTGATTTATATGGAACTCTGGTAGATATACATACGAATGAAAAGAAAGCGTATCTCTGGAAAAAAATGAGCCTGTTCTTCGGCATGAAAGGGGCCGCCTATGAGCCGAAAGAACTCCGGATGGCGTATGAGACAAAAATCAAAGAGCAGGAAGCTGCGCTTAAAATGGAATGCCGCGGCAGCCATGTACCGGAAATCGACATTGCGGATGTGTTCCGGCAGCTGTTTGAGGATCAGGCTGTTTCGGTAACGGAAAAAGAAATTGCAGATCTGGCGAAAATGTTCCGTGCGATTTCGATAGAAGAACTGAAACTGTTCCCCGGCGTGCCGGAAATGCTGCAGCGTTTAAAAGACGCAGGAAAGAAGGTTTTTCTGCTGTCCAACGCACAGGCGCTTTTCACCGCGCCGGAAATTTCCCTGCTCGGCCTTACGAAATACTTTGACGGAATCCTGCTCTCATCGGATGCCGGTGTGAAAAAGCCGGATCCGGCGTTTTATGAGATGCTGCTGAAGCAGTATCACCTCGATCCGGCAGAATGCCTGATGACAGGAAATGACGACATCGCTGACTGCCACGGTGCAGCCTCTGCCGGAATCGCAAGCTGTTACGTGGCAACGCGCCAGTCACCGAAAATCAATGGTCCGCTGCCGGAAAACTGTGAGAAGATCGCGGCGATTGCAGAGTTGTTCTGATTAAAGAGCATTCAGCAGCACTCCTGAAAAAATAATGCGAAAAAAGGGGCTGTCGCACTACGTTCATTTTCTTAGTGCAACAGTCCCTTTTGCTTATGTCCGGAAAGGAATCCTTCAGTTTTTCCGCATTCCTTTATCCCATCGGAATTTCCGATAGCAGGCATAAATCAGAACACTGCATACCAGCCATCCCGCCGGATAACCAAGTGCAATCGGAATGATGGAATCAAATATATGAGACATCACAAACAGGTAAATCTGGCGGAACACGACGAAGCTTCCGAGCATTACGATCATTGGTGTTCTGGTGTCTCCTGCGCCACGCAGGACGTTAGAATAAACCTGGTTGACGCAGCAGAGAATGTAGAACGGGGAGAGGAGATACAGGAACAGGGTTCCGTAACGAATCACAGCTGCCTCCTGGTTAAACAGATAGACCATTTGCGGAGCGAAAATCAGCAGAGGAATCATCATCACAATGGTTACAAGCTCAGCAAGCAGGAATGCGGTTGTAGCACCCTTCTTTGCACGGTCAATGTAGCTGGCACCGACGTTCTGTCCGGTGAAGGTGGTCGAAGCAAGACCAACACTCATCATCGGCAGCATCATAAACTGGTCGATTTTCATGCAGGCACTCCAGCCTGCCATAACATCCGAGCCGAATACATTGATATAGGACTGCACGAAAACGTTGGAAACGGAAGTCACCATCTGCTGGATCGCTGCCGGCAGTCCGACGCAGACGATGCGGTACAGCAAAGACCAGTCCATGCAGAGCTTTTTCCAACAGATGCGGTATGGGCCGTCTGTTGTGGTCAGCACATACAGCGTCAGAACCGCCGAAAGGCACTGTGCAATAACGGTTGCAAGCGCCACACCCTCGATTCCCATGCCGAAGGAAACGACAAACAAAAGATCGAGCACGGTATTGACAACAGCGGAAAAAATCAGGAAATACAGCGGATGGCGGGAATCGCCGACAGCGCGGAGAACGCCGGAGCCCATGTTGTAGAACATCAGACCGGCAACACCGCCAAAGTAAATTTTAAGATACGTTGCTGACTCGCGGATGACGTCGTTCGGCGTACTCATCATGCGGAGCATGTACGGTGTAATGAAGATGCCGAGAATAGTAAAGACAATAGAGAGAAAAAATGTCATCACCAGTGTCGTGCTGACGGTGCGGCTGACCTTTTCATCCGCCTTTGCGCCATAATACTGAGAGATAATGACACCGGCACCGGTGGAAAGTCCCATGAAAAAGCCGATCAGAGAATTGATGATCGGACCGACGGAGCCGACGGCGGCGAGTGCTTCCTTGCCGACAAAGTTGCCGACAACGATGCTGTCAACGGTGTTGTAAAGCTGCTGGAAGAGATTTCCGGCCATCAGCGGAAGCGAGAAGAGAAGAAGCTGTTTCCAGATAGAGCCCTGGGTCATATCGCGGGCTTTGCTCTTTTGTACTGTTTTCGTCATAGTAGTCCCCTTTTTTACGTTGATTTTACCTTCTTTTTTATTGTAGCACTTTGAAGTTGTGATGGAAATATCCATTTTTGACGTGATTTTCGGACTTTGTTGATATAAACAGCCGAAAACGGAAGTGAAAAGAATTGTTTCCGAATAAATTGTCTGGTATAATAAGAAACAGATGCGTAAATGCAAAAACGACAGTTGTTTCGAAGCCTGATGAAACGGAAGGATCGTGAAGATTTTGCAGCAGTTTTTGAAAACTGCGCATCACAGAATAGGATTGGGCAGAAAGAGGGTAGCTGAAATATGGGAGATTATTTTGTATGCAGTAAAACAGATCCGGTAGTAGAGACAAAGGCGGGAAAGGTACGTGGCTTCCGCCTGAATACGACATACGCGTTTCATGGAATCCATTACGCCGAGGCGGACCGTTTCCAGATGCCGCAGCCGGTGAAACCATGGAAAGGAATCAAAAATGCGCTGGCGTACGGCTATGTATGTCCGCTTTTAAAGCAGGACGAGCCGAACATGGAGGTGCTGGTACCGCATCGTTACTGGCCGCAGGACGAGCATTGCCAGAACCTGAATGTCTGGACACAGAGTCTTGATCCGGGTGCGAAAAAGCCGGTCATGGTATGGCTCCACGGCGGCGGCTTCAGCGCCGGCTCTGCGATTGAGCATGTGGCATATGAGGGGGATCACTTAAGCGAGTTCGGTGATGTCGTTGTTGTTTCCGTGAACCATCGGCTGAATATCCTCGGTTATCTCGATCTCTCGCCGTTTGGCGAAAAATACAAAAATTCTGCGAATGCAGGAAACGCAGATATGGTAGCTGCATTACAGTGGGTACATGACAATATCGCGGCATTCGGCGGAGACCCGGAGAATGTTACGATTTTCGGTCAGTCCGGCGGCGGTATGAAGGTAGCAACGCTGATGAATACGCCGGCAGCAGACGGCCTGTTCCAGAAGGGTATCATCGAGAGCGGTGTTTATGAGGCAAAGGTTTATCAGAAAGAGGACGGAGACGGCACCGCGATTGTGAAGGCTCTGTTAAAAGAACTGAATCTGGACGAGTCCGAGGTGGAGAAGCTTGAGACGATCCCGTATTATGAGCTGTCAAATGCGTACAATAAAGTTGAGGCAGAGGTTGCTGCGAAAGGCTGCTATATCGGACAGGGACCGATGGAGAATGGCTGGTTCCGCGGAAATCCGATCAAGTGCGGATTTACGGATCACGCTAAAACGATTCCTGTGCTGGCAGGAACCAACATCGGTGAGTTTGATTTTGGACCGGTTGTGCCGGGAAAACATGAGATGAACCGTGAGGAACAGATTGCGTTCCTGACGAGAAAATATGGTGATGCAACGCCGGAGCTGATTTCTCTTTTTGAAAAAGCATATCCGGACAAAACAATTGTGGATCTGTGGTCTGTGGATACGTTCTTCCGTCCGGACACGATCGAATTCATTCGTCAGAAATCGGAGTTTACAGAAGCGCCGACTTATTCCTATCAGTTTACCTATGAATTCCCGATCGATGGCGGAAAAGCCGCATGGCATTGTGCCGAGATTCCGTTCGTATTCCATAACATCGACCGCATCGCCGTATGCAATGTCCCGGGCGAAACAGACCGTCTGCAGGAGCGTATGGCCACCGCCTGGATCAACTTTGCCCGCTACGGAAGTCCGGAAACCCCATCCCTCCCGAACTGGCCGGCATGCACCCCAGGGGATGAAGCAACCATGATTTTCGACAGAACCTGTGAAATCCGCCGCAACTTCGATCACGAGCTGGTGAAAAAATTGGTGGAAACCGAGTATAACCCGATGACACCGGTTGTGGAAGACGAGGAAGAGGACGCGTTCTTTATTCATTAATTAATTGACTCATAGCAATCCCAGAAAAAACAGCCAGAATGTTTTGCCTCAGTTAAAAACATTCTGGCATTTTTCAACTTATGCTAAATTGAACTTAAGGCAAGAATATCGTATGATAGAGGTAGAAAGAGAAAGGCGCAGGTGGAATATGGGAGTTTATCTGAATCCGGGAAATGAAAAATTTGCAAAAGCGGTTCAGTCCGAAATTTATGTGGATAAAACAGGGCTGATCGAGTATACCAATCAGGTGATTAATACTGTGCAGAGATATGTCTGTGTCAGCCGTCCGCGGCGCTTTGGAAAATCTATGACGGCGGATATGCTGACGGCTTATTATGGGAAGGAATGCGATTCCAGAGAACTTTTTTCTGGATTGAAAATTTCTCAAAATGCTGTATTTGCACAGCACTTAAATCAATATCCTACGATTTTTTTGAATATGCAGGAATTTCTGAGCCGGAGCAAGGAAATTGGCCAGGTGATTGACCGTGTTCGAAGAATGCTGCTGCGGGAACTGAAAAACAGTTATCCGGACGTGGACTACTTTGACGATACGGATCTGGTAGAATCGCTGCAGGATATTTATGCGGCAACAAAACAGTCGTTTGTCATTATCATTGATGAATGGGACTGTGTTTTCCGGGAATATCAGCAGGATAAAAAAGCACAGGAAGAGTATCTTGATTTCCTGCGGGATTTTCTGAAAGATAAGGTTTACGTAGCACTTGCCTATCTGACGGGTATTCTGCCGATCAAAAAATATGGAACCCATTCTGCACTGAATATGTTTGATGAATTTACAATGCTTGATCCAGGGCCGCTCGCAGAATATGTAGGATTTACGGAGCAGGAAGTAGAAGAACTCTGCGGCCGGTATCAGATGGATCTGGCAGAAATTAAAAACTGGTATGACGGCTATTCGTTCCCGGGAGAAAGTTCGGTTTACAGCCCGCGTTCGGTTGTCAATGCCATGCGATTCCGGAAAATCGGCAATTACTGGAATCAGACAGAAACATTTGAAGCACTACAGTGGTATATTGATCTGAATTTTGACGGCCTGCGGGATGACGTACTGCAGATGATGGCAGGGAAAAAGATTCCGGTGAACACGGGCAGTTTTACGAATGATATGACAACTTTCCGGACAGAGGATGATGTGCTGACACTGCTGATTCATCTTGGATATCTTGGTTATGAGGAACAGAATAAATATGTTTTTATTCCGAATGCCGAGGTACAGTCAGAATATGCCAGTGCGGTAACCGTTTCCCAATGGGGAGATATTTCAAAGGCACTGAAAAATTCCGCAGATCTTCTGCAGGCTGTGTGGGAAAAACAGGAAACACAGGTAGCAGAGGGAATTCGGCTGGCACATTTTGAAACGTCACAGCTTCAGTACAATGATGAAAATGCGTTGAGCTATACGATTTCACTGGCGCTGTATGCAGCACGGAATTTTTACACGGTTTACCGTGAACTGCCTGGGGGAAAAGGGTTTGCGGATCTTGTTTTCGTACCAAGAAAAAGATACCAGGACAAACCGGCGCTGGTTGTAGAACTGAAATGGGACAAAACAGCAGAGGGTGCGCTTGCGCAGATTAAGGACAAAGAATATTGCAGAAGTCTGGAAGAATATCAGGGAAACTTGCTTCTGGTAGGAATTAATTATAATAAAAAGACAAAAGAACATGTTTGCAGAATTGAGGAATATCAGAAGTAAAAGGGAGAGGAGGTATTATGAATATTGAAAATCGTAATATTCGTTTTACTTCAACGGTAATTTGCAGGATCTTTTTGGGGATTTACTTGAAGATTTGCTGGTGGGAGAGAATCAGATTCTTGAGGGAAAGACGACAAGGTGGGAAGATGAGCAGAAAAACAGTCAGATCCTGTCTTTCCCGGACACGGATACATCGGAAGAGCGCGTTATTTTTCTGGGCTTATACAGGACGAAGGCCTGATTCGGGACAGGATGAGTGGTGTCCTGAAATCATGTAATAGAAAAACCAGAGTCGGATGAGAATGTTTTCACCGGCTCTGGTTTTGCGTTTCCGGTAACGGTTTTGAGCGGTAAATGCTATGCAATCCTGCCGCGGGAATGGTATAATAAAACCAGTATGCGCCGCTTTAGGCAGGCTGCTTAGAAAGAGGATCGATGCATGTACACATATCTGATTGTAGATGATGAAATGATAGAACGAAAGGGAATTCGGATGCTGCTTGCGCGGATGAATATCCGGGAGAATATTCTGGAGGCCTCCAATGGAGAGGAAGCGCTGGAGGTGTTTGAAAAAGAGAAAATTGACGTACTGCTGACCGACATCAATATGCCGTTCATGGATGGAATTGAGCTTCTTTCCCGGATTCATGAGGCGTATCCGGGGACGGAAACGGTGATTTTCAGCGGGTATGATGAGTTTTCCTACGCAAAAAAGGCAATTTCCTACGGTGTTTTCGCCTATATTTTAAAACCGGTCAACCCGGAAGAATTTGAAAAGGTGGTTGGTGAAATCACGGAAAAGCTTGCAAAGAGTGAGCGTGAGGAAAAACGGAAGGACGAAAGTATGGAGTTTCTGCGGGAGCATCTGCTGTATCTGATGGTCAATGGTCAGAGCCGCAGCGCAATGCAGGAGAAAACACAGACGCTTCTCGATATGAGCTTTGTCCGGGATTTTTGCCGTATGGTACTGCTGGAGTGTGCCAACAACTATTTTGAACAGGTAAACAGCGAACAGATTGAAAAGATGCAGAGCGATTTGCAGATGCCGTTTCACTATCTGAACCTGAACCCACAGCAGTCTATCCTGTTTTTTAGCGAGGAGCCGGACGGCGTGTGCGACCCTTCCAAAGGTGAGGAACCCTG
>OGPY01001401.1_pt1 | contig 18132 bp, 13 predicted proteins | sample 1553121 | NCBI WGS metagenome assembly OGPY01 (sample SAMEA2580004, study PRJEB22360) | human gut metagenome
CGGCCGAACGCCAGCCGGAAGAAGGTCCCGCGCAGCAGCGTGTCGTCGACATCCCATCCGCGCGTTTCGGCGTAGCGGTCGAGGATGTAGAGGAATGCCACGGCGGGGCAGGACAACCTCCGGAGGTTGATCATACAGGCCCGGGAGGAGAGGGGCCGGTCGTCGAAATGCATGCGGTTGATGTCGATCAGCTGGAAGCGGTAGGCGCCCGCGGGGGTGCGGTCCCAGAGGATGTTGCCGTGGTTGAAGTCCCGGTGCTCGATGCCTTTCTCGTGGAGCTGCACGGTGAAGCGGGCGAAGGCCTCCAGCACGGGCAGGGTCCCCGCTGCGGGGAAGCGTGCGGTGGTCTGCGACAGCGGGGTGTAGTCGGAGCGCCGCGAGACGTAGTAGCTGTCGCAGAGCAGTCCGCGGCGGCGGTATTCGCTCCATGCGACGGGTTCGGGCGAATCGACGCCCAGCGCCCGGAGCCGCACGGCGTGTTCGTACGAGCGGCGGGCCTTGCTCCGGCGGAAGAAGGTGTAGATGACGGCCCGCAGCAGGTTCGGGCGCTTGAACCGTTTGACGACCAGCCGTTCTCCCTCCGCCTCGAAGGCTTTGATCGTGTTGCGTCCCGCGTGCAGGACCTCGCCTTCCCGGTCGAAGAGTTCGGGCAGGCGTTCCGCGAAGTCCCGCAGGTGTTCCGAGGCCGTATTGACGTGAATGTGCATTGCGGTGTTTTTTCTGTAGCAAAGGTACGCACCCGCGGCGTAAGGCGTTAGTCCTGTTTGATTGTTAAGTTGTTCTGAAACGGAAAAGAAAGGCGGATTTCATCGGGTGGCGTGCGGAGAACGCGCTCCTTTTCCCCGAAGGCCGGGTGCGGTTCCGGACGGGCATGAAACGAGCGGAACTTCTTCCGCTCGTTTTCAGGATTTATCTCATCCGGATGTGGAACGCTTTGAGGCGTGTCATCGTCTTCGTGGAGGTGCGGCCGAACGAGTCGGCGACTTCGATGCGGACGGTCGTCGCAGGTCCCGAGGCGCGGTAACGCCACATGTGGGGGTTGCAGGCCGTCTGGAACGGTCTGGTGCCGCGCATGTAGGTGATCTTGTGCAGCCGAAATCGTTGGGCGTGACCGGTCTCCGGGCGAAGCCCTCGGCCGCGGCGGCCGTCGCCAGCGACAGTGCGCAGTACCGGTTTTTCGGAAACGGGTTTCCGTGGGGTGCGTTATTTCGAAGAGGGGTCGAATACGAAGATGTTCTGGTAGTGTTTCGTATTGTCGGCGGTGATTCCGCGGGCCGTGTATCCCAGGTAGAGCTTGTCCTTGCAGACCTTGATGCCCTCGGCTTCGAGCGTCCCGAACACCGAAACGCCGATCTGGGTCAGTTTGTCCTTGTCCGACACGACGGCCACCTGCGTCCGCTCCTCGACGATGTTGCCCTCGAAGTCGAACACCGTGACGTAGGCGAACGAGCTGCCCGAGTAGAACGAGCCGAAGAGGTTGTAGTTCGACTGCCCCTCGGCGTAGTAGAGCCGGTTTTTGTGGACGTCGTAGCCCTGCCAGTCGTAGTAGGTGGCGCCGCTCGCGCCGTATCCCGTCTTGAGGAAGCGCGGCCGGGCGACGGGCGTCAGCGTCGTGAGGTCGTGGCAGCGCACCACCACGCTGACCGGGTTGGTCGAAGCGGGCCTGTCGGTCTGGAAGCCGTCGGTGCAGGTGATCGTTACGTTGGTCATCGGGGCCTTTTTCGCCTCGCTCAGCTTGTAGATGACGAAACACCGGTAGGACGAATTTTTGCTGTCGCCGTAGTTGATCGTCAGCAGGTCGTTCTCCGCGTCGATCGAGGGGTGCAGGTCGGTGTAGTCGCCGATGTAATAGTAGTCGTTGCACTCGTTGGTCTTGACGGTGGCTCCCTTCACGTATTTGACGCGCCCCACCAGCTTTTCGTTCCAGTACTGGCCTTTGGCGTTGCAGACGCCGTAGGCTCCGGCCCACAGGTAACGGTCGGCGCCGTCCTCTTCGAGGGCGGTGTTCGTCCCGTGGCCGAAGTAGGTGAGTTTCATGTAGTCCTTGTTTTCGGTCTGCACGTCCGGGGTCTTGTTGGGCTGCGCGCGGACCCAGTTCAGCTGCGCCTGGTTCGTGTTGGAGAGCTGCGTGTACCAGACCGAGCCGTCCGAGTCGAGGTTGAAGCCCTGCATCGCCGTGTTGTCCGGCAGGTAGGTGTTCCGGCTGAAGATGTTCGAGGCATCGAACCGGTCGATGCCCGTGGTCGACGATTTGTCGGGACCTTCGGGTTTGCCGGGACCGGGCGTTTCGCCGCCGTCTCCGTCGCCGCCGCAGGCGGTGCAGAGCGAGAGGCCCAGAATCGAAATAAGCGTGAATTTCAACAGTTTCATAGCATGTCGTTTTAGTTGCGGTAAATTAGGTATTGCCGCCCGAGGCGGCAATACCTAATAAAACCTGTTGTTTCTAATTTGTGATTATCGGTCTTTCGTTACCTGGATGTCGTCGATCCACAGGCGGTAGTGCTTGGTTCCGTAAGGATGCGCCGCGATTACGATGCGGGTCTCCTTGGTGGCTCCGGCGATCTTGACCACATGCTCCGTGGGATTTACGTAGTCGGTCGTGGGAATTTTGTCGCTGTCCACGTGCGTCGTGCACTGTACGGTCACCTGCTTGTCCGTGTTGGCCGTGGCGGCCCCTGTCGGTTCGGCCTTGGTCGGGCCTCCGTCGGTGATGGTTCCGGGACCTTCGACCTGGATGTAGTGCTGTTCGTGGTCCTGTCCCCACGAGTGGTACGGCTCGAAGTAGGGCGCCGTGTGGCACGTTACGGTGATGTCGGCCGTTCCTTCGCCGATTCCGGTCAGCTTGGGCGTCTTGATGTAGCCCGAAACGGATGCGGTCGAGAGCAGTGCGGCTCCGGTCTGGGTGCGTACCCAGAAGCCCTGCCAGCCGGGATAGTCGGCGTCGGCGTAGTTCGTGCCGTAGGTGTCGCCTTCCCACCATGCTTCCCACAGTTTGGCCGCTTTCACCGGACCGCGGTTGTCGGTCGCGCTCCCGACGTAGTTGAAGAACGAGTCGGTGGAGTTGACGGGGTTTACGATTTTTCCGGTGGCCGCCGGGCAGTTCGGGTCGTCGGGGTCGATGTTTGCACCGATCTGGGCGTTGGTGACTTCGACGCCGAATGCCTGGTAGATCGGACAGCCTCTGAACCAGAAATCGTCGAAATCCTTGTAGAGGATGACGTTCGGCGCCAGATTCTCCTCGGGAGTGGTGAACGACAGCCACGTTTTGTCCGAATCCTCCTTATTGGGACCCAGCTCGTGGGCGACGATCCAGAACCAGTAGGTCGTGCCGGGTTGCAGGTTGCCGAAGGCGAAACGGTTGTGCGCGAAGAACATGCTGCTGGCGGTGAGCCAATCGGCCGTCTTCGAGGTGTAGTTGCGCAGGTTGTCGCCCTCCTCTTCCAGCGCGAGGCCGAAGCTGAACGAGCGGGGCGTGCCGTTGTTGAAGTTCGTGCCGGTACCCTTCTCGTAGTCGCCCCAGTCGAGGACTGCCAGGCGGGGCAGCAGTTTGAACATCGTGACGGTTACTTCGCCGGCCAGTTTGGCGCGGCTCTCGGCGGTGAGGTCGTAGGGGGTCGCGACGGACGAGATCTCCACGTGCAGTTTGACCGTGATCGGGCCTTTCTTGGTCGGCGTTCCGCTCAAGGCGAGGGGAATCGCTCCGTCGCCCGCCTCCATTTCGTATCCCGAGAGCGATTCGATGGCGATGCCTTCGGCTCCCGCGCCTTCGAGCGTTGCCGTGACGTCGGCCTTATAGCCGGGCTTCGATTTCTGGTAGGGGATCGTCACCCGCTTGTCCACGAGCTCCTCGTAGAGGTCGAAACTGGGGGCGATCTCGGGCGAGCCGACGGTGAAGAATCCGTCCTCCTGCGTAACCCGGATGACCAGTTCTTTCAGTCCGTCGGAGAGCGTGACGCTGCCGGTACGCTCCGCGCCGTCGTTCTGCGCGACGGTGATGTTCACCGCCTGTTCTTTCGGCGCGCCGTTCCCCTCCCCGGGCGAACAGCTGATCCACGTGTCGTCGGGCGTGATTTTCCAGGACCCGTTGGTCAGGACGAGCAGCTCCTTCGTCGAATTGAGGTACGGGAACGAGAGCGCGTCGTGGCTCCGCTGCAGGAAGTGGGTTTCGTCGTCCTTGCAGGATGTGCCGAGGGCGACCGACGCCAGGCACAAAAACGAAATTATAGCGTGTATTTTCATAAAATCGGATTTTTGATCGTTTCGGGTAAGCGGGTTAGTCGTCCCAGCCGGGATTCTGCGGCCGCAGGTTGGGGTTGATGTCGAGCGCATTCTTCGGAACGGGGTAGAGGTACTTGTAGTCTGCCCATTCCCGGTCGAGAATGTAAACCAGGCAGTTGTCCTTGTTGACACTGTATGTCGTGACGTTGTCGCCCTCTTCGGCGGTCACCTCCACGTACGAAACCCCGGTCTGGTTGCTGCCCGATTTGGGATGGCTCTTCGAGTAGAAGCAGAGGTCGTTCTTTCCGTCGCCGTTCATGTCGAACGGCTTGCCCAGTTCGGGAATGTGGATGCCAGCGAATTCGACCGTCAGTTTGTGGCCCATGCGCCAGCGCATCAGGTCGTCGCGCCGGGTGTTCTCCATGTACAGTTCGATGCTCCGCTCGCGGCGGCATTCGAGTATCCACTTGTCGGTCACCCCGTCGTAGTAGCTGGCCAGATAGGGGTCGGCCGTGGCGGGCATCGCGCCGCTTACGCCCGAACGCTCGCGCAGCGGGCGGATCGTCTTGTTCCACACCGTCTGGTCCATCTCGCCCAGTTCGGCCTTGGCTTCGGCCTCGTTCAGCAGAATTTCGGCGTAGCGGAACACCGGGAGCGAGTTGGCGCTGGAGGTGTTGCTCTCGTTCGCATCGTCGTCGGTGTTCCACTTGATGATGCGGTAGTAGGTCAGCTGCGTGGTCAGGCCGGGGAAGACCTTTGCGAATTCGTTGGTCTCCTTGCCGCCGACCTTCTTGACGTAGTAGGGCGTGATGAAGGTCTGGCGCAGGCGGTAGTCGCGGCCGGCGAACTCGTCCTTGAACTGCGTCTTGTTGTATCCGTCCTTGTCCGTGAAGCGCGTCCCGTCGAGGTTCAGGTACATGTTGACGAACGCTTTGGGACCCGAGTTGCGTTGTCCGTAGCTGCCCGAGGCGTAGTACCACGAGGCGTCGTGAAACCGGTTGAGCGTGGCGTTGAACTCGTTGGCCAGGATCACTTCGGTGTACTGCGGCTCCTCGCTCTTGAAGACCTTGCTGTAATTGGTCGTCTCCTCGCCGGCCGTCGAGACCAGCGAATAGGGGCTGTCGCCCATCAGCTCCTCCGAGGCGGCGACGCACGCGCGGAGCCATTCCTCGCTGCCGTCCAGCCCGTGGTACTTCCGCCAGGTTCCCTCGTAGAGGCAGATGCGCGATTTCAGGGCCAGCGCCACATAGCGGTTGATGACGTTGGTGTTGACGTATTTGCTGGCCTTGGAGCACCAGGTGGCGGCGAAGTCGAGGTCTTCGAGGACCTTCTGCATGACGTAGTCGCGCGGGTCGCGGCCCTTGTAGAGCTGTTCGTCGTCGTCGGGGTCGATCGGCTCGTCGTACCAGGGCACGTCGCCGAAGGTCTTGACCTTGTCCCAGTAGAACCACGCGCGCCAGAAGCGGCCGACGCCCTCGTAATGCTTCATTGTTGCGTCGTCCACATAGGGGGCCGCGTCCTTCATGTGCTTGAGGTAATAGTTGACGTTGTAGAGCGGACGCCAGTTGCCCCGCGCCCAGTTGTTGGCCTGCTGGGCGCTGTAACCGCCCGTCTTGAGGAATCCTTCGGTCTGGGTCGTGACGCAGATGTCGCTGTACTGGTCGCCGCGCGTGAGCGTCGCGGCCGAGGGCAGGTGGCTTTCGAGAAAGCCGATCGCATAGGTTTCCAGCGCCGTTTCCGAATTGAAAAAGGTGTCGGTGGTCGTCGAATAGACGGGGTCTTCGTCGAAGAAGCTCTGGCACGAGGCCAGGAGGGACAATCCGGCGATTATCGCTATCTTGTTCAGTATGGGTTTCATGGGATTGCGTGTTAGAAGTTGATGTTCAGTCCGATGGTTACGCTTCGGGTCATCGGGTATCCGTAGCCCTGGCCGTCGGTGCCGGTCTTCGATGCGAAGTCGGCGTCGCCCGCCGTGATCATTTCGGGGTCGTAGTTTTTGGCGTACTTCTTCAGCGGCGACCAGAAGAACAGGTTTTCGCCCGAGACGTAGATGCGCAGTTTCTCGATGTGGGCCTTGCGGGTGATCTGCTGGGGCAGGGTGTAGCCCAGCGAGATGTTTTTCAGGCGGCAGTAGCGCGCTTTCTGCAGGTAGCGGTCGTTGGCGGCGCGCAGCGTGCCGCGTCCGCTGACGGCCAGCGAGCCGCGCAGTCGGGGCCAGTATGCGTTGGGGTTGTCCTCCGACCAGCGGTCGGCGTTCTGCCACGGCAGGCTGTATCCGTAGGGGCGGTCGTATTGTCCCCAGAAGAGCCCCGACTCGCCGGCGGGATACCAGTCGCGTTTGCCGACGCCCTGGAAGAAGACCGCGAAGTCGATGCCGTTCCAGTTTGCGCTGAAGTTGATGCCGTAGTGATAGCGCGGCGAGGAGTTGCCGATCTTGCGCAGGTCGCCGTGGTCGTCGAGGCGGTTGCTGCCGTTGTCCACGACGCCGCTCTCGTCCAGGTCGGCGAATTTCAGGTCGCCGGCGTTCCACGACTTGTTGTCGCCGCTCCAGAAGGTCTTCTCCTGTGCCTTGAGACCCCACTCCTGCGCCTCCTCGTCGGTGGCGAAAAGCCCTACGACGTGGTAACCCCAGATCTCACCCAGCTCCATGCCTTCGTAGTAGGCGTTGGCGTAGAGCGTGGGCAGGGTGTTCGACTTGCTGGTGTATTTGGTGATGATCGACTTGCTGTCCCAGAGCGAGAGGCGCACGCTGTAGTTGAAGGGTTTGTTCGCCACACGGAAACTGTCGGTCCAGCCCAGCGAAACCTCGAAACCGCGGGTGCGCATGTCGGCGTTGTTGCCGTAGGGCGCCGAATAGCCCGTCACGGCCGGCAGCTCGGCTCCGGTGACGAACATGTCGGTCGTCTCCTTCTGGTAGATGTCGCCCACGAAGCTCAGGCGGTTGTTCAGCAGGTTGACGTCCAGTCCGAGGTTGATCGTCGAGGAGGTCTCCCACGTGAGGTTTGCCGGCAGCACGGACGAGGGCGCCGAGGTGTAGGTGCGCTGGCTGCCGTCGACGATCACGCCGGCCTTGTTGAAGTCCAACAGCTCCATGTACTTGTAGGGCGAGACGTTGCCGTTGCCGGCCTTGCCGATCGAGAAACGCCATTTGATGTTGTTGATCCAGGAGATGTCCTTCATAAAGTTCTCCTCCGACATCCGCCAGCCCACGGAGGCCGACGGGAAGAAGCCCCAGCGTTCGTTGCTCGGGAATTTCGAGCTGCCGTCGTAGCGGCCGCTCAATTCCGCGAGGTATTTGCCCTTGTAGGCGTAGCTGGCGCGGTAGAAGATGCCGACGAACCCCCAGTCGTAGCTGTTGGCGTCCTCCAGGACGTAGTCGATGCCGTTCATCAGCGAGTAGTTGGGTTTGCCGTCGACGATGAATCCGTCGCGGCCCATGCGGGTGTTGCGCGCCCGCTTGTGTTCGATGTTCCATCCGGCCATGACGTTCAGCGAGTGGTCTTCGGGCAGCCGCGGGGTGAACGAGAGGTTGGCGTTGCCGCTGTGGTACTCGATCTGCGTCTCGGTGGTGCGCATCGAGCTGCTCGCCGGATAGGAGATCTGGATACCCGGACCGTTGGAGTAGGTGACCTGCGAGATCACGTCGTTCTGGCGCGAGTGGTTGAACAGGTAGGAGTAGTCGGCTTTGGCCACCAGCACGTCCTTGATCAGGTCGATGGTCACGACGGTCGTGTTCTTCATGTCGAACTTGAGGTTGTCGCGGTAGGAGTTGCCCTCGGCCATGTTGGCGTAACCCGTGTAGACGGCCGCCGCGGTCCACGTCCCGTCGGGGTTGGTGACGCGGGTGATCGGGAATCCCTGGTGTTCGAGGTTGCGGCGCACCAGCAGGTTCTGCGCATAGGTCGTCGGCTGGTGGTAGCTGCGGCGCACGAAGTCGGTGTTGTTCTCCACGGTCAGCCATTTGGTGATGTTGACCGTACCTTTGGCCCGGGCGTTCAGCTGGCGGAATTTCTCGTCGCCGACGCGGTAGATGCCGTCCTGCTCGTAATAGCGGGCCGAAGCGATGAAACTGGAGGTTTTGCCGCCGCCCGAAATCCGGATGTTGTGCTGGTGGGCCGTGGTCGATTTCTTGTAGAAGAGGTCGTACCAGTCGGTGTTGCGTCCGTAATACTGGTATTTGCCGCTGGCGTCGAGTTCCCATTCCAGATAGCTCCGGTCGGGGTCGTTCATGCGTTTTTTGTACTCGTCCTCCCAGCTCTGCGTCCAGGGAAAGAAGTTGTTGATGCCCGTCGGCAGATGGTGCGAGTAGCCCACGTAGGCGGTCATGTAGTTGTCGTACCAGGTCTGGCTGTCGGTCTCGTATTTCGGGCGTACGGTCTCGCTGATGATCGAAACGCTGCCGCTGTAATCGACCGAAATCTTATCCTTGCGGGCGCTTTTCGTCGTCACCAGCACCACGCCGAACGCACCCCGGGCGCCGTATACGGCCGTCGAGGAGGCGTCCTTGAGCACCGAGATGCTCTCCACGTCCTCGGGGTTCATCGCCGTCAGGTCGCCCTCCACGCCGTCGATCAGGCAGAGCGCCGATCCGCCTGCGCCGATCGACTGCGTGTTCGCACGGATGTTGATCGACGCCGAACGGCTCGGCTTGCCGTCGGCCATCGTGATGTTCACGCCCGGAATCTGGCCCTGGATCGACCGAAGCAGATAGGCGTTGGGGCGGTTTTCGAGCACCTCGCCCGAAATGTTCTCCACGGCCCCGACGATGTTGCGCCGCCGTTGGGTTCCGTATCCCACGACGACGACCTCGTCCATCAGGTTCTGGTCCTCGGTCAGGACGACCTCCAGTTTGGTGCGGGTTCCGACCTTGACGCGCTGGCTCTTGTAGCCCAGATAGGAGACGGCCAGCATGTCGTCGGGTTTGGCCTGAAGCGTAAAGGCTCCCTGCGCATCGGTCGAAGTGCCCTGCGTGGTGCCTTCGATGAGGATGGTGACGCCTGTGAGCGGCTCACCCTGTTGGGATTTCACGGTTCCGGACACGGCCTTGCTTTGGGCGAGGACCTGTCCCGTCGCCAGCATCAGGAGGATGAAAATTCCCCCCCCCCGAGATTTTCCGGCGGATTGCGGATCGGTAGTTAAAAAGATTCATATACGAGGTTCTTTGAAGTGTTTGGGTCAGAGTTCGGTGTGTTTCGGGGCGCGGGTCGTCGTCCGGACGATGCAGTCGCGCAGCCGGGTCAGCTGTTCGGGCGTGGCGGTCAGCCATCTGTGCCGTCCGTCGGGACCGGGGGTGAAATTCGTGAATCCTTTGTCGTCGACGGCGACGGTTCCCGGCTCGCTTTCGGTGAAGTATTCGGGATGGAGCAGGTAAACCACCGACAGCAGGTCCCACGACGCGCGGTCATAGGGCATCTTGTGGTAATTCTTGTAGCCCTCGACGACGGGATGGAGTTTCGCCCAGCCGAAATCGTTCTCGATGGCCGCACCGGGATACATGACCTGCTTTCCCAGCTCGAAGGGGTTCTGCACGATCGGCGTGTCCCATTCGGCGAAGAGTTTCCGCATGGCGGGGATGTCGTTGACGACGTTGAACTCCGCGCGCTGCTTCTCGCCGTAGCTGCCCGCCATGATCGAGAGCGCCTTCACCTTGCGGGCCACCAGTTCGCGGCCCGTGAGGGGCGAGATGTCGTCGGCCGGGCTGTCGAGGAGTTTTGTCAGTTCGGTCGCGAATCCTAAAGAAAGTACGGTTACCGAGCGGTCGGGCTGCGCGGCCAGCGTGCGGCGGTAGAGCGTGACGGGGTCTTCGATCTGTTCCGGGGTCTTGCTCCGGGCGAAGGCCGGGGAGCCGTCTTCGCGGGTCATCGCGCACACCGCCGCCGTGTAGTCGGGAGCGTGGTCGTTGAGCACCGGGGTCGGCGACTGCGCCAGCGGAATGTCGGGGTAGCCGTACCACGTGTTGAGGATGTCGATGTAGTCGGTGGCCGTCGGGCTGAGTTTGTGGTTGCCGATGGCGAGCAGGTCTACGCGTCCGTCGTCCATCGCCTTGTAGATCAGGTCGAAGGCCAGTGCGTCGTCGATGTCGTTTCCCATGTCGGTCTCGACGATCAGCCGGATCGGTTCCGGTGTTGCGGCTGGGGGGCGGGAGTCGCAGGGCGGACCCCCCAATCGCCGCCGGCCGTACCGGCAAGCAGCAGGGCGGCCGCTGCGGGGAGCAGTGAGGTTTTCATTTCGGATTCGGGTTTTTAGTTGCCGCCGGAGGCGATGATCGAAGCCAGTCCGGCGATGAAGAAGAGGAACATCACGGCCAGCAGCGTGTTGGTTTTGCGGTCGGCGCCCTTGAACTCCTTCCAGATGAAGACGCCCCACACGGCGGCGATCATCGGCGCGCCCTGTCCGAGCGCGTAGGAGATGGCGGCCCCGGCCTTGCTGCTTGCGCGGCGGCGATGTGGCTGAAGGCCGTTCCGAGACACCAGACGGCGCCGCCCAGCATGCCCACGAGGTGCGTGGGCAGCGAGCCGCGGAAGTACTCGCGGTAGCTGACGGGCGCTCCGACGAAGGGACGGCGCATGGCGTAGGTGTTGAAGGCGAAGTTGCTCAGCAGCACGCCGACCGAGAAGACGAAGATCGCCGAATAGGGCGTCAGCATGCCGGGCGTCGGGGCCGCGAAGTTGTCGAGGTCCATCGCCGCCGCGACGAACCGGTAGAAGAACGACATCAGCACGCCCGCCACGACGGCCAGTATGATGCCTTTGCGGTTCTGGGCCGCCGAGTCGCCGCTCTTGCGCATGCGCCCCGAGGCGATGCCGTTGCAGATAATTGCGACAACGATGAGCGCAACGCCCAGGAAGAGGATGGCGGGGTCGCCTTTCGGCGCTCCGACGTAGTTGACGATGACGCCCAGCACCAGCGCGAGTCCCACGCCCAGCGGGAAGGCCACCGAAAGCCCGGCCAGCGATACCGAGGCCGAGAGCAGGATGTTCGAGGCGTTGAAGATCACGCCGCCCAGCACGACGCTGCCGATGCCTCCCCATTCGGCCTGCGCGAGGTCTTCGAGGAAGGGACGGCCCTCGGTCCCGATGCTTCCCATCGTGAAGCCCAGGAGAATGGCGAAGAGCACCATGCCGATCACGTAGTCCCAGTAGAAAAGCTCGTAACGCCAGGTCTTGCCGGCGAGTTTCTGGGTGTTTCCCCACGAGCCCCAGCAGAGCATCGTGATGAAGCAGAAGATGACTGCCAAAGAGTAGCTGTTAACAACGAACATAGTATTTGAGTTTTAAGGTTTTCGTTCGGTTCAGGCGAGGGTCTCCAGCTCCCCGCGCCACGGTATCGAGGCCTGTGCGCCCATGCGGGTTACCGAGACCGAGGCGCTGTGTGCGGCGAACCGCACGGCGTCGGCCAGACTGCGGCCTTCGGAGAGCGCCACCAGCAGGGCGCCGTTGAAGACGTCGCCGGCGGCGGTCGTGTCTACGGGCGTGACCGTGCGCGCCGGGATCAGCAGCTCCTCCGCGGGGGTCCGGATCAGCGCGCCTTCGCTGCCCAGCGTGACGATGACGTTGCCGACGCCTTTCGCCAGCAGCGCCCCGGCCGCTTTCGAGGCGTCCTGCACGGTGTGCACGGGGATTCCCGTCAGCGTTTCGCTTTCCGTGCGGTTGGGGGTGATCAGGTAGACCTTGCGCAGCAGTTCGTCGACGAGCGGCATGGCCGGGGCCGGGTTGAGCACTACGCGGGTTCCTGCCGCATATGCCTTTTCGATGGCGCAGGCCACCGTTTCCATCGGGATTTCGAGCTGTACGAGCAGGTATTCGGCTCCGGCGATGCGGTCCGCCACGGCGTCGATCGCCTCGCACGTGAGGCTGTGGTTGGCACCGGGAGCCACGGCGATGCAGTTCTCGCCGTCCTGCGAGACGAAGATCAGCGCCGTACCGGTCGGGGTGTCCTTGGCCGTGAAGAGGGCCTCGGTGTTGATGCCGTCGGCGGCGAACTGCTGCCGGAGGGCTGCGGCGCCGGCGTCGTCGCCCAGACACGAGACGAAGGCCACGTCGCCGCCCAGGCGCGCGGCCGCGACGGCCTGGTTGGCCCCTTTGCCGCCGTTGGACTGCATGAAGCGCGCCTCGCCGACGGTCTCGCCCGGGCGGGGCAGATGTTTGACGCAGGCAATCATGTCGATGTTGGTACTGCCTATTACCAGAATCTTGTTCATGTTCGGTTATCGTTGGTTAATTTCTGTCGTTTTTTCGCCCTGCGGGGTCCGGATGCGGCTCAACCCCGCGGAGATGCGGTTTTTCGGTTTTCAGGTCGTCCGCCGATTGTCCCCGATGCCGTTTCTTGCCGTTTTGCGCCCGTTGTTTTCATAGGGTGTCTTTGCAGAATACGGTTCTTATGGGGGCTGTGGCAGATGTTCGGTTTTCGGATGCTATCTTTTTAGCCCTGTTTGCGCTTATCGTTTGCGCAAATATAATTACTTTTTGGAAACCTCCAAAATTATTTTACCGTTTTTCTTTTCTTTTTCGATATTTTTCATATATTTGTCATGGGTGAACTGAAAATAAAGCAATGAAAAAAGAAACTCTCGTTAGCATCGCCGAACGTTCCGGATGTTCGATTTCCACTGTTTCGCGCGTTTTGAGCGGCAATGCGGCCAAATACCGCATCAGTCAGCGTACCGTGGCGCGCGTGACAGAGGAGGTCAAACGCTGCAACTATACGCCCAGCCTGCTGGCAAAGGGTTTACGCACAAATCGTACCGATACGATCGGGCTGCTGATTCCGAACATCGAGAATTCGTTTTTCGCCGGCGTTGCGGGCGTGGTGATCCGCGAGTCGCGCAATTATAATTATAAGGTGGTGGTGGTCGACACGCAGGAGGACGAGCGCAACGAGCAGGACGGACTGTCGGCGCTGCTGGCGCGGCGGGTGGACGGCATCGTCGCCGCGCCGTGCGGCAGCAATTCGGAGCTGTTCGCCAGTGTGCAGGAGGGCGGCATGCCGCTGGTGCTGATCGACCGCTATCTGCCCGACGCCGGGATGCTCTCCTATGTCACGACGGACAATTACCGCGGTGCGGTGATGGCGACCGAGTACCTGCTCGAAAACGGACACCGCCGCATCGCCTGCATCCAGGGCACGCCCCATTCGATGCCTGTGCGGGACCGCGTGCGCGGATTCGGCGATACGCTGCGTGCACACGGGCTGGGCGATCGGATCGTGGTGACGGGCGAGGATTTTTCCGTACAAAACGGTTATCTGGAGACCAAACTGGCGCTGGCCCAGGCCGAGCGGCCTACGGCGATCTTCGCCTTGAGCAACCTGATTCTGCTCGGGGTGGTGAAGGCGGTGCACGAGTCGGGCCTGCGGATTCCCGACGACATTTCGGTCGTTTCGTTCGACGACAACATGCTTTTCAACTACCTCGATCCGGCGATCACCTGCATCGGCCAGCCGACGGACGAGATCGGCACGCTGGCCGTGAAGCTGCTCATCCGCGCCGTCCGCGAGCCCGGCGCGGCGCCTTCGCACCTGCACCTGCCGCCGTCGCTGATCATCCGCCGCTCGGTGCGCAACCTGCTGCTGTGAGAAAGCGAAAAGCGCACCGTATTTATCCGGGTTATTGTTTGATAAGGGTATGCCTTATGCCAGAACCGGCATACCGCATTTTTCAGGATCAATTCATTTTCGGTCAATTCAATATAAAATAAAGCGCTGGCCGATGCCGCTAACAGTATGATCAACGGGATAAACGGAATGAGCAGTAAGGAGCTTTTTTCCGGAACATAAAGGATTGTTAATGGAATTATGCATGCAAAAGTTAGAATAGGTATAAAACAAGCCCAGATCGTTACCGAACTCCAAATCGAACGCTTATAAGTTTTCATGTTTATTGAGGATATGATGCAATCCGGGAGTTTCCACCGTGAAGCCCTTCTCGCGTAATGTTTGAATTAAATCCGGATAATCTCGTTCATCGACCAAATCGGTCACATAACGCCATGATTTCTTCGCCGGCGTCATCACCTGAATATAAGGCCGCGATAATCCGCCCTTATAGCCGATTTCAATTTTTTCAATAGTATTGAATTGAAATTCAGCATACCAGAAGCGATATGCCGGATTTTGGACAATCAATGAATTCTCCGTTAAAACAACATAAAATAATTGAGTTGCAGTACACGCTACAATAAAAGACAGGACACAAAGTTCAATAACAAGAAAAACAAGAAAGCCTTTCAGATTTCCAATCGTCATCAATAAAAACAGGGCCAATATAACAACGATCGGTTTTAAAGTGTACATTGAAGTAGACTTTTTGATGGAACGGCGGTAAATTTTCATAACTGTCATTATCTAACTCTATGTCTTTTTTATTGAGATTTACGGATTGATAGAATTTGTTCGGAGCTTAATTTCCCGTCAAGGAAAAGACGCTGCTCTTCAGTCAAATTCGCTCCCGGGAATTTTTTAGGTTTCAATGTCTTTAAGAATTCATACCTATATCGCAATTCCAATTGGGAATAAATCTCTATATCGGAATTCCCTTTGCGATAGTCGGCTGTGAAATTCCCGCCGGCCGTCGAAAATACCCCATAGGAATTCGAATAAAGTCCGCTTGCAAACTTTCCGTCAACAAACAGTCCTTCCATAAAATAATATTTACGTCCTGAAGCCTTGTGGATATATAATATGCCGTCTCCGTTCGGTTTGCCTTTTACGCAGACTCCGACATAGATAGACTTTTTGTACCAGATCGTATCCGTTCCAAAACAGTGTCCGTTTTTGAAATCACCGACGCATACCGCTCCCGATTTCCAGAACTGTATACCCCGCCCGGAATACTCGCCATCCTTGAATTCGCCGTAGTAGCGGTGCCCGTTCTTTTTGTAATGCGTGCATACTCCGTTGGGGATGCCCCGCTCGAAATGGCCGATATAAATGCCCAGCGAATCGGAATAGAGCACCCCTTCGCCGCAAGGGTATTGACCCTCGTAGCGGATTCCGTTTCCAACGATGACCGTGTCGCACACGGCGCCGAAGGAAAAATTCGCATACAGCGAAACGAGACTGAAGATAAATAATTTATACATATCCGTATATTTTTAGGATTTGTATTATTGAGATGCTATTATTATTCCCGCTTCCCCCCCCCTCCCCCATGTTCCGATGCAAGTCCTGCCACAAAATGGACAGGCGGAATTATGACATTGGCAAGGGACGCTATGACACGCAGACTGTAAGATAATGATAAATGTTGCTATCTGCAATATATGGTCAAAAAATGTAAATTGAAAAATGATCTGATTTGTTTGTAATCAGTGCTGAATCAGTATCCGTCAGTCTCGTTTGGTAAATTGGGCAATACGATATTGCAATGCTCGTTTGCTGATGAAAGAGCGGAGCCGGACCCTGAAAAGCAGTATCCCGGAGATATGGGATGACTCTTTGCCGCCTTTGCGATTGATTGTTCCGCTCCTATTTATAGCATGACGGACATCAGATGACGAGGCGCAACGTAAATGCGGATAGACCTGGATTTGCGTTGTTTGCGGCGCGCGTCCCGATCTGTCAGGATTCGGGCGAAAAATCGTCCCGAATCGGGCCTTTTTGCCCTATGTGCATGAAAAAAGCGGCTGCCCTGTTCGGTAACCGCTTGATTCCTCGAGCTGACACCGGGACTTGAACCCGGGACCTCTTCCTTACCAAGGAAGTGCTCTACCACTGAGCTATGTCAGCAACATTTCTCTTTCGAGTGGTGCAAAAGTACATAAGAAAAATGAAAAGACCAAAAATTTGTACACTTTTCATAATTATTTTCTACCTTTACTACCAAATCATAATAAAAACCAGATGAAACGCATCTTAATAGTAGGCGCAGGCGGTCAGATCGGTTCCGAACTGACCGTTTACCTGCGCAGTATCTACGGCGGCTCGAACGTCGTCGCTACCGACATGCGCGAGTGCCGGTCGCTGGCCGGGGACGGTCCTTTCGAGGTGCTCAACGCCCTCGACGCAACGGCCATGGCCTCGGTCGTGGCCCGTCACCGCATCGACACGATCTTCAACCTCGTGGCCCTGCTGTCGGCCGTCGGCGAACGCAATCCCCAGATGGCCTGGAACGTCAACATGGGGGCGCTCAACAATTCGCTCGAAGTGGCCCGGCAGCACCATTGCGCGCTGTTCACCCCCTCGTCGATCGGCGCCTTCGGGCCGTCGTCGCCCAAGGACAAAACCCCGCAGGACACGATCATGCAGCCGACGACGATCTACGGCATCTGCAAGGTCACGGGCGAACTGCTCGGGAACTACTACCACCACAAATACGGCGTCGACACCCGTTCGGTGCGTTTCCCGGGCATCATATCGAGCGTCACGCTGCCCGGCGGCGGTACGACCGACTACGCCGTGGAGATTTATTACGAGGCGATCCGGAGCGGCAAATTCACCTGTCCCGTTCCGTCGGACGTCTACATGGATATGATCTACATGCCCGACGCCCTGCGCGCCTGCGTCGAACTGATGGAGGCCGACCCTGCGAAATTGATCCACCGCAACAGCTTCAACCTCGCGTCGATGAGCTTCACGCCCGAGATCATCTGCGCCGAGATCAAAAAGCGTCTGCCTGCCTTCACGATGGACTACAACGTCGATCCCGTGAAGAAGGAGATCGCCGAGAGCTGGCCCAATTCGCTGGACGACACCTGCGCCCGCGAGGAGTGGGGCTGGCGGCCCGAGTGGGACCTCTCGCGCATGACCGACGACATGCTGGCGCACATCCGCGCGAAGCTGGGTGCGGAATAAGTGAAAAGAGGCGGCGATTTCGGCCGCTTCGGCAACTGAACAGCCTATGAAACGAATTGTCCGGATCGTCGTTGTCTCTGTGCTGTTGCTTGCGGCAATTGTCGCGGGCGGCAGTCTCTACATGCTCTCCTATTCGCTCCGGCCCGATGCGACGATGCGGGCCAAGAACGCTTCGTCGTATGAATATATGTACGGCGAATATCCTTTCCTGCGGCCGTGGGTCGACAGTCTGGAGCGCACCGGGGCCTTGCGCGACACGGTGATTCTCGGTTCGGAAGGCGAACGGCTGCACGCGATCTATGCGGCGGCTCCCCGTCCGACGGACCGGACGGCGGTGATCGTCCACGGCTATACGGACAACGCTGTGCGGATGCTGATGATCGGCTATCTTTACAACCACGACCTGGGCTGCAACATCCTGCTGCCGGACCTTTATTACCACGGGCAGAGCGAAGGCCGTGCCATCCGGATGGGGTGGAAGGACCGCTTCGACGTGCTGCGGTGGATGGACATTGCCAACGACATCTTCGGCGGCGACACACGGATGGTGGTCCACGGGATTTCGATGGGCGCGGCGACGACCATGATGGTCTCGGGCGAGGAGCAGCAGCCCTATGTGAAATGTTTCGTCGAGGATTGCGGCTATACGAGCGTCCGGGACCAGTTTTCGAAAGAGCTTAAAGAGCAGTTCGGGCTTCCGGCCTTTCCGCTGCTCGACGCGGCGAGCTGGCTGTGCGGCCTGAAATACGGCTGGACTTTCGGCGAGGCTTCGTCGCTGGAGCAGGTGAAGAAGAGCCGGCTGCCGATGCTGTTCATCCACGGCGACGCCGACGATTACGTGCCGACGCGGATGGTCTATCCGCTTTACGGGGCCAAGCCCGGCGACAAGGAGCTGTGGGTGGTTCCGGGAGCGTCGCATGCCAATTCGTACCGCGACAACCGGGAGGAGTACACGCGCCGCGTCGGGGAGTTCGTGGGGCGGTATATCGGCGGCCGGCCGGAGTGAATTGAGCCGCCCTCGATGTGGAAGCGTGTGATTTGCAGCAGGCGCAGGCCTTCTGCCGGATTCTGGCGGAGACCGTCGGGAAACTTCCGGCCGAAGTGCGCGGGCGGCTTTACCGCCCG
>OGPY01001409.1_pt1 | contig 18066 bp, 13 predicted proteins | sample 1553121 | NCBI WGS metagenome assembly OGPY01 (sample SAMEA2580004, study PRJEB22360) | human gut metagenome
CTTCATCTAAAAAGGAGTAACGTCCTCACCCTCCCCGCCGATAGGCGTATCGATGGAGACTTTCTTACCGGCGGCATGAAACGGGCAGCCGGGGCAAACACCGTCACACTTCCAAAGCTGGGCCTTGGTGCAGCGGCACTCGCCATTCTTCTGGGCATGGTAGCGGGTGTTCCAGATGGGCTGGTAGTATGCCCTGTAAACTTCCTCGCTGACCTCGATAGGGGTCCCGTCGACCGGGATAAAGTACTTCTTGTCGTTGTTTTGCATGAAAATTTCCTCCGTTCGATTTGCTTGGAACGGAGGAAACCTTCATGGTCAGCTGCAAAATGGGTATAGAAATCCAACCACAGTCCCGACGGAGATTTCTCCGTTCCGGTCTGCAGCTTCCCGCTCAAAAGGCAGCTGTTGATATTTACTTGTGCCGTCAAGCACCGTTGAGCCACCGGTGATCAGTCGGTGCAGTCCCTGACGGTGAGCAGTTTTCTGTCTTGCTCAGGACAGTTTTTTAGTCGAGATCCACTTCGATGGCGTACAGTTCGCTGAAAATTTCAGGCAGGTCGCTTGGGTTAAGGTCCCAAGTGCCGTGTGCGCCGTAGCGTTTGAAAACAGATTCAACTACTGCTGAGCCCAACTGAGACTCGATGGCAGCAGCGGTGTTTTCAATGTTCACGATCCAGTTGTTACGTTCACGCTTTGTCACTGCTTGTCCCTCCTTGTCAGGTTCAGCTTCCTAATCCGGATAGTAGGCTGTTGATGCTGCCGACCACTCAGCTCCGGATCGTTCATGGCCGGTGAACGAGCTGAGAGGCGGCTTCTGTTGAATGGCGATTGCTTGAAAGTGAGTTTGTGCCTGTTTGTGCCTGTTATTGCCCAATGCTATTGATTTTTGGACTCGAGTGTGATATAATAAAATATCAAGGTCCACAGGCCGACGGCTCAGTCTCTCTCATCTCCGCCATCCACTAATAAGATACCGAGATGAAAAAGGACTTCCTATAAGCGCAAGGACCATGAAAAAAGGACTTTCAGGACTTTTGATAGGACTTTTTCTGAAAGGGGTGATTTGCATAGATTTCGCTCATTTTTGCAAAGGAATATATGGCTCCGTTGAAGGAGTGGCAAATCAGGACTCCTTCGTCATTGAAGCCTTTAAGGCGGCAGGGAGCAGCTATACTTTCACGAAAAAAGGTGCCTACAGCTCATCTAACTACGGGGCCAAACTATTCAACGGCGGTAAGCCCTTGTCGAAGAAGCATAGGGACTCTTTCCCAGATCCGATAAACACGACCGGCCTTGCGAAGTACCTGTCGGAGCACATAAAAAAAGCGTCCATCAGAACCGTGATGAACTACTTCACGATCCCTACGGACGCAGATATAAACATTCCGGCTTTGGCGAAAGCCCTCGCAGACCAGCTTCAGATAATCATACACGAGCCGGATTCTGATGCCGACATCATAGCAACGAACTATCAGCAGTATTTGTCGCAGCCGGAAACAGACGAGCCGTCATTCCATAAGCCGCTCTATGATGGAGATGCTTTCTGGATTGAAACGGCACCTGCCGACCGGCGACATGTCGTTGATTTTTACGAGCACTTCACCCACACATGGAAACTACTTAACTCCGGTAAGGTCGCATGGACGGGCCGAAGGCTTATCTGTATAAACGAGGATTCTATCACTCCTTGTGCCATGCAGCTGTCAATTGACATACCGGATACGCCTCCAAATGGACGAGCTGTTGTGCCGGTTGAATTCGATGCCCGTGGCAACGAGGACACTTTTGAAAGTAAATGGGTTATGGTCGATAAAGACAATAAAGATTGCTATCCAGACTATTCAAGCCCATTCAATGTAACAATTGTAGTCGAGAACAAGACGTTTAAGAGATCTGGAGGTAACTAAATTGGGTAACGAGAACATTGAAAAATGGTCAACATTAAAAGAAGTCCAAGCATACCTTGGCGTTGGCAGAGAAACCATTTTGCAGTGGATCGCTAAAAGAAATATGCCAGCCTATAAAGTAGGTAAGCTGTGGAAATTCAAGCTGTCAGAGGTGGACGATTGGATTCGTTCCGGCGGTGCCGCTGACGACAAAGTTGATGATAAGGAAGATAAGGCCGAATAAGTCCGTTTTTTGGGACAGCACATTTGGTGCGATCATAATGGCTTAGTGCCGAAATCAGAGTCAAGAGAGGAAAATCTATATGGACAATCAGGTGCATAATTCAATAGTTAGCTTTATTTGGGGGATTGCGGATGATTGCCTTCGTGACGTTTATGTCCGTGGTAAATATCGTGATGTTATTCTCCCTATGACGGTTATCCGTCGTCTGGACGCTTTGCTGGAGGACAGCAAGGATGCGGTCCTCGAAATGAAAAAACGGCTTGATGCCGCAAAGATTGATAATCAGTGGCCAGCCCTCTGCAATGCTGCAGGACAGGCTTTCTGCAATGCTTCTCCGTACCGTCTGCGTGACCTCACCAGTCGTGCCAAGAAGCAGACGCTTAAGGCAGACTTCATCGCTTATTTGGATGGTTTCTCACCGAATGTGCAGGTTATTCTGGATAAGTTCAAATTCCGCAATCAGATCGACACGATGGTGGATGCCGATATCCTCGGTGCTGTCATTGAGAAGTTTGTGTCTTCTGACATTAACCTGAGTCCGAATCCGGTGTGGAAGGACGAGGCCAAAACCATCATGCGCCATCCGGGTCTGGATAACCACGGCATGGGCACCATCTTCGAAGAGCTGATCCGTCGCTTCAATGAAGAAAACAACGAGGAAGCCGGTGAACACTGGACGCCTCGTGACGTAGTTGAGCTCATGGCTGACCTCGTTTTCATACCCATTGCGGACCAGATTCAAGACGCTACATACTCCTGCTACGACGGAGCTTGTGGAACCGGCGGTATGCTTACCGTTGCACAGGACCGTCTGCTTACGCTTGCCCACAGACGTGGTAAGGATGTCTCGATCCATCTCTTCGGGCAGGAAATAAATCCGGAAACCTATGCCATTTGTACAGCTGATATGCTTCTGAAAGGTGATGGAGAGCAAGCTGAGCACATCGGTTTTGGATCCACGCTCTCTTTGGATCAGCATTCCTCACGTCAGTTTGATTTCATGCTTTCCAATCCGCCTTACGGTAAGAGCTGGAAAACCGACGCCGAAAAGATGGGTGGCAAAAAAGAGATCCTTGACACCCGCTTCAATACCTATCTTGAAGGTGGCGAAGAAATGGCTATGATTCCTCGTACCAGTGACGGCCAGCTCCTTTTCCTTCTTAATAACATCTCCAAGATGAAGAAGGACTCTCCGCTTGTTAGCCGCATTGCCGAAGTTCATAACGGCTCGTCTCTCTTTACGGGGGATGCTGGTAGCGGTGAAAGCAACGCAAGGAGATATATGATAGAAAACGATCTTGTGGAAGCCATTATCGCACTACCAGATAACATGTTTTACAACACTGGTATCGGAACCTTTATTTGGGTTTTAACAAACAGAAAGGAAGACCGACGTGTTGGGAAAATACAGCTAATCGACGCAACAAAAATGAAATCCCCGCTTCGAAGAAACATGGGAAAGAAAAACTGCGAGTTTACCGAAGATATTCGTAAAGAGATAATGCGCATTTTCACTTCAATGGAAGAAAGTGAAATCAGCCGTGTGTTTGACAATAGAGAGTTTGGATATTGGTCTATTACGGTCGAACAGCCTTTGCGTTTGAGAGTTTTGCCGTCCAAGCACATACCTTCCAGCATATTCAGAAATGAAGCCGAGCAAATTTTATGTGAAAAAGCACTTAGGAAAGCAGCAGCTGTTGCAGCTCTTGATGATTGGACCGAGTTCTCAAAAGCATCGGGCCTTAAAGCAGCGTTGTTAAAGAAGATACGTCCTTTTATCACGGAAAAAGACGCTTCAGCTAAAGCGATAGATGGCGAAGCGGATGCTGATCTTAGAGATACTGAACTCGTACCGTTCACATACAAGGGTGGCATTGATTCGTTTTTACGCAACGAAGTGCTTACTTATGCGCCTGATGCGTGGGTCGATGAAAAGAAGACTTCTGTTGGGTACGAACTCAGTTTCACCAAGTATTTCTATCGACCGGTAGAACTAAGAAATATGGACGAAATACTCGAAACGCTCCGTTCTCTTGAGAATGATTCCACAGGAATGCTTGAAGAAATAATAGGAGGAATAGCGAATGCCTGATAATTACTCCTCCTACCGTTCATTTGGTCAAAAATGGGCAAATGTGATTCCTGAGCACTGGAATTCAAAACGCCTTAAAGCAGTATTTGCAATGCGAAAGGAACGGAATAATCCCGTCGTTACCAGAAACATTCTTTCATTAACTGCCAAACAAGGTGTTGTGCCACTTTCTCAAAAAGAAGGCGTCGGAGGGAATAAGCCCAAAGATGATATGACCAAATATAATATCGCACACGAAAACGACCTGTTGGTTAATTGCATGAATGTTGTTGCGGGCTCAGCTGGCGTATCAAGGTATTATGGTGCAATCAGCCCTGTTTACTATGCTCTTTATCCTCGTGAAGATGAAAATGTGTGGTATTACCACTATATCTTCAGGCTATTAACGTTCCAAAGAAGCCTTGTAGGATTGGGCAAAGGTATTCTGATGCATGAAAGTGAAAACGGAAAGCTAAACACGGTACGCATGCGAATTTCAATGGACTATTTAGGTAATGTGCTTCTCCCTGTCCCTCCAAGAAGTGAACAAGACAAGATTGTGGATTATCTTAATTGGAGGGTTTCACAGATTAATAAACTAATCAAGCTAAAGCATAAAGAAATCAAATCCATTGAAGAACTCAAGAAATCTGTTGTCAGTACAGCAGTTACCCGTGGGTTAAACCCAGACACCGAGATGAAATCAAGCGGAGTGTCGTGGCTTGGCGATATTCCAAAACACTGGAAACTGATCAAGCTACGTCAAATATTAAGAGCCGTAAGTGAAAAGAACCACCCGGAGCTTCCATTGCTTTCTGTAGTTAGAGAACAAGGTGTCATAGTCAGAAATGTAGAAGATCAGTCTTCGAACAGAAACTTTATACCAGACGATTTAAGCGGCTATAAAGTTGTTCGAAAAGGCCAGTTTGCTATGAACAAGATGAAAGCATGGCAAGGCTCCTATGGCATTTCAGACTATACAGGAATTGTGAGCCCTGCATATTTCATTTTTGACGTAGCGTTTGATAATCTTGAGTACTTTCATAATGCAATCCGAAGTAAAGTATACGTAAATTTCTTTGCTCAGGCCTCGGATGGCATTAGGCCGGGACAATGGGATCTTCAGATGGATAAGATGAAAGAGATTCCTTTCATTGTTCCACCAGAAGACGAGCAGATACAAATCGTCGAATACATCAAAGCGGCTCAGCAAAAGTATCAGTCAGCAATTGAACGATTAAAAGCTGAAATTGACGCTCTTGAGGAATTCAAGACACACTTGGTTTCTGACGTTGTAACTGGCAAAATTGATGTCCGTGACATTGAAATCCCGGAATATGAGTTTGTGGATGAAGAAGCAGATTCGGATGCTGATGATGAGGACGATTCGGACGATACCGAAGAACAGGAGGAGTGATTATGGCTTTTACCAACACCAGAGAAGAAGGGCTGGAATCCTTAATCGTAAAGTGGCTTGTTGAGCAGAACGGCTACGAGCAAGGCACCAACGACGACTATAGTAAGGAATACGCTCTGGATGAAACACGCCTGTTCCGCTTCCTGTCCGAAACGCAGCCGGATGAGATGGACAAGCTGAGCGTATTCAAATCTGACACCAAGAAGCGTCAGTTCCTGAACCGTTTGCAGGGAGAGCTGGCCAAGCGTGGCATTATCGATGTTTTGCGTAACGGCATCAAGGTTTATCCTGCGGACCTGATCATGTTCTATCTCACGCCGACCGAGAATAACCAGAAGCAGAAAGAAATGTACGAGAAGAACATCTTCAGCGTGACCAGGCAGCTCCGCTACTCACAGGACGCCGGAAAGCTGGCTCTGGATCTCTGCATTTTTATCAACGGTCTTCCGGTCATTACGATGGAGCTGAAGAATCAGCTCACAAAGCAGAATACGGAATACGCCGTTCAGCAGTATAAAGACGACCGTGATCCTCGTGACATTCTGCTCTCCTTCAAACGCTGCATGGTCCATTTTGCTGTGGATGATGCAACAATCAAGTTCTGCACGAAGCTGGCCGGTAAGGACAGCTGGTTCCTGCCATTCAATAAGGGCTATAACGACGGAGCCGGTAATCCTCCGAATCCGGATGGTCTGATGACAGACTACTTGTGGAAGGACATTCTCACCAAGGCAAAGCTCTCACGCATTATAGAAAACTACGCACAGGTTGTTGAGGAAGTTGACGAGGATACCAAGAAGAAGTCTGTCAAGCAGATATTCCCTCGTTATCATCAGTTGGATGTGGTTGAAAAGCTGCTGGCCGATGTTCGTGCCAATGGGGTCGGTAAGCGTTACCTGATTCAGCACAGCGCAGGAAGCGGCAAATCCAACTCCATCGCATGGCTGGCTCATCAGTTAATCGGCATTGAACAGAATGGCCGTCCGCTGATTGACTCCGTCCTTGTTGTAACAGACCGCCGTATCCTCGATAAGCAGATCCGCAACACCATCAAGCAGTTTATGCAGGTGAAAAACACTGTGGTGTGGGCAGAACATTCGGGCGATCTCCGAAAAGCCATTCAGGACGGGAAGCGCATCATTGTGACAACGGTCGAGAAGTTCCCGTATATCGTTACCGAAATCGGGCAAGAACATAAAACTCATAAGTTCGCCGTTATCATAGACGAGGCTCATTCCGGTCAGAGCGGTCGTAACTCGGCTCAGATGAACTTGGCCCTGTCCGGCCTCGCCTCTGAAGACGACATGGACAATGAGGATAAGATCAATGCCATGATGGAAGGCCGCAAACTCCTGACAACGGCCAGTTACTTCGCTTTCACCGCCACTCCGAAGAACAAGACCGAGGAAACCTTCGGTGTTGCTTATGAAGAGGATGGCGAGATCAAGCATCGACCGTTCCATGTTTATACCATGAAACAGGCCATTCAGGAGGGCTTCATTCTGGATGTGCTGAAGTATTATACGCCTATCGACAGCTACTATAAGCTAATGAAAACTGTTGATGACGATCCTATGTTCGACAAGAAAAGAGCTCAGAAGAAGCTGCGCTCCTTTGTTGAAAGCAACGAGGTCACAATCGCAAAGAAGGCGGCCATGATGGTTGACCACTTCCACGAGCAGGTAATCGCCAAGAAAAAGATCGGCGGTCAGGCACGTGCTATGGTCGTTACAGCCAGCATCCCTCGCTGCATTGAGTATTACTACGCTATCAGCAAGTGCCTCGCAGACAGACGGAGCCCATACAAGGCCATCGTCGCCTTCTCAGGTGAGCACAAATACAAAGGTCAGGAACCAGCACTTACTTCAGCTGCCATGAACGGCTTTTCCGATGCGTTGATTCCAAAGACCTTCAAGAAGGACCCGTACCGCATACTCATCGTTGCTGACATGTTCCAGACCGGATTCGACGAGCCGCTGCTTCACACGATGTATGTGGACAAGCCTCTATACGACATCGGTGCCGTGCAAACGCTGTCTCGCCTGAATCGTGCTTATCCCGGCAAGGATGACACCTTTGTTCTGGACTTTGCCAATAAGACATCTGTGATTGAGGAGTCTTTCTCAAAGTATTACCGGACCACAATTCTCTCCGGAGAAACCGATCCGAACAAGCTGTATGACTTAATCGCCGTCATGGAAGACTATCAGGTCTATAGCAACGACGATGTGGAGAGGCTTGTTGACCTGTTCCTGCACGGTGCAGAGCGAGATCGCCTCGATCCAACACTGGATGCTTGTACGGCGGTATATAAGCAGCTCGAAACAGACGATCAGATTAAATTCAAGAGTGCTGCAAAGTCCTTTGTGCGTACATACGGTTTCCTCGGAGCCATTCTGCCTTATGGAAACGTGGAATGGGAAAAGCTCTCAATCTTCCTGAATCTGCTGATTCCTAAACTGCCGTCGCCTCGTGAAGACGACCTGTCAGAAGGCATCTTGAGCACCATTGACCTTTCGAGCTATCGTAATGAAGCCCGTGAAATGATCTCCATTCGCTTGGAAGATCAGGATGCTGAAATTGCGCCTGTTCCTGCCGGAAAGACTGGCCACATTGTGGAACCGGAAATGGATCTGCTTTCCCGGATTATTTCTGACTTCAACGATATGTTTGGCAACATCAACTGGAACGACGCCGACAATGTCCAGCGGCAGATTCTCGAAATACCTGCAATGGTGTCCAGAGATAAAAAGTATCAAAATGCTATGCGCAACTCTGATGAGCAGAGTGCTCGGTTGGAAAGCGAACGTGCTCTGCAACAGGTTATCTTTGCAATCATGGCTGATAATATGGAGCTGTTCAAGCAGTTCCAAGACAATCCATCCTTTAAGAAGTGGCTTTCGGATCTGGTGTTCAACCTTACTTACAATCCGGAAGGCAAAGAGTACGTGATGCCGGGGCCGGGTGAAAAAACCGTCGCATACGATTTTCCCACGCAGGAATCTTTGATGGTTGCTGAAGACCATGCCACGTATGGCGACAAAAAGGATGAAGAGTAAACTGTAACAAGGTGGAGAATGCAATGAATGATTCTTTTGACAAGACTATAAGCGGAGGTAAATTTGACGAGGTTTTTACCGAGGTGTCTCACGCTGAGACCCTTGGCCTAAAAAACCCGGAACAACTGCGCCTATTTCACCTCAACGTCAATAACAATGCATTCTCATCCGATAAGCTTGAAGTGTTTCTCAGGAAGAACATCGGTCAATACGTTTTTTCTCGTGCTCAGATCGAGAACTATCATGTTGAGGGCGATGTGTACAGCGTAGGAATGGATGCCATCGACATCATGAAACGCAACGGGGCTCCGGGTCAGAAAGGCACCGGCAATGACCTCGGTGAAATCATGCTATATGTGTTTTTAGAGCAGGTTCTGGGAGCTCCCAAAATCATGAGCAAGGTAGAGCTTCAAACCGGAGCAAAACAATATGACAGTAAATGTGACGGAATACATCTTCTCTCGCTGGAGCAGGCCTTCGGCATGCCATACTACCACATGGTGTTTGGCACCTCCAGCATTGTGGGTGATATGAAAAAAGCTGTTGACACTGCCTTCGACGCCATTGTTGAGATCGAAAAGCAAAGCACACAGGAGCGCACCCTTGCTGAAAACACGGTATTCAGCAAGTCCTTTGATAAAGACACGGTTCAGAAAATCAAAGACCTGCTTATTCCGAGTAAAGGACAGTCGGTCCCGTATGATACAGCCTATGGCGTTTTCCTTGCGTATAATCTCGGCCTCAATCCTACTAATTACAGTGCGGTAGACTTCCGACGTGCACTGACTCAGAAAATGGATACAGATATTCGCAATCATGCGGCATATATAGCCAGCAAGATTAATGCCCTTGGCCTCGGAAACCACTCGTTTTATTTCTACATTCTGCCACTCAACGATGCAGATGCTGAAAAAACACAAATCATGGACCGTGTGATGAATGGGGGTGGCAGACCTTGAGCAATCAAATACTGCATAACCTTGGCGATGCCATTTTCGGGGACATTGACAACAATCCCTTCCTGAATGAACTCTACGACAACATCCTTTATAACTATGCCATCACCAAATTTAACCTCACTGATAAACGGCAGATGCGGGAAATTGATGTTGTGTCGGCCTTGCGGTTTGCCGACTTGCTGTCCAAGTCGACACATGCGGTGAACCGGGACAAGCATAAAATGTGGGCGCAGGAGATAATCATCCTGCTGTATTCTCTGTACCCGGACAATCCTGATGTAAAGTTCTATGCCGGATCAGTGTTCGCGAACACCGGGAACTATCAGGCAAGAAAGATGATCGATAGCGACTTTTACGGCACGACTGCATTAGAGCGTTTCTTCGCTGAATACCAGAATGATTATTTGACAATTCCTGCAGCACCGGAACTTCGGTTCTTCGGCGCACAGAAAAATGCTTACGATCATCTCTCGGATGATCACTTCAGCTATTCCGGTCCGACATCTATGGGTAAGTCCTTCCTCATGAGAATGTACATCAAGGACCGGATACAGCATGGGGTAAAAATGAACTTCGCCCTGATTGTCCCAACAAAGGCACTGATCAATGAGATCTACAAGCAGGTCATTGACGAGGACCTTAAGAACCTTTTGTCGGAGCACAATTATAAGGTGGTCACTGCCGCCGGGGATATCGCTTTGGAGGGCAAGCATAACTTCATACTTGTGCTGACTCCGGAACGACTGTTATATCTGCTCATCAGCAAACCGGATTTGCAAATCGACTATCTATTCATCGATGAAGCGCACAAACTGTCCGGAAAAAATAGCCGTGGGCCGTTCTACTATAAAACCGTGGATATGCTTCTCAAAAGGAAGAAGAAGCCGCACTTCGTCTTTGCCTCACCTAATATTCCAAATCCAGAGGTATATCTAAAGTTGCTGACAGACATCGAAACCGACGGTGATGATAGCCACCTACGTTCCACTTTTTCACCGGTGGCCCAGATTAAGTTCAGCATCGACCTCAATAATTTCACAGTCAGCGTATATAACGACCATACCGGTGAGTTGGATTACCTTGCGGAAATCAAAGACAGAAACGCTTCTCTGGTTTCGTTCCTTCTGATGTTTGAAAGGATAAACCGGGATCTCCCCTTTGAGCGAAAGCAGCAGACCATCGTTTATTGCAACGGTAGAAGTAAGGCGATTGAAAATGCGCTTGCTTTTGCAGATCAACTTTCGGAAATTCAGGATAATGACCTGAATGCACTGGCAAGGGATATCACGAATGAAGTTCACGGCGACTACTATTTGGCCCAGATTATAAAAAAGGGCGTCGCATATCACATTGGATACCTACCAGCTGCCATCAGAATGCGTATCGAGGACATGTTCCGTCGTGGCAAAATCACGACTATGTTCTGTACCAGCACCTTACTTGAGGGTGTCAACCTCCCAGCGGATAATCTGTTCATTACCGATAACAAGATTTTCCGAAAGGTGATGACGCCGGTTGACTTCCGAAACCTGATAGGACGTGTCGGACGCATCCGTTTCAACCTTTACGGGAATGTATTCTTCGTCTCGCAGGGTGAAAAGCTGAAACAGGAAGACTATGTGGACCTTTTGAAAAAAGAGGTCCCGAAGCAAACGCTTTCTATCGAGGCTGGACCGAAGAGCCTAACAAACGCCGAAAAGAAATATGTCGTCGAGGCACTACTGCAGGGCAATATTGAACTCGTAAAAAGAAATGACGCACAGTCAGAGGAAGCCTATGTAATGATGCGTAAGTTTGCCCTCATTCTTTTACGGGATATTATGCAGGACAACGACAGCCTTGTAAGGCGTGAGTTCTCTAATCTGCTGACACCCAAGGACGAAGCGAAAATACGAGAAGCCTTTACTGATCCGTTCACAGAACCGGATGATGATATCAACACGTCGGTGGATCAGACGAAAAACCTACGTGCAGCTATCGCAATGGGACTGAAATACCCTGACCGTGTAGATGGGAAGTTCAATTATGACGACGTTTTGGCTTTCCTTGAAAAGCTGAGTCGGATCTTCAAATGGGGAAAGTATGAGGCATCCACGCTCGGAAAGCCGACGCTTCTGCGTTGGTATGCGGTTGTTCTTATTCAATGGATGGAAGGTACCGGCCTTAGCAATATCATGAAAAAGGCACTGGAGTACCGGCAACAGCACCCTGATAACTTCTGGGTGAACCGAGGCCAGAAAGAATACTACGACGATGGACTCCGGCACCGCAATATCGTATTTGCCGACACCTTGGAGGTCATTGATAACATTGTGCTGTTCAGTATTTCAAACTACTTCCTTCGCTTCTCGAATGAGTATAAGACGGTCCATCAGCTGAAGGAGTTTGATAACAACTGGTACGAATTTGTAGAATACGGAACGACGAATCCAATAACAATCCTTCTTCAGCGGAACGGATTCTCTCGTGAGGTATCCACATATATCCGGAACAACAAGGATGAGTTTATTATCGAAGGGCCGGATGGAAAATGGCATCTGAGCACGGCATTGCTTGAATGCTCAAATACTAACGCTCGAACAGAGGCGTCGAGTGTACGATACAACATGCCGGAATTGTTTGCAGAGAAGATATAAACCAATCAGGAGGAAGAGTTACCCGTGAAGAAGATTGAAGGTTCTCCTAAGAGCTTAAAGCAGCTTTTACAGAATACAAAGTACTCGATTCACTATTATCAGCGTGAGTATATGTGGCAGAGAAAACATATCGAGGAACTGATCGATGACCTTACATCGGAGTTCTTGGATTATTATGTTCCCGGTGATGATCGCAAGGATGTGCAGGACTATGGTGCATATTTCATGGGGTCCATTGTTCTTGCTGGTCGTGAAAATGCAATCATAGACGGCCAGCAGAGATTCTCATCGCTGACGCTCCTGCTAATGTATCTAAATAATCGGCTCCGTTCACTTGGTCAGAACTATAGCATGATCGAACAGATGATTTTTTCTGAGGCGTACGGAACTAAATCCTTCAATATAAATGTTGAGGATCGAGCTGATTGCATGAATGCAATTTTTAATGATCAGCCGTTTGACACGACCAATGTCGGAGAGTCCGTGAAAAACCTCTATGGCAGATATACCGATATCATTGATGTTTTTCCCAATGATGATATTACTGACAACATGCTCTTGCATTTCTGTGACTGGCTGGCCGAGAAGGTGTTCTTTATAGAGATTGTGGCCACCACAGAACAGGATGCCCATAAAGTCTTTGTAACCATGAACGATAGAGGTCTGAGTCTCACATCAACAGAAATGTTGAAAGGATACCTACTATCAGAGATAAAGGATGATTCCAAGCGTGAAAAACTCAATAATATTTGGAAAGACAAAGTTCTCTCCCTCAAAAAAGACGACGATAAGGGAGATGAAACATTTATCAAAGCATGGCTAAGAGCTCAATATGCCGAAACCATCCGTGAAACGAAAGCCGGTGCCGTGAATCAGGATTTTGATATCATTGGTGGTTCTTTCCACAAATGGGTACGTGATGAGCGAGACAAGCTCGGCCTATCCACAACAGATGATTTTGAGCTCTTTATTATGAAGTTTTCTAAATTTGCGGATGTTTACAGGAAAATCCGTGAAGCTGAGAACACATTTGCAGAGGAAACAAAGTATATCTATTACAATGCACAGGTTAATTTTACACTTCAGCCGCAGTTGCTACTGGCTCCTATTTGTTATGAGGATACGTGGCCGGTTATCATTGAAAAGATTAATTTGGTCGCTCGATTCATTGATCTGCTGATCACTGCCAGAGTAACGAATTATAGGTCTGTAGACTATAGCACTATCAAGAATTACGTGTTTAACGTAACAAAGAATATTCGTCGCTGTTCTATTGATGTGCTGAAGGCTCGTTTGAAAGCCCAATCTGACAACCTCGCATATGATCCGGCAGCAGCCCTTCCTGAGCTGCGTTTGAACAGCTTTACCAAGAAATACATCAAGAATATGCTTGCTCGCATCACGGGCTATATTGAGGAGCAGACCGGTGTAGCTTCGAATTACTGCAACTACATGAATACGCAGACAAAGAATCCATTTGAAATCGAGCATATTATCACGGACCATTACGAGTGGTTTACCAGCGAATACTCCGATCAAGAAGAATTCAGACGGTGGAGAAATAGCTTCGGCGCACTATTACTTTTGCATAAGAGCATCAATGCCAGTCTGAATGACTCAAAATATGATTACAAGCTCTCGAAGTATTGCTCCAATGAAGGAAACATTTATACCGAGTCGCTGGGTGATCAGGCCTATCAGAATAATCCAAAGTTCAAGAAGTTTATTGCTGACAATGGTCTGGGCTTCAAGCCTTATGCACAGTTCGGAAAAGCAGAAATCACTGAGCGAATTCAGCTTCTTGTTCAGCTTGTTAATCTGGTGTGGAATGCGGAGATGTTTGCATGATGGAGCTTATAGAAGATGTTTTTATCCGCTGTGGTAGATGCGGGAAGATTACCGGAATACACAAAGAAGATTTTGATTTTGAGTCCTATGTATATGATCGTGGCGATAATAGGATGGGTGAAGAAATTGAATTCCGTCACGAAGGATACATTGAATGTGATCAATGCGGGAATGAAATCTCCTTCAGAATATCTGGCTACGAGTATCCTATAGGTGCATTCAACTATGAAGATAGCGAAATAGCTGGGGGTCGGTTTGAGGAAGAACCGCACATGGGAGTCATATATAGCCGAGATGATTTTGACCCCGATGATGCATACCCTACATTTACACGAGTGGAGCAAATCATCATGGACATCGCCCAAAACCGTGAGTTGATCTATGACATCTCTCCCAGAGAGTTTGAGGCAGTTATCGAGCGGGTGCTTCAAGATGAGGGCTTTGAAACAAAGTTGACACAACAAACCAGAGATGGTGGTCGTGATATTGTCGCAACAAAGTATGAGATGGGAAAGCCGGTCGTTTTCTATATAGAGTGTAAACGGTACGGACGCCAGAACTCTGTGGGTGTAAATATCGTTCGTTCTCTATATGGTGTTCAGTCGGCTGATCAAATAAATAAAGCGATTCTCGTAACAACTGGACATGTTACCCGTGGCGCTCGCAGATTTGTAGATGATCAGAATACGATGATGAGCGTCATCGATGTAGAGGAAATACACGAGCTGATTCAAAGAAGCGCAAGGAAATATAGAGGCTACTGAACCTTTTAATTATTCCACACTTTCTAATTATTCCTTCGACTGTCGGTTTTGAGGGGTAAGTTCCAAAGGCCACAGAACCGGCCAGCAACAATCGAATAAACAGAAAAAAGGGCTTCCGAAGCTCTGCTGTAAAACACAGCGGAACCTCGAAAGCCCTTTATTTCATTCCTTTTTCAGCTCTTGTGTGCCGGAGAAGGCTTTTTCTGTTTGTATCAAAGACAGCGTTTTTATAGACCCGACAAGTGGTTCTGGTTCGCTGCTGATAAACATTGGCAAGAGCGTTTCAAAGTATGTTACAAATTCTGATAATATCAAATATTACGCACAGGAACTCAAGGAAAATACATACAATCTCACTCGTATGAATCTTGTTATGAGAGGAATCAAACCGTCAAACATCACAACACGCTGTGGTGATACATTAGAGGAGGATTGGCCTTATTTTGATGACAGCAATCCGTCGGAAACTTACGAGCCTCTTTATGTAGATGCAGTCGTCTCAAATCCGCCTTATTCACAGCCTTGGGATCCGTCAGGGAAAGAGGCAGACCCTCGTTATGCAAGGTTTGGTCTAGCCCCAAAGGGTAAAGCCGATTATGCGTTCTTGCTGCACGATCTTTATCATATTCGTCCTGAGGGTATTATGACTATCGTTCTTCCGCACGGGGTGCTGTTCAGAGGCGGAGAGGAAGGCATAATCAGAAAAAATTTGATTGAGAATAATCATATTGACACTATTATCGGACTTCCGGCAAATATATTTTTTGGAACTGGAATACCGACAATTATTATGATACTGAAACAAATGCGTGATAATAACGACGTGCTTATTATAGACGCCTCCAAAGGATTTGTGAAAGACGGCAAGAACAATAAGCTTAGAGCGTCTGACATCAAACGTATTGTTGATACGGTATCTTCAAGAACAAGCGTGCCGAAGTTCTCAAAGGTCGTTTCTCGTGAGGAGATAAGACAAAATGATTACAATCTCAATATTCCAAGATATGTTGACTCTTCTGAAAGTGCGGAGACTTGGGATATTTACGCCTCTATGTTTGGCGGTATCCCTGTGAATGAAGTTGATGGTCTTGTGGAATATTGGAACGCTTTTCCGAATTTAAGAGAAGAATTGTTCAAGACGAGCGATACACCATATCTTCAGCTTGCCTGCGATGATATTAAATCAGCAATTTGCAAGAGCAACGATGTAATAAAATTTGAGCAGGCATATGAGCAGGCATTTAACGGATTTGAAGATCATCTGCGTAAAGAGCTTATTGAAAATGCTGAGACTGTTGAGGTATCAAAAGAGGAAACCGCAATAAGCGAGAATATCTTTGCACGGTTGGCAGACATTCAGTTGGTCGATAAGTATGAGGCTTATCAGCTTCTTGATGATGAATGGGGAAAGATAGCCGTAGACCTTGAAATAATCCAAACAGAGGGCTTTGAGGCAACCAGAAAGGTTGACCCGAACATTGTGATAAAGAAAAAAGACGGCAAGGAACAGGAAACGCAAGAAGGTTGGGTAGGACACATTATTCCTTTTGAACTTGTTCAGACAACACTATTGTGCGAGGAGTATAACGCTCTTAAAGCCAAGGAACGCTGCCTTGCTGAGATCCCGTCAGAGTATGAACAAATTATTGAGGATATGACGGAAGATGAAAAAGAGACCTGCAAAGAACAGCTGACTGAGGACAATAGTGCATTTATCATCAAGGAAATTTCTAAAAAGATAAAGGCTTTGAAGAGCGAACCTAAGTCAGATGAAACTCTTGCACTGATTGAAAAGCTTTCAAAGGTCGAGGCTTTTTCTAAAGAAGAAAAGGCGTTGAAATCGCAGATAAAGACCGAAACTGCGGAACTTCACGCAAAAACCAAAACCACTATCGAGGGGCTTTCTGACGAGGAGGTCAAAACACTGCTTGAGATAAAATGGATAAAGAGCCTTGTCGATAACCTTTATTCTATCCCTTCGACGATCGTTAACGGCCTTGTTTCTAAGATCACGGCTCTTGCTAAAAAATATGATACCACATATTTTGATATTGAAACTGAGATATCAGAAACGGAAAAAGAGCTGTGTTCTATGATTGACGATCTGTGCGGAAATGAATTTGATATGAAAGGTCTTGGTGAGTTCAAGAAACTGTTGGGAGGTGTGCAAAATGACTAAAGAAAAAGTCATACCTCAGATAAGATTTTCGGGTTTTACTGATACTTGGGAACAGCGTAAGCTAGGAGATATTGCTTCTGATATGGTTGCAGGAGGCGACATCGACAAAGACTTAATTCTTGCTGAAGGTCAGTACCCGGTAATCGCTAATGCCCTCACTGGCGATGGAATTGTCGGGTATTATGATAAAGAATATAGAGTTAAGGCTCCGGCTGTTACGGTTACTGGTCGTGGAGATGTTGGACACGCAAAAGCAAGATTGGTTAATTTTACGCCAGTTGTAAGGCTTTTATCAGTGAAATCAGAACACGATGTTTTCTTTTTAGAGAACGTCATCAATACTTTGAAAATTGTTATTGAGTCAACTGGCGTGCCACAATTAACTGTACCGCAACTCGCAAAATATGAAGTGGCATTTCCTCGGCAACTTGATGAGGAAGAACATATCGGAGCTTTTTTCAAGCAACTCGACCACCTTATCACCCTTCATCAGCGTATGTAAATCCCAACGTAAATAAAACCAATTATTACACACCACTTCAGCGTAAGTTAAAAATAATTACAAAAAATACAAGCTATTGACAACCACATCGTTATATGTTATAATACACAAGGAAAAGTTTTAAAATATAACGATCTGCCTACCACATACATAAAAAACATAATCAACCACTTAGAGCTATAAGCTCGTACATATTATCAGGCACGATTTAAAACAACAGGATAACTATATCCTGTTGCCAAATCGTGAATCTGAAATATGTGCGAGCTTTTTTGTTTGCATAAATTACATATATAATAACGGCAACTTGAAAATAGAATAGGAGGTCTGGTAGCGTGAAAAAACTCATCACTCGATCCTGCGAAGAAATAATGACAACTGTGTACAAGCCAATAGAGTTCGTTATAGACGGCTTGATCGCACAAGGTCTGTATATCTTAGCAGGTGCACCAAAGGTCGGAAAGTCTTGGCTGGCACTGGATATGTGCCTGTCAATAGCGA
>OGPY01001419.1_pt1 | contig 17980 bp, 15 predicted proteins | sample 1553121 | NCBI WGS metagenome assembly OGPY01 (sample SAMEA2580004, study PRJEB22360) | human gut metagenome
GCTCGGCGGTGTGCCGCCATTGCCGGTTCGGCTCTCTCGCATCGGCAAAGCCGACGCATTGAACGCCGACTTTCAGGAGGTGCCGTTCAGCACCTTCATTTTCTGCGACAACCTTTATCAAGGTGTCTTGCAGTCTCAGCAGTCCGGCAACGCTCAGCTCGCCGATGACTTGCTTCGCCAGTTGGCATCGCATCTTTATCCCGGCATCAAGGCGAAGCGCCTTTCGCCGATGCATCTCACCAATACGCTGTATTGGTTCATCTCACTGAAAGCATATCTGTCGCAGGTGTTTTCGGACTTTCTGAAACCTGTCGGTTCAGCTGCGCCCGAAAATCTGCTCGGCACTCCTTCGGTGCCATCGCCGAAGCAGTTGCAGGACGTGATGAACGCGCAGATACGCGCTCTCACCAAAGGAGACATCACCAAAGAGAAAGACATCCTCGCCACAGATACGTGGCGAGCACTCGCCGAGCTTAACGCTCAGGCTCGCGAATATCAACAACTTCAATCACAAATGAAAAAATGACAAATCCCACAAACTGGAACGCCACAGCGTTCTTCGAGAATTTAACACGTTCAAACCGCCTCGCCACCGCTCAAAACTTCGTTTTTTGTCGGGTCAGCGGCTTGGAAGGCTTCGAGGAAGCACTCGCCGAAATGCAGCAAGCAAACAATTTTGTATGCGTATCGGATATAGCCGACGGCTATACCGAACTCAACAACACGCCGAGGACTCGCCGTGTCAAAACTATTTTCTTTGCTATGCGCCACGCCGTAAACGACATGGCCGCTCGCGCTGACTGCTTCGATGTGATGCAAGAGCTGTTTCGACAGTTTATGTCGGTGCTGATCATGGAGCAGACCAAACTGCATGAGAACGCCATCTACATTGACCCACGCATCACATTCAACGAGATAGACAAATACTTCTTTTCAGGCTGCGCCTGTGCATATTTTCAGGTAGCGGTAGACCGCTACACAGACCTAAGATTCAATTCCGATGAGTGGCAATAAGAAACAACAGCAGTTTGAGGAACGACGCAAGTACGTCACGGCTTTCAACTCCACTATGGTCAAGATATGGAAGGAGCGAATAACTTTGCTTGGCATCATAGATACCGGCGCACTCTATCGCTCCGTCATAGCCACGCACATGCGAGCCGATGGGCGCTTCATTGACATTACGCTTTCACAGCAGTTCCGTACATACGGCATCTTTGTTGACCGTGGTACAGGTCGCGAGACTCCCAAAGGAAACCCCGGCGACATTGGCAGAGACAAGAAGCGCAAGCCTCGCCCATGGTTCAATCCAAAGTATTACGGCTCATATATGAATATTCGCGAGTTCATGGCTGACAACCTTGGACGTGAGTTTATCGCCGCCATGATTAACACCCTTGACAAAAAGGCTTTCGACGCTTCGCTAATGAAATCCACCTAACTCGCAAGGCTCGTTTTGTGTCTTTTCGCTCGTCACCGCACAGCGGTAACTTTGCTCAAAACAAACGTCACCGCTATGATAGACATAGGTACACTAAACGAAAAGATTACCGCGTTTCGTCGGCTAAGCATCAAAAACTCTGTTTCGCCTGAAATGGTCGGTGAACTCCTTCAGCAGATCACCGACATTCTCGCCACAGCCGGAACACAGGCTAACCTTGATGTGCTTAACCAGTGGCGCACCGCAATGCTTGCGGCGCAGCCATACATACACGCTCTCACCCAAAACGGTTCTGACCGCAACGACTTCTATATCAACGCAACAGTCACAAATCCTGTGACTGCCGCAACGCAGGTAAAAACAAATTTACTGAAAATACCTCAGGCCACCACCGAACATTCGGGAGTTATGCGAGCGCAGCAGGTCACAGACCTCAATCAGGCTCGCAATAATATCAACTCCGTCATTCTTCCGGCGTTGACACGCATTGAAAAGGAGATTGCCGCCCTCAATGGCTCGTCTTCCGACATCGTGGCCATATCGGGTAAGGCACAGATAGCCGTGGAAATAGTTGACGGAAGACTACGTGTCTATGGGGCAGAAGCCCTTGCCAAAGAGGGGTATGTGCCATATCTGTTCCGTCACACGCGACGCAGAAACCGAATACGCAATGAAAACGAAGCCAACCGCACATTCAGTTCAGTCACAAAAGGTTGGCATCTATATGGCTCAAAATACTCGGTAAGAGTTACCGGGACAACCGTCGCATTCAGCATAAACGAGCCAAATGAACTACACCAAGAAGCCAACGGCTATTCTTTCAATCCAATATACCTTGTGCATCCTCACACCGACTCCGAAGGGCACGTCTCGCTCCCTTGGGGGCGCTCGATGATACGCCTGTATGACACAAGAGCGCATCAAAACCGAATGGTTCGACTGCGCTTTGCCATTGGATTTGCCAAGCCAATAAGTCCGGGAAAATCAAAGGTGAATGTGCTCAATCTCGTGTCAAACCTCGCCGAGTTCTCGGTGGTGTACGACCCTCGTAATGATAAATACGTGCTGTCGAGATAAAAATTAAGGGTAGCCTCAACAGCCACCCAGAAAACATCGGTGATAGCCTCAGAAAGCCATTCCTTCATACAGCCTTGATAGCCTCAGAAAGCCATTCCGGCATACAATCCAGAGGTGAACTTACAGGTACAGTGGTTGGAACATCGTTGAGTGGTTGAACTGATTTGTATGGATACAGAGGTGGGACTTGGATTGACACAAAGTTACGCATTAAATCTCAATCTGCCAAAATATTAACACTAAAAATCACAATAAAAACATGAAACCTTACAATGCTTTTGGCCCGACTGCGAAAGAAGCGCCACAGAAGGGTCAGAAACCGACAAACAAACAGAAAAAAGCGTACCAACGCCGGAAACTCACCGCCCAGCTCCTTTCGGCAGTGACGCTGATAATCGTCGGCTGCGGCCTCCTGATCAGCGGCTTCATAGTTCCCCCGATGGGAGAAATCCATCCGTCAGTGCTTATCGCCTTCGGTGAAATTCTCACCTTCGTCGGCGCATTGTTCGGAATCGACTATCACTACAAAAGCAAGAACCTAAAACCATAAAAACTATGCGCGTCATCAACAATTTTCAAGCCAATGAGAGCAATCCGAGCAATGCTCAGGATTGCCGAGTGCCGCAGAAAATGCGTAAAATTACGAAAATCATTATCCATTGCGCCGCCACACCGGAGGGCAAAGACTACACAGTAGAGCAAATCAGACAGTGGCACACCACACCGAAGCCCAAGGGCAACGGATGGAAGGACATCGGCTATCACTTCGTCATCTATCGAGACGGCTCCGTTCACCCAGGCCGACCTATCGAGCAGATTGGCGCCCACACATCAGGCTACAATGCCAACTCAATAGGCATCTGCTATATCGGCGGTTGTGCCAAGGATGGCAAAACGCCCAAGGACACACGCACTATCGAGCAGAAGGCTGCTCTTGTCAAACTCGTCGCCGAGCTTCGCCGTCGGTTTCCGAACGCAAGCGTTCACGGTCACAACGAGTTTGCAAACAAGGCTTGTCCCAGTTTCAATGTGCAAAAGGAATTTGGCAGCAAATGAAACGTATCGCTCTCACAATAACGATGTTGGCAATATTGATGTTGCCAACGTCGTGCCACACTAAGCGAAACGTAGCCACAACCTCTGACGAGGCTACTCTCGTTCAGGCATCTCACACGAGCCTTGCGCTGTCGGCTTACACTGACAGCTTGGCGCGTTCGCTTGCCTTTCACTTCGACTCGCTGGAAATGACTGTCGAGCAAATATTTCCGCTCGTACAATCCGCAGACTCCTCTCGCCGAAACCCGACTTCGCGGGTTCGGCTCAAAGTCAGCGGTGGCCACATCACACGCGACGAACACGCCACCGCTCAAGGAGCCGAGGCGGTTGCCAGTCGCGACACTATCGTTGCCGTCGCCGAGAAATCGGCTGTCGTCAACGAGGTAAACACCAAGACCGTCGGCTATGATCCGCCGGACTTGATTTGGCTGTTCGCTTTCGCTGCCTTCATCACAGTGATAGCATACATCATCATACGATACCGCAGAAAATAGGATTTTTTCATTTTAGTAGAAGTTTTTTTTCATATTTGACAGCCGTGCCGTCGTGAGACGTTGCGGCTTTTTTCATAGGTAGGGGTGGCACTTACGGCTTGCGACTATCGAACGACGGGATTTGTCGGGGCAGGACTTGCCGAAACCATAGCAGGGGGCAGAACGTCTTGGCGTGCTTTATCATCGCAGTCGGCTGTGGCAGGAGCAACATCGGCAGAACATAATCTCTTCGCTTATCCTGCTTGTGTGGAGTGCCGAGCCGTGCCTTTTAGACATCGGTTGAACTCTATGATGCGAGGCTCTTCCCGACACTGCTTGCGGCTTATTGGTTCTCGTCAAAGACTCGATGCTTCGACCAATGGCTCACAAGGAATGTTCGTGAGGGAGTGGCAAAAGGAGGGGCAGGTTCGGCTGTTCGGGCTGTTCGAGCATAGGTTGTTCTCGATTTCCCGGCTTTGATGATGTCGGCTTTCTCAGTTTCGGAGTTTTAACGTCACCGTTATCTATGGCTTCGTTACGCCTTTTGATTTCACATCCGCGAATTTAGGGCGGCTGTCGGCTCATCAAGGACAAGCATGTTTGACAAAATATTTTTCAGAAAAATTGTCGTGCCTAAATTTTTCCGAGCCATAGGTGAAAAATATTCAAGGGGCAGGCCCTTGTCAAATCCTTGCTTACGCTCGCCCATTCACCGCCCTCTGATTGCGGTGTAAAACAAAGGCTCTCACGAGCCGATAACTCTAACTCAAAACTCTTACGAAAATGAAAAAGACTAAATCGACATCAGCCAAATCCGTTAAGGAAATCATCGAACCCGTAGTTGAACAGCTCGCCGAACAGCGCGAATCAGACCCCATCACCGTCTTCCATCCCGAACATGACAACTCACCGATGGTCGAAGCAGCCCCGGCTGCTGCCGCCGCTCCCAAGAAAGCTCGCAAGCTGGTCGAGTTCAAGATCCTCACAAGCATCATGGAGTTCGCTACCGAGAAGGCACAGCTCCTGGCATTCCACACCGAGCAGGGCGAAGAGGTCAAGTTCTGGCTCTCGAAGTCACTCCTTCACGCCATAGCCGACGGCGATGAGCCCGACAAGACAATCTGCCGAATCCCTGCATGGCTCTATTACAAGTCCGGCCTCGACAAATTCTTCCCCGTCACTCGCTGGACATCGCAAGCCATCTAAGTACCACCGCACATCTCTCTCGAAAAAGCCGGCAATCGTCGGCTTTTTTCATGCACAGGCTTACAGATATGAAAAAACGAGAGCGGTATCGTATTATGGCATAGCCACAGAAATACCCAATAGCACATATATCACACAATCATACAGACACATAAAGCGGCTCTTTTTCTGACCCTCCCGAATGAGGCTGGCAATCGGTCTAACTGTCAGTCGCCGTTCTCCGCTCCACAGCCCATGTCATTGACAAGCCCGACATCACGGTTGACGGCTCCGCTTACTCGGGGTTCGGAGCTGCGCTTTTTCCGAAACCCTCGCCGCTACACTGTCAATCGTGACCGCTTCGGTTTTGGACCGGCAGATTACTCCATGCATTCCGGCTCCTGCTTATGGCGAGACCCACTCCCTATGGTCGGGGTCTCTGCCAACGCATCGCCTACTTTCCAGTCATAAACTGCCTTTGTTGCCAATCCGCAACCTCGCTTGTACTTCCGGCTTGTCGATGACGGTCTGCACCTCTACGCCCGACTCCTTGCGCATACCCGACACGTCAGCCTCGTTCTCCCACCCAACAGTTGACTGAGCCGCTACGATTATACGCCTATGGCACAATCCCCAGCCCCAAGCCCCGCACGGCAGCAGACGTCGCACTATTAGCCTCCTATCCAGCATGGGTGTTCCTCTCCAGTCGGAAAAGAGCATCGAATGGAACGGCTTAACGCTCCGAGACCCCAATGTCCGTGTCGACAACAAGTTGATGACACCGACAACTCCTGACAAGCCAGTCGGGGGTCTCGGCGCTACTGTTCAATTCGGCTCACTTCCTCCTTCCTTTCCACCACCACGCCTCCTATCCGGCTTCATGCGCCGTCGTCACGATGCCGTGCGCCGGGATTAGGTAATCGCTTGCGCGATTGGCTCTCTCACCGCACTTTCGTGCGGATTGGTCGGCTTCGCCCTTTGGGGTCGCTCCCTGCGGTCGCTCCGAAAAGCGGTGTCGGTGTGAATTTCCCTCGCTGCGCTTCGGAAAATTTCACACGCGACGGAGCCTTTACCGCCCAATGAGGGGGTGCATATTCCGTGTGAAAATATGTTAAAATGAACCTCGCTGAGGGCAGGGCGTGGGGGGATGTGTAAACACACTCTCGGGGAAGTTTCCCCGAACCCCTCTTTTTAAGCCGCTAATCCTGAAGGATATAGCGGCGTGAGCGGTTTACGTTTTGTAGACAACCGTAAACCGGTATAAAAGCCGGTTGCGGCTCCTGTTTTTTCCACACGAGAACCGCCCGACGAAAACACGTCATCGACGCACTTATAGCGCTGTGATAACGTCTTTTATCGGGTCCCCGGTAACACAGATATTTGCCATCAGAAACTGGTTTTTGCCGTTTCTAAAAATTTGTTAACGTCAAAATCTCCTCTAATGGCAAATTACAATAGCTCCGCAACGGTTACTCTGACCGTAAACGGACACCAGGCACAACAGATGCTCGCGAAGCTCCAGAAGGAGGCATCGCAGCTTGAAACACGCATACGCAAGGCTTCCACCGCAGGTGACAAGGCCACAATGAAAAAACTCCAAAAGGAGTTGACATCGACCAACCGACTCATCAATCAGCTCACCAACAACACCAAGTCGGTAGAAGCGGTTATGGCCCGTCTTGACAAGGCTTCTCCAAAACAGTTGCAGAAGACATTGAAGGTGCTCCAGCTCGAACTCGAAAAGATCGAGCGTGGGTCAGCGGCATGGAATAAGCAGCAAGCCCGCATCCGAGCCGTCAAGGACGAACTGCAAAAACTCAACAACCAATCCCTTTCGCTGAAAGAGCTTGAACGCACTATGCGACGCCTTGATAATGCTTCGCCGAAGCAGCTCAACCGAGCGTTGCAAACGCTGAACATGCAGTTGCAGAACATCAAGCGTGGCACTGCGGCATGGGATGCTCAGATTGCCAAGATCAAGGCTGTTAAAGCAGAACTTGCCAAGCTCAATACCCAAATGGCTATCACTGAAAAGGAGGGCTTTTGGTCAAAGATTGCCCGTAAAGCCAACGACTGGGGTACCGCCATTTTCGGCGCTATCGCCATGTTCAGCGGTTTTGTCATGGCAGGGCGCAAGGCTGTCAAAGCCTTTGCCGATATGGAGGAGGCTATGGCCAACACTCGCAAATACACCCGAATGACCATCGAGGATGTAGCCGAACTCAACGAGGGCTTCAAGCGGATGAATACCCGTCTTGCACGTGAGGAACTTAACCTGCTCGCTCAGGAAGCCGGACGTTTAGGCAAGAACACAAAGGAGTCGGTGCAAGGTTACGTCGAAGCCGCGCAAATTATCAACGTGGCTCTCGTCGACCTCGGTGAGGGCGCCACGCAGACCATTGCCAAGATTTCAAACATCTTCGGCATCGAAGATTTGTACGGCACCAAGGACGCTATGCTGAAAGTCGGTTCGACGGTCAACCACCTCTCGCAGATATGCACCGCCACAAAGCCGTTCATCGTGGAGTTCACCCAGCGCATGGCCGGTATCGGCAGTACGGCAAAGATGACTGTGCCGGAGATTATGGCTTTCGCATCAACGCTCGATGCTAACGGTCAGAAGGTGGAGATGTCTGCATCGGCACTCTCCCGACTGATTATGAAACTGTTCCAGGACCCCGTGGCCGTTGCTAAGCAACTCGGCATGGAGGTAGACCAGTTTGTAAACACTCTTAACCGCAACACCACCAAGGGCATAATGATGTTCCTCGACCGTCTGCACGAGCTGGGCGGTGACAAGGCTATCGCGGTGCTGTCACCTCTTTTCAAAGACCTCGGGATGGACGGTGTGCGCATGGCGCAGGTGCTTGCCAACCTCTCGGCTCACCTCGATATGCTCAAAGACCAGATGAATGAGGCGAACACTGCCTTCCGTGAAGGTAAGTCAGCGGTCAACGAGTTCAACATCTTCAACAACACGGCCCAGGCGAAGATTGACAAGGCAAAGAACAAGTTCCATGAAATGACCGTGGAACTCGGCGAGAAACTTTACCCCGTAATGGGCAAGATTTATACAACCTCGTCGATGATGATCCGTGTCCTGAACATCATCGTCACTTTCATCGCAAACCATGCCAAGGTCATAGGCACACTAACTACGGCTATCGTTTCATACTATGTTGCCGTGGGCGTTGCTAAGGTTGCCACTCTCGCTTGGCGAGGTGTATGCCTACTATGCACTCAATCCCTCAATGCGCTTAAATATGCGGCAGGACTGACAGAAGTCGTTATTACACTCTTCACTAAAGGCTTGACTGCCGCCAAAACTGAGTTCGCGGCGCTCAATGCTGTGATGAAAGCCAACCCATTCGGTCTTGTGGTCTCGATAGTTGCAACCCTTGTTGTTCTTTTCAAGAACCTCAAGGATGAAGTTGACGAGTACAACAAGACTGTGGAGGACGCTCTCACCAAGGCTAACGGCTTCGAGGAAGCAGCTATGAAGGAGCAGCGCGAGCTTGACATCCTTTTTGGCAAGTTGCAGGGAGCGGAGAAAGGCACCGATGACTACAACAAAGCCAAAAACTCCATTATCCAGCAGTACGGACAGTATCTAAGCGGCCTCATAGACGAGAAAGGTGAAATCATTGACCTTACTGCTGCATATAACCGACTGGCTCAAGCCGTTCGCCGTGCGGCTCAGGAGCGTGGTATAGCAGCTGCACAGCAGGAAATCAACGATGCCTGGTATCGCGAATCGGCTTCATTGCTCAATGAACTGCAACAGCAGTTGGAGGCTTACGGTGCATCTACACTCGATGCCTCACGTATCGCTCAGACGGTTGCGACTGCTATGGGTGCCGGAAAGCCTATACCTCAATCTGTCATCAATGAAATCAACACATATAGTGCCGGCAGACCTGCACTCGGATTTTGGGATCACATCAACTACACCTTGCGCAATACTGACCCCAATTCGTTGTGGGGCTTCCATCGCTGGGTAAACAGCGGAATTGCAAGCATACTACCGGGCGATGCAAGCAATGTGCTCGACAATTCTCCTGCAGACGTGGTAAACAGGATGTATAACCGAATGGAGACACGTGACCAGGCTCTCGCCAATCTTGATGCTATGCACGACGGCTTCAATCCTATGCGAAAGGTCGGTAATACAGAATTGCAGTGGGCTATCGAGTCGTTGCAGCGCGTTGTTGACTCAGGCCAAGGCGGTTCCGCTCTGATACATGAAAACGGCAATGTCTTCTCTTATGTTGAAGTTACTCTTGACAAGGCAAAGGAACTCCTTGCACAGTATCAGGAAGAACTTGCTCTCCGTGGCGGTGACAACACCCACACTCGCACCGAGGGCGGTGGAGGTGGCGGCGGTTACACGCCTCCCGGTGGTGATGACAAGGATAAGAACAAAGGCAAGCAGCCCGACCGCTTTGAGATGGAGAAGCAGTACAAGGCTATGCGCGAGGCATACGCTCTCATCAACTACTCACGAGGTTATCGTGAGGATCAGCAGGGAAATATCCATGCTTACACTGCTTACGACTATCAGTTGGAGAAAGACCGTATCGACGTGGCATATTATCAGAAAATCCTTGAACGTGAGGACTTAACATGGCTCGAACGGCTTGAAATGCAATCAAAGTACCAAGAGGCCATGCGCAAGTTGCAGGAGGACTTCAACGCCCATAGCATCGACATTGAGAACGACACACACCGACGCAAGGTGATAGCCATCCGTCAGCAGTACGCCGACGGCATACTTAACGAGGAGCAATACAATCAAGCCTTTGAAGACGAGGATATGCGCCATCTCGGTGTTGTGCGCGACATATATCAGCAGCAGTCTCACGCTTCCCACGCTATGTGGGAGCAACAGCGACGTGACGCTGCCGAAGCTATGAAGATGTTCAATGGCAATGTTGACCTTACCCATCGTCCTCAAATATCTACTCAGACGCTGACCGATGCAGGTTGGAAAGATGCCGGTGGCCCTAATGACATAGCCACTGTCTTCTCGTCGCAATACGGCATCGTCGATAGCCAAGGAACTACTCGCGAGATCCTTGTCACGCCGATATTGCCGGACGGCTCCGTGTTGTCGGAGAGCGAGCTTGAAGACTACATCCATAATGTGCTTGAAGGCTCATCGGACATCCTCGCTGCCGACACAAAGGGTATTGTCATTGCTGTGGACGTTGACCCCGACGGCTCTGCCGGTGAGACCCTGCATCAGTTGCAGGAGCAGTTCTACTCGTTGGAGCCTCCGCATACCGATTGGGATGTCTACAACCAAAAGTATCTCCCTGCCAACGACGAGTACCTTAACCGGGCCAACTCGATACAGACACGCAAGACCCGCGAGGCTCAGCAGGAGCAGGATGCCTACGACCAGCAGTATCAGAAGACATGGGACTTCATGATGCCGGACGATAAGAACAAGCGAGACTTCGACGAGGAAATGTACTGGCTCAACGAGGTGTATAACCATGAGTTAGAACTTGCCGCAGACAATGAGGAACGCAAGTTGCAGCTCGCCCAGGCTTACAACATCGCCAAGATTGCGCTTGCAAAGAAGTACGGACAGGAGGAACACGCGGCTTTTGTTGAGGCTATCAACAAATCAGCCGAGTGGCTTAACTCCGATGGCGGCAAGGCTCTCACGCAGTCGATGTCGACTCTCGCCAACGGCATGTCGCAGATTTTCTCGCAGGTTACTTCTATGATGCAAGCCGACCTCGAAATACAGACCAATGAGATAAACAAGCGTTATGACGCTGAAATATCCCGTGCCGAGGGCAATTCCTATCAGGTCAAGAAGTTGGAGGAGCAGAAGCAAAAGGAGATTGCTAAGGCTAAGAACGAGGCCAACCGCAAGATGTTTGCTATGCAGGTCATTCAGGCTGTGGCTCAGACCGCTACCAACGCCATCAATGCCTATGGATCTGCGGCTGCTATCCCTGTTGTCGGCTTTATCATGGCACCTATCGCCGCTGCTATGGCTGTGGCTGCCGGTATGCTCCAGATTGCGGCTATCAAGAAACAGCAACAGGCTTCGGAGTCACAAGGCTACGCTGAGGGCGGTTTCACCCCCGATGGTGGCAAGTACGAGCCGGTCGGCATCGTCCACGGTGGGGAGTGGGTAGCATCGCAGAAGCTCACCAAAAACCCGCAGGTGCGACCATTGCTTGAAATGCTTGACTATGCCCAGCGCACAAACACTGTCGGCTCTCTTACTTCCGATGCTGTTTCTGCAATGATGCCGTCGACTGCCGGAACGACTCAATCCGCGATCCGTCAGACTCCGGCACCTGTAATCAACATCGAGGCTCCCGACGGCTCGGCTCAGCCTACGGATCCGGCTCTGACTTCTGCCATCACTCGCCTGACTGACCGACTCAATGAGCCGTTTGTGACCGTGAACACCGTTTCCGGCGATCACGGCATACAGAAGGCCCAGTCTGACTACGACCGACTTATGCGCAACAAGACCCCTAAATCAAAGAAATAATGGCTAAAAGTGTTAAAAACAGGCCTACTCAGATGTTTAACCAATCTTTTTCGACTTACAGTTGTTGTAATTCAAAAATATTTACTACCTTTGTGGCAGATTTTAAGTTACACAAAATGTAATTCAATTTATGCTGAATGGATTTATCCTTCAAAAATAAGAAGTTACAGAAGTTGGCTGGCGATGAGCGTAAATGCATAAAAGAAATGGGCGCACAGAGGGCCCGCCTATACCTTAAACGCATTGACGACTTATATAATGCTCAGACATTAGAGGATGTCAGGTGTTTGCCAGGCAATTACCACGAACTGAAAGGCGACCGCAAAGGCGAATGGGCCTGCGATTTGGATCAACCTTACAGGCTTATCTTTCAACCCCTTGAAGACCCTATCCCAACAGATACAGATGGCAAATATATTTGGGTAGAAATCAAAGGAGTAGAAATTATTGAGATTGCCAATTATCATGGCAAATAAATTTATTAACCAAGTAACAAATTGAATTATGGCAACTTCAACATTCGTTCCGGCAGTGGCGTATCATCCCGGTGAGACGTTAGCAGAAAAGCTTACGGAACTCGGTATGAGCATAAAGGAGTTCGCCCTTCGCACATCTAAACCGGAAAAGACCATTCACGCTGTTATCAAAGGAGAAAGCGCAGTTACTTCTGATATGGCTGTGGCATTTGAAAGCGTGACTAAAATTCCCGCTCATTTTTGGCTGAGCAAGCAGCGCAATTATGATGAATATCTGGCCAGACTCCGTAGAGAGGCTATGATGGAAGAGGCTTGTGATTGGGCAAGACTCTTCCCTTATGCTCAAATGGTTAAACTTGGTTGGGTGACTGCATATAATACTATTCAAGGCAAAGCAAAAGAATTGCTTTCGTTCTTCCAGATTAGTTCCGTTCAGGCTTGGGAGGATTATTATCTGCATCAAAAACTAAAGATTGCATTTCGCATCTCTTTGGCACATACAAAAGATCCCCATGCCATATCAGCTTGGCTTCGTCAGGGCGAAATTCAAGCATCAAACATAAATGTTGAGGAATATTCTGAGGCTAAACTAAAGGAAGCAATTCCGGTGCTTAAATCCATTATGGTTGAGCAGCCGTATGACTTCGCATCTAAAGCGCAGCAAATATGCGCAGAGGCAGGTGTGAAACTTATATATACACAATGCTTGCCCAAAGCTCCTATTGGCGGCTCTACTCGATGGATAAATGGCATACCTTGCATACAGATTAGCGGAAGACAGAAACGGTATGATATTTACTGGTTTACTCTTTTCCATGAGATAGGCCATATATTACTTCATGGCAAGAAAGACATCTTCCTTGAAGATGATAACTATTCCGATGAGGAGCTAACAAAGGAGAATGAGGCAAATAACTATGCTTCAAATATCCTTCTTAGCCAAATGGACGAAGAATCCATTATCGAAAGTGGAAAATTCTCTCCAATCTCAATACGTCAATATGCAGCTCGCTTTAATACTCATCCATCAGTTATCGTAGGAAGACTGCAACATCGCCATGCTATCCCATTTTCAAAGGATAACAGTCTGCTTATAAAGATTGATTTATTTCAAAACGCAGAAGCATAGCCTTGAAAACTGGCCATAAACAATAATTAATATTGCTGTGCATTATTATTGCATCGCCATAAGCTAATTTTGCAGAAAAAAAAGAATGAAAACATCAGACATAGAAAAGATTAAACAGACTCGTTGGATGTCTGAGTATGAACAAAGATTGTATGCGAAAAGCATAGCCGAAATCAATCCTAAGTGCAACGGAATTAAGATAATAGGCAAATTATCATTCCAAACAGCTGTTTGTCCGATTGAACCACAAATAATCGATCAAACACTTGACTCGACATCAAAAGCTTATTTCTATTGCAAGTGCTTAAATCCCGATTGTACTGGCAATGGATTCTCGCTAACTAACGAAATTCGGCAAGCTGTACATGAGTTACGCGAAATTAGCGGTTCAATAAAGTGCGACGGCAAAGAGGATTGGAAGTACATAGATGCTGTAGGTTGCTCCTGTATGAGCCAGCTCGATTATAACATCATACCGATATTATAAGCAACTCCTCTAATCATTGTTTCTCACAACTTTATAGATTTATAGACCGTCTTTCGGCATATCAAATCATTTAGGCACCTTTGTAGCATACAACTACTTAGGTGCTTTTTTTATGGAAATATACATCAACAACCAACAGGCTGCTCTTAAGCAGGGCACATCTTTTGAATACATCTCGGAGAACCGCTTGTTTACCGGCTCCGACAGCTATACCCTTACAATCACGTTCCCTTTGCGTGGTTGCCCTCAAAACCAAGCCATCTTCGGCAACATCAATCGCGCCGACGTGGCAGCACAAAAACTGATATTCGACTGTGAGATACGTGACAAAGGCTTCTACAAGTTTGGCTGTATCACTATCACGGAGATTAACCAGAGCGAAGTAAAGGTGCAGTTTCTTGAAGGCCGTTCAGAACTTAACTTCGACAAGACTTTCGACAAGGTATATATCAACGAACTTGACCTTGGCCAGCCGACAACAACAGCGCCATCAGTTGTTACACCATCTGACGCTTGGAAAGGCATCCAATTCGGAATGAACTTTGTGGCATTGCCCTGGGTCAACGATGGCTCCGGCAACATTCAGAACTGCGCCACCTTCGTTCCCGAAGTGCGCGATGGTCAAGGGCACCTCGTTTCAAACTCTCGTTATGACTGGCATACTGACACTCGCGGATTGTCGTGGCAGCCGTATCTAATCTATATCACCAAGAAGATATGTGAGGCTGTGGGCTATTCCTACGACTTCTCAGCGTGGGAAGCCAAGGAGGAATACAAGTTCCTGCTTATTTGCAACACGCTCCCTTATGCCTGGTACACGCCGCAGTTCGCCCGTGCGTTGCCACATTGGACTGTCGAGGAATACTTTGAAAAGTTGGAGTTGTTTATGGCAGGGGAATTTGACATCAACCATCGCACAAAGCATATCAGTTTCGGCTTCTCTGAGGATATTTTGGTGACTAAAGCACCGGTGGAGATTGTCAATGTCATTGAGGAACATTCGACAGAAGTCAAGGTCGAGGAAGAACGCTGCGACTACATCGAAGCCAAAAACCTTGCTTATAAGGATTGTGATCACGAAATGTGGAAGTTCTATTCGTGCGAGTGGTTTATCAAGTCCTGGTCCAACTACTCGTCATCAGTTGTAAGATACAACAGCCTTCGGGAACTGCTCACGGCAAACCAATGGCTTGCGACTTGGAACGGCTCGAATATGCGAGGCTCCAATATGAACAAACTCCTTTATGCCGCCGACCTTGATGCCTATTTCATTATCCGCACCGTTAGCCGAGTGCAGAATGGCTATCAAGCTGATGGCAAGACAAAGCGATGGATATACAAGTGCGTATTGCAGCCTGTAAATCTCCTTGGCCCTCGCATTGTCGATGATAGCGAGGATGCCGACGCTACGGAGATAGAGTTTGTTCCTGCGTGGATTGACTATACCGACGATACTTATGGCTGGATGCTGTTCTTGAAGTTCTCAGGCTACGATGAAGAAACATCGACATATTCCGGTCGCTCTAAATATGAGCCATTCTCAAACGAGTGGTACAATGAGCGCAACAACTACTTTGCACAAACCCAGCCCGCCCAATCCCTTGCCGCAGGAGAAGCGGATAAGAAAGCCGAGTATTACGACAGAATTTATATCGGCTGGTGGGATGGAGCAGGTGACGGCTTCGGCAAGATGCCATACCCCAAGGTGGTCGACGTTGTAATCAACGATGATTGGAGCAACTTCTATCATCCGCACTTCTCGCTCCGCATCAATAACAAACTCACGAACCAATACCGCAGAGTCTATCCGATTGAGCCTACCCAAAAGACCACCTTCAAGTTCCTATCATCGACCATTCCGGACGTGCGTTCGCTGTTCTATATCCGGGGCAAGAAATATATCTGTGAGAAGCTTACAAGTACCTTTACGGAGCTTGGTATGTCAAATCTCATCAAGGGCGTATTTTATCCGGTCCAAGATTAGCCTTTCGTTAATATCCATCCGTCCGTTAAACGTCTGAAAGCCAAAATTTAACGCTTATAATTTTGTCATATCAAAAAAAAGCAGTAACTTTGAACCCAGAAAGAAAGAGTTCTTTCCACGGTTACACCGTCTATGACACTTCTGTAGATATAACGTAAGTGGTAACACCGTGGTTACAACTGAAACTTGACAACTATAAACTCCTGATAGTAAGGATATTATACGACAGGTTCATAATCCTGTCTTTCCGCAAAAAACAAAAGGAGCTACCTCGTGTGGCTCCTTTTTGTGTCAGGAAGTTTCCTCATACAACTTTCTTTCGGGGGGGCGGGGTTATCCCTGGCGGGACTGGAGAAATTTGTCGAGGCTCTCTTCTTTAGCGAGGCGAAGCTTGGAGCGCAGCCGGTAGCGGGCACTGTTGACGCTCGCGCGCGAAATGTTCAGGCTGGCAGATATTTCCTGAGTGCTGTGTTGGAGGAAGATCAGCATACAAAATACCATATCGGTGTCGGTAAGCGAAGGGTAATCGCGGCGCAAGTCGTCGACAAAACGCGGATATACGGCAAGAAAGGTTCTCCTGAACGGCCCGAGATTATTTTCAAGTCCCTGCGGACAATGGAGAATGTCGGCGTCAATGCTGCCCGACATCTCGTTTCTGATGGCTTCCATGCGCTCAAGCGCGGAATTGCGCTCGTCGAGGTCGCCGCTGTCGCGCAGCCGTCCGACAACAGTTTCCATCATCTCTATGCCTTCCTGCCTGCGCCCCTGCCGCCAGAGAGTATAGCCCAGAGGCCCCAGATAAGCGGTGAAATCGCGGTCGCCGTAAATCTGACTGCCATGGGCGAGAAGAGACGCGGCGAGCGCTAATGAATCGGCCGAAGGGTTGAGCGACAGTATCAGAATGCTTCGCCGGGGCGGCTGATGTTGGCGAATATCTGCGTACGGAACCGCCAGAGATCCGGCATGAGCATACCGCTGAGCCGACGGCTTGCCGACATGGCGGAGTCGCTGTATCCGATGGCTTTTCTCTTCATTCCGAGCCGTTCATAGAACTGGCTCAGATCGCCGAAGAGCATGACCGCGCTCTCCGAGACGCCCTTCAGAAAAGAGGAAATAGGCCATCTGTTCGAGCGCGGCAACCGGATTCTCGCGGCTCTTTCCTTCGCGGACGAGTCTGACAGCCTCTTTCTAAACCGCAAAGGCCTCTTCGAAGGGCGCGCCGGTATCGAGCATCGACCACGCCTGACGAGTCAGGCTGTCTTCATACTCGACTACGGGAACAGAATCGTGGCGCGGGCGACGACATCCCGTGAATGTCGCCGACAGGAGAATTGTCGATAAAATCAATAGCTGTATAAAGCGCATAAGCCGACTGTGACGGTTTTGCACGCAAATTTAAATAAAAACCGCGATTCATGCGACCTGCCCGGGGCTGAAAGAGCGGCGAATCTATTGCGATTCTATCGAAAAATCGCGCGGGAAGACCCCCGACAGCTTTCAGCAGCTGAACGAGAAGTGCTTCCGGCGCAGAATAGCGATGGCGAGAAACACAATCGACATGGCGAAATTCAGCAGGAAAGCGAATCCCGTGACACTGCCCGCCCCGAGCAGACTCCGCAAAGAGTCGACAATCAGCGGGGCCGCCGATATGGCGCCATAGTTGGCCACGAGCACCAACGAGAGGCTCATTGTGTTCATCGACGGATCGGTGACAGCCTCAGGAGCTTTATTGTAGATTATAGGCTGATGTATGCCGTAGCCCGCCCCCATGAGGGCAGCGCCGGCCATCATGGCCCATTCGGCGTGGACAAACGAGAACAGCGCGAGTCCGGCCGTTATCATTACCGCGGCGGCTACGATGGTCATGCCGCGAGTCGCTTTCAGAATCTGAGGCAGAATGAAGCCCGGCAGAAATATGAAGAGGAAATAAATCGAAGTGACGGTGCCGGTGATTTCCGACGACCAGTGCTCCTTCTCGATAAGGAACGGGCAGAAATAGGTTATGATGACCGTCGCGTAGGTCGTGAAGAAATATGCGGCCGCTATTCCGAGCATCCGGGGAACTATTATGCTGCCGTGGGGCGCCGGTGTGGCCGCCGGAGCGGCCGGGACTGCAAAGTCGGGGGGCCGGGGGCCGCGGAGTGGCTCAGCT
>OGPY01001432.1_pt1 | contig 17862 bp, 16 predicted proteins | sample 1553121 | NCBI WGS metagenome assembly OGPY01 (sample SAMEA2580004, study PRJEB22360) | human gut metagenome
ACTGGCTGCCACAGGACTGGATGGCAGACGAGCGCTTTTTCCAGTATGACCACTGGTTTGAGAATGAGGCTATGCAGGAAGGTCATGTGAAAGAAGAGTATGACCGTGTGATCGGGGAGTTCGACAAGCTTCTCGCGAAGCATGGATATGAGAGGAAAGGTCACTATTATAAAGTAAATGAAGAGAATAACGACACGATTATTTTCTTCTGTCATTTTGGACTGGAGTGTGTACTTCTCAGCCATCTGCTGAATATCTCCCCGATGGTACTTTGGCATGGCTGCGTGGCTGCCCCATCCTCTGTGACAACCTTGACCACAGAAGAACGCCGTCAGGGAATCGCAGCTTTTCGCATGAGCTCCTTCGGCGATATTTCCCACCTTTATGCCAACAATGAGCCGCCGGCATTTGCAGCAAGATTTTGCGAAGCGTATGGAAATAAGGATCAGAGACACGACTGACATTGTGCATTGAGAAGTGTGTTGTTGTGAAAGGCGTGAACAGTAATCTTCAAAGTATTAACGGATGGTAAGAGTTATGTTCTGACTTTCAGAAGATAATGAAACGTTATGTTCTGAAAACAGGACACAATGGGAAGAATAGGGATGGAATTTTGATGCCAGTTACGAATTAGTTATTTTCATTTTAGAAATTTTAGAAAAAAATTATAATTTGGACAAATACCTTTCACAATTATGAGGTATGATATATACATCTTAAGAGAAAGACCTCTTAAGAAAAACTCTTTCCTTTCCCTAAAAATGTATAAATAAACCACCGTCTGTTGGCAAGAACGCTGACTGGGCGGTGGTTTTACGTTGTGGGAAAATGTGCGAAAGGTGAACTTAAGCATGAGGAAAATCCTGGCTGGACAAGTCTGGAAATATTGTCTATAGTAAATAGGAAATATATACGAGAAGGTTCGGGAATAGGCTCGTGCTTCATGTATGTTTGAATGCCGTATTGGTTTTACTACTGAGTGCGGTGAAGAATTAGACAGTGATATCACTGATTGGCAATGTTCATTTTTATAGACAATGGAGGTACTTATGCAGTCAGCAAATCAGTTACAGGACATGCTCCGTTCCATCAACCGGAAGAGCTATCCTGCTTATAAATCCCTGAAAGGGGCATATCAGTTTAAGAAATATGTTTTGTCAATTGATCATGTACAGGGCGATCCATTTGCGTCACCGTCCCATGTCAGTGTGAAAATTCCCCACAGAGAAGCTGGATTTCCAGCGGAATATTATAAAGATAAACTGACCAGAATTACTCTGGCAGACTATCTTACCAGACAGTTTGAACAGCAGGTGAATCGCTATACTTTTCGGGCAAAAGGCTCTGGAAAAAGTGGACTTATTTCTGTGACCAGATGCGGTCAGGAGGTGCTGGAGCGAACGGCCTGTGAGATTACAGATCAGGGGATTACCGTCCGGCTTTTTGTGGGTTTTCCGGCAAATGAACGCACCATAAATGCGGGAGAGTTGGAGAAAATCTGCTTTGAATTTCTGCCGGTTTGTGTGGAAAAAGCATTTGTATACAGAAATTTAAGTGGAAAAGATCTGGAGAATACTATTTTCCTGGCAGAAGATCAGGCGTATATCAGGGAAGAATTAAAGAAGCGTTTCCTGGTTGCTTTTGTAAATGACGGCGCGATTCTGCCAAGAGAGAGCGGTATTTCATCTAAGCCGATGAAAGGGAGCGTGACATTTTCTTCGCCGGAAAGTCTTCGGGTGACTATGGCGCTTCCCCATAAGGGAAAAATAACCGGAATGGGAATACCTAAGGGAATCACGTTGATCGTTGGTGGTGGTTATCACGGCAAATCTACCCTTCTGAATGCGTTGGAACTGGGCGTGTATAACCACATTCAGGGAGATGGAAGAGAGTATGTGATTACGGATCCTACAGCCCAGAAGCTGCGCTCTGAGGATGGCAGATTTGTGAAAGATGTGGATATTTCCCTGTTTATAAATGACCTTCCCAATAAAAAAGATACCACCTGTTTTTCTACGGAAGATGCCAGCGGAAGTACTTCCCAGGCCGCAGGAATCGTGGAGGGAATAGAGGCAGGAAGCAAGGTGTTTCTGCTGGATGAAGATACATCTGCTACTAATTTTATGGTGCGAGATGCCTTTATGCAGCATGTGATCAGCCGGGAAAAAGAGCCGATCACCCCATTTCTGGAACGTGCCCGGGATCTGTATGAAAAGGAGGAAATTTCCACAATTCTGGTTGCCGGAAGCTCCGGGGCTTTTTTCCATATTGCAGATACCGTGATCCAGATGGACAATTATATGCCGGTAGATATCACGGCAAAAGTCCGGGAACTTTGCAGGGATTATCCTTTAAATGAGAATACGGCAGCTGGATTTAAAGCACCACAAAGCCATCGCATCATGTCAAAAAATACGCCGTTGAACGGTTCCAAGAAGGATTATTACGGTCATTTTAAGGTGCAGGATAAGCCGGAAAGGCTGAAAGTAAAGGTACATGGCAGAGATGGTTTTTCCATTGGAAAACAGGAAGTGGATCTGCGATATGTGGAACAGCTGATCGACAGTGAGCAGACAGGAGCTTTAGGTGCGTTGCTGAAATATGCAGTGGAAAAGCTGATTGATGGGAAAAGAACACTGCCGGAAATTGTGGAGCTGCTTTGCAATAAACTGGAAAAAGAAGGGCTGTCTTTTTTGTCAGAAGGCTATACTTCCTGCGGATATGCAGTGCCAAGACGACAGGAAATATATGCATGCTTTAACCGATACAGGAGACCCTGAATCGGATTTGCCCATATCCCAAAAGGCAGTGCAAAGTATTGGACTGCGTGGCAAGAGAGCAGAGAAATTTTCAGGGATAAAGGTGCGATTACGAGTCAGGCCGCAAACAGTAATAAAGAGTAAAAGATTTGTGCAGGAAAACCTATTTGCCGGTAGCTTTTTACCTAGTTATACGCTATAATGAATTTTGGATGAGGAAAACACAGGGATTATTTTCCCTGTGTAAAATGAAAACAGGAGAAAGGTGGATATAGATTATGGAACGTCCAAACGCATGGCTCACATATTCAGATGCTGATATGCAGGATCTGGAAACTGTGGCAAAGAAATATCGTCATTTCTTAAATGTAGGAAAGACAGAACGTGAATGTATCACACAGATTGTGAAAGAGGCTGAGGAAGCAGGCTATGTTTCCCTTGAAGAAAAGGTGAAAAATGGCGAAGCTCTGAAAGCAGGAGATAAAGTTTACCAGGTTGGAATGCAGAAGATCATTGCCCTGTACCATATTGGAGAGGATGATCTGGCACAGGGGATGAATATCCTTTGTGCGCACATTGATTCTCCGAGACTGGATATTAAACAGAATCCGTTATATGAGGATACGGATCTGGCTTATCTTGACACTCATTATTATGGTGGAGTGAAGAAATATCAGTGGGTTGCTCTTCCAATGGCAATGCATGGCGTAATTGTGAAGAAGGATGGCACTGTTGTAAATGTAACTGTCGGCGAGGATGAGGACGATCCAGTTCTTTACATTACAGACCTTTTGATCCATCTTGCAGGACAGCAGATGGCGAAGAAGGCTTCCGAGGCTGTTGAGGGCGAGAAGCTGGATATCCTGATTGGAAGCCAGCCGCTGAAGGATCTTCCGGATGACAAGAAGAAAGAGGCTGTTAAGGAGAATGTACTTCGTATTTTGAATGAGAAATACGGTGTGGAAGAGGAAGATTTCCTTTCTGCAGAGCTTGAGATCGTTCCCGCTGGCAAGGCTCGTGACTGTGGTCTTGACCGTAGCATGATCGCTGGTTATGGACAGGATGACAGAGTTTGCGCATATACTTCCCTTCTGGCTCTTCTTGAGATGGAAGCACCGAAGCGTACAAGCTGCTGTCTCCTTGTTGATAAGGAAGAAATCGGAAGCGTGGGAGCAACTGGTATGCAGTCTCATTTCTTTGAGAACAGCGTAGCAGAGGTTCTGGATGCACTGGGACAGTATTCTGATCTCAGATTGAGAAAGGCTCTGAAGAATTCCAGCATGCTTTCCTCAGACGTAAGCGCCGGCTATGATCCTGCATTTGCAGAAGCTTTTGAGAAAAAGAACTCTGCTTATCTTGGAAGAGGTATCGTTCTCAACAAGTTTACAGGTGCTCGTGGAAAATCCGGCTCCAATGATGCCAATGCAGAATATGTGGCAAGAGTCCGCAGAATTTTTGACGATCATAAGGTTTGCTTCCAGACTGCTGAGCTTGGTAAGGTTGACGTTGGCGGCGGCGGAACCATTGCTTTTATCGCAGCTCTTTATGGTATGGAAGTAATTGACAGCGGTGTTTCTGTTCTCAGTATGCATGCACCGTGGGAGGTTACCAGCAAGGCGGATGTTTACGAGGCGAAGAAGGCTTATAAGGCGTTCCTTCTGGATGCGTAAGTAAGAACTAAAGAAAATTGGAAACGAGACAAAACACGCTCTGCGAGTTTGGACTCGTTATCGCAGCAGTCGCTAAGGTTTCATGCAAGCATGGACTTTGGCTTGTTGATTGTGTAAATTATAAAAATTATCGGGCAGACTTTATATGTCTGTCCGTAATTTTTATAGAAAAAATGTTAGATCCTTTTGAAATGTGTTTTTGAAAATTCTATTAAATGAGGAGAGTTGGATTATGTTGAAAAAACAGGCACCGGGAGAGACCATCCTGAAGGTGGGAGGAATGCTCCTGCTTTTTCTTGGCGTTCTGCTGGCATTTGGAAGCGGAAACACTCTTTCCCTGGTTATGAAGGGCAGCAGTGACAGTGCAGTTGTGGAATATCTGAATCAGAACGGTATGACTTACAGCCAGCTGGTGGCAAGCAATGTGATGGTTCTGGTGGCAGGAGTGATCTACCTGGCAGCTGGCGTGGTTGGAGTGAAACAGGCTGGTAAGGTGGAGAATGCAGGCCTTTGTGTGGGAATGGGAGGCCTTCTTATTGCAGAGGTTGTGGCAGAAGTAATCGTTACTATGATCTTCGGAGATTTCGATCCGGCTTCCGTGATCCGAATGCTGATGTTCCCGGCTATTTATATGATTGGCGCAGTGCTGAACTGGCAGGCGAAGAAAGCCAGGAGATAGGGAGGCACCGTCATGCTGGAAGAAGTTAGAGAGCTCTGATAGAGTTTTTAAAATAGTACCAATCGTGCAAAAAATACCTACAAAAAATATTTAAAAAAAATTTCAAAAAGGTGTTGACAAAACCACAGGTATCGTGTAGAATATCCATTGTTGTGAGGGACAAATACTTCACAAGTAATAAATGTGTGTTTAGCTCAGCTGGATAGAGCGTTTGGCTACGGACCAAAAGGCCGGGGGTTCGAATCCTCTAACACACGTATTTAAGAAGAACCGGAAACCTAGAGAAATCAAGGGTTTCCGGTTTTTTATATCTTTTTGAAAGAGCCATTTTGTGGTGATAAGTCATTTTTGACAAAATTTGAAGGATGATATAATAGAATTGGGCGCTATATCCAAAGGTGATATAGCGCCCTAAAATGTGACTTAATTTGAATGTATTAATAGGATATCCAAGGTATTGTTAAAATTAAGATTTTGAAATAATTTTTCTTCCTTGGAACTGCAAAAAACAGATGGATTTACAATATTGTTTTCCTTACAGAAATCCATTGCTGCTATGCATAGCATTTGCGCAATTCCTTTTTTACGAAATACCGGCTCCACATAGAGGTCGGACAAGATTCCTGCTTCAGAACAGATGGAAGAAGAGAAATATCTTGTTATACTGCACATCCCAACAGCCCGGTAGCCACGTTTGGCAAGGAAAAATGTGGTTTCACCGTTTTGTATTGCGGCAGTAAGCTTGCTGTACATTTCTTCCGTTAAAGCAGGAACTCCGACTTCAGCTCGAAAACCATTTTCCAGTTTTTGAAGCTGCCAGTCTTCAGAATCAGTGAGGATTTCCACTGAGATTGGGGCTCTCTCCTTTGGGGGAAAGAGCATTAGGGGATCACCCCACTGGTCAGAACCATTTTGGACAAACCCAATGCTTTGCCAGAAATGTTTTCGGCGAACGTTGTCGCTATAGTTCAGCTCTGCATAAAATGCCCCATTTTTTTCAGCCCATTTCAGAAGTGCTCTGGCACATTCTTTTCCCATACCATTTCCACGGAATTCAGGGTAAACGCAAAAGTCCATAATAAAACATTTTCCATCTTCGCTTGTGTAAATCACAGGCATTGCAAAACCTACATTTTGTTCATTCTGATAAAAAAGCAGGTAGTAGCAACGATCTTGTGGCCTTTTGTGAATTATCTCCATATGTTGTCGATATTCGCCCCCGAGGAAATGATTTTGCTCTCCGTCTACAGAATCAGGAAAAATATCACGTTTGTAGTAATTGTAAAGTTGCTCCCAGAAAGCAGCGATTTCGATTTCTGTGATTGCTTCACGGACAGTAATTCGATTTTCCATTTTATTTCCTCCAGAATTTATTCGGAGGGTTAGGCTTAGGAAGTGTGAACCCTCCACACACGATTCATTTTCATAAAAAAGTCCCCCTTTCGTAAGCGGATTTTGTATTCATACACTGATTGCAGTGTTGATACCAATTATTTCTTTATAAAAGAAGTATAGGCGATAGCTTGTATTTTGGCAATCAGGAATTTATATTAATGCTTCTATAAAAGAACAATCCTAACAAAAATTGCTTTTCCAACCAACTGGGATGATGATATAATAAAACTGACAAAAGGAACTATTTTGGAATTTTAAATAATATTATAACTATGGTACAGTAATTCCATCAAAGGAGTGACGCTGAATGATTGATATATATACAGAAAAAAAAGAGTCAAAAGATTGGATCATTCAAAATGATTTATATTTTAATTTGAATACCGGAAATGAAGAAATGACCCAAAATGAGAAAGAACTTATTCAGCAAGTGGATGATGCCAAACTAACTTCAGATAAGCACATCGAAACAAAGTATGGATTGGGTACCATTCGTAATTTATCTTCTGGATGTAAGACGTTGCTCAATATTGTAAAACATCCAGATAAAGTGGTCTGTGTAGAAGAATGCGGGCCGAATGTCCTTAAAATCATTTTTGCAATGGACAACATAAAAATTTATATGTCCAGACCATCACTGGCTGATATTCCGGATAGTGCAAAGTTCAGATTCAATGATTCGGATGTAGTAACTGGCAGTAAAGGGTATAATGCTTGGTGGAGCAGGGAGTATGAAAGGAGAGAAACTGATGATTTATAAAAATATTACGTTTAAAGCGGCTCCTTTTTCCTATGATTTAGTATTTGATGACAGAATTACTCTTGTTGGTGGAGATAGTGGAACCGGCAAAACAGTTCTCTATGAAATGCTGGAAGATTTAAGGTTTACTGATGAGTATAAAAGAATTAAATTATTTAATTATAAATCGGATAATCTTTTGGAGACGCTTAAACAGTGCCGTGGTAATTTTATTGTAATTGACAATGCAGATATTTTGCTTAATGATGAAATCCGAAGATTTATCAATTTTGAATTTTCAAATCAATATATGCTGTTTTCAAGAAATTGTGATGGTCTTAATGTATCAGATAAGAGTTTCAAGATTTTGAAGGTTGAGGGAAATCGGATAACGCTGGAAGAGGAACTGTGATATGAAATACTTATGGACTGAGGATACCGGCGCAGGACTTCATTTCTGGAAATTGGTTAATCAACTTTTCTTTGAAAATGCTCTTGTAGTTGAAAGCAAGGAAAGTAATCAGGGCATTCTGAATGCAGTATCAGATTTAAGACCAGAAGAGGAAGATAAGTATTATATTGCATTTGATTATGTAGTTGATAATCAGGATATCCGTAATAAATATCGTTTGTTGAAATCCATAGCAGAAAAATCAAATGGAAGAATAATAATTCTGGATATGATCTGTTTTGAATATTTGATTCTCGCATTTGATTATCTGGTTCAATGGACTGGTTCTGGAAAGACGGATAAAATCAGGATTCGTGAAGCTGTTTTATCGGCAATTGAGAATCATAGAATCAATTTGAGCAAGATTGATGATGAGAAGACGCTGCAGTATCTGGCTAGCTTTAAGAGATATTCTACAGAACGGGTAATGAAATCACTGGTAGGTGAGTTTACGCAAAATGAGAAGTGGTCTGTTAAAGGTGCACTCATGGGGGAATGCTGGTATAAAAATTGCTGTATATCAGAACATCCGAATAATCTTCGTTGCGGTAAACCTGAGACTGAGGATGGTAATGAGAAAATGAGAATGTTGATTTGTTCAGAAGAAATTCAAAAATTATTGAACGAATTAAATTAGGTGAAATGGAAGGGGGAGAAGAGAATGTTTACAGTATTTAATTCAGAAAGTCTATGGATTGGCACAGATCTGAAACGGTTTAATGAGATTCGGGATATTCTGGATAGACAGAATATCAGGTATAAGTACAAAGTAAAAGACCAGCTGGGAGAATGGACAGGCAGCGGAACGCTCAGGGGACGCGTGGGAAGTGCTGGAAATCCAGCGGAGCAGGCCAAGCAGTATGAAATCCTTGTGGATAAGAAAAATCTGGAGCAGGCACTTTTTGTGCTTCAGAAATAATATTATACTTTTTTATAAGACACCAAAACCTTAGAGAATGTTCAAAAGGATTTGGTGTCTTTTTTATGCAGCAAAAATAGAAATAAATTTTACATAATTTTCAGGGTATGCAACGGACGCAAAAATTTTACGTGATATATAGTGAAAAAGGAATGAAGTAACTACAAAAGAGAAAACTGGAAAATATTGTTTACAGCTTATAGCTGAAAAAATTATGGAAATGAGGTAGGATGAATATGATGAAACGAAAACTGTTATTGATTGGAGTATCAGTAAGTATGCTGATTGGTGCTGTTTCAGTAGCTGCCAGTTCTGGAGTTGAATTGCATGAATTTTTCAATGCAAATGGAGAGAGGGTAATGTACCCGCTGGCCACATTTGACGAAGATACAGGTTTAAGCATCAACGGACCACAGGATCAGGAATCAGTGGGGCAGATTATTGAAACTGAAGACGGTAAAGAACGAGTAATTGCCGTAGATGGACAAGGCAGCTATGTGACAGAGGTATTGGATCAGGAAGGAAAATAAAAAATTCTCTTTTTGCGACCAATTGTAATAAAATACGTGATATAAAGTGAAAAAGAAAGGAGGGCACAGGATGGATGATTCACAGATCATTAACTTGTATTTTGCCAGAGATGAAAATGCAATTATAGAGACAAAAAACAAATATCAGAATATGTGTTATAGGATTGCACAGAATATTTTGTATAACAGGGAAGACTCCGAGGAGTGTGTAAATGATACATGGCTTTTTACATGGAATAACATTCCGCCCAGGAGACCATCTGTTTTTTCTTCCTTTGTTTCTAAAATAACAAGAAATACAGCGATAGACCGCTATCGCAAAAGAAATGCGCAGAAACGAGTGGATTCCCATATGGAGGATATTGCAGGAGAGGTGGAAAAGATTGGAAATGCAATTTCTTCTGACATTGAGGACTACCTGAAAAAGAAGGAACTTGTAAAGTTGTTTGACTTCTTTTTAGGGAAGCTTTCCGAACGTGACCGGGATATCTTTATAAGGCGTTATTGGTATATGGATCCTATAAAAAAGATAGCGGACCGACATGCCAGTGGGGAAAGCAAGATCAAGTCAATTTTGGCTCGCAGTAGGAAAAAACTTTATGGTTTGTTAAAGGAGGCTGGCTATGAAGGAGAGTAAAGGGTGGGAATTTTTAACTGCGTTTGAGGAGATCGATGAGAAATACATCTATCAGGCGGCTAAACCATGGAAAGAAAATAAAATCGTAATAGTCCAGCATTACATAAGGGGTGTGGCCGCCTGCATCCTATTAGTGGCAGTCATTGGCGTTGGTCTTATTCATCAGAAAAAGGTGGAAGCAGCCTGGTATAAAATGACCTCCCTTATTGGGCGGATTTTAGGAATTGAGAAGGGCACAGATGAATATGTGAAAGCAATCCAAAAGACAATTGAAAAAAATGGGATTGCGGTTTCTTTGGAGGAGGTTGCTGCGGATGAAAAAAGTCTCTGGGTTGCATATTCTCTGACAGACGAAAATGACGAAAATGATATTTCCATGAACAGTGTCCAGGCAGCCGTTGATGGGGAGGCATTAGCGTTAGAAAGGCAATATGCGCTTAATAACAGCACAGGATCAGAAAAAACAGCTTCTAAATACTTTGTAGCGAAGTTTAATCGAAGTAAAGCTGATCGTTCCCAGAAATTTGAAATTGAAATAGGAACGTTTCAAAATGAAAATGGGCAGGTTGAAGAGAAGGATGCGTATGAATTTTCATTTACAGCAGATCCAGAAGTTTTGGAAGCGGATACAAAGGAGATTGACATTCAAACCTCCATACCAATTGAGAAAAATCAGACGTTTTTGCTTTCAGAAATGAAATATAATATCTTCGGGTGTACTATTTCAGGATCATTTTCTGATATGGCAGAAGATGATGAATTCTGGCTTCGAGGGAAAGACGACTTAGGAAATGAATATGTTTTTGATCTCACTTCCTATGAAAAACCGAATTTGATCTTTGAATTAGAAAATCTTGAAATTCCAAATCATGCAAAACAATTAACTTTGCAGCTTTATCATTTTTCAGGAACTGCAGGAGAAATCGTTTCCTACGAACAGAAGGAATCGGAAGATGCATATATAGAAGAAATCGGAACCGTATATGGCGAAAACCAGGCACCGGAAGATCTGGCGGTTCCGGTAGGTGAGAGTATTACGGTTGATTTACAAAAGTAAATTGGGCACATTTTTGCGGACGAATCACAAGAAACCTCTGTATTGACCGCCTGCGGAAAAAGCGGAAGCATTGAGAAATCAGTGGTTCCGTTTTTTCCGCAGGGGCGATTTTATACCAAAAATCATTTTGTAATTTACATGCCACTTTGCGGTAGATTTCACTTGAATTCGGGTATTGTAGGCTGGTATGAGAAAATTGTAAATACATGGACAGTTTTGGTTTATGTTATAATATCTCAAACTTTGATTCTAAAGTTCACTTCAAGGTACATTCTGTGCCATTTGCATACTCAAGGGGAAGAGGAAGCGTAAAGGGAAAAGAAAAATATAATGCCGTGGCAGAAGTACGCGGCGGTTAAACACGGAGGAAGATATGTGCGGTATCTGTGGATTTACCGGTCACAGGAATGACCAGAAGGCTGTGATCGAGAGAATGATGAAATCCATTGAACATAGAGGGCCAGACAGTGAAGGCTCTTTTTGTGGTGGCGAGATTACCCTTGGGTTTAGAAGGCTCAGTATTATTGACCTGGAGGATGGACAGCAGCCAATGGAAAGTGCAGATGGGAATCTGCAGATTGTTTTTAACGGAGAGATTTATGATTATAAAGAACTGCGGGCCGAATTAGAGGCAGCTGGCATTTCTTTTCGCACCCATTCAGATACGGAAGTGCTGGTGAATACCATTCAGAAGTACGGGGAAAAGGCCTTGGACAAGCTGCGGGGAATGTTCGGATTTGCTGTGTGGAATGAGAAGGAGCAGACTTTGATGCTGGCAAGGGACTTCTTTGGAATCAAGCCGGTGTATTATGCGCAGATCGACGGGCATTTCGTATTTGCATCTGAGATCAAGAGCATTCTGGCGTTTCCAGGGTATAAGAGAGAAGTGAACAGACTGGCGTTGGAGCAGTATCTGTCCTTTCAATATTCAGCACTGGAAGAGACCTTTTTTAAAGGAATTTATAAGCTGATGCCGGGGCATGTGCTTATTTATAGAGATGGAAAATATGAAATAAAATCGTATTTTAAAGCCAGACTTACACTCGGTCAATGGGAAGAAAGTCAAGAGAATTCAAATGTTGGGACTCGCAGGGATGAAAATGTCAATGAGTTAAAAGAAAACAATCCAGACATGCAGCCGCTTCAGGCCAGGCTTGAAACCATCCTGGACGATTCCGTAAAGCACCACATGTTAAGCGATGTGGAGGTTGGCGCATTTCTGTCCGGCGGTGTGGATTCTGGCTATTTGGCAGCAGCTTCCGGAGCAGACCAGGCCTTTACCGTAGGCTTTGACGAAGGCAATCGCTACAATGAGGTGGAAAAAGCTGCCCAGGTTGCGAAAGCAGCAGGCCTTAGGCACCATGTAAAAATCATTTCCAAAGAAGAATTCTGGAATTCCCTTCCAGACGTCATGTACCATATGGATGAACCTTCAGGAGATGCATCCGCAGTTGCCCTTTATTTTCTGGCACAGGAAGCTGCGAAGCATGTGAAAGTAGTGCTTTCCGGCGAGGGCGCGGATGAGCTTTTCGGTGGATATAACATTTACCGGGAGCCGGAAGCTCTGAAAATGGTTGGCTGGATCCCATTTGGAATCAGAAGGGCTGTGGGCCGGCTGGCAGCGAAACTGCCAGATGTGAAAGGCAGGGACTTCCTGATACGCGCAGGAAAGAAAGTAGAAGAACGATTTATCGGAAATGCATATATTTATGGTGAAAAAGAGAAAAATCAGATTTTAAAAGGAGGCGTGACAGGGCAGACAACCCAGGAATTCCTGAAGCCGTTTTATAAAGAAATTGAAAATGACCGTTTCCTTGAAAAGACAGACAGAACTAAGCACACACATAAAGTGTGCCGTATAGAAAAGAAAAGTGGAAGGGATGGATTGGGGAAATCTCACCTTCAGGATATGGAGAAAATGCAGTCCGTAGACCTCAATTACTGGCTTCCCGGCGATATCCTCCAGAAAGCGGACAAGATGAGTATGGCTCATTCCCTGGAAGTGCGGGTGCCGTTTCTGGACAAGGATGTATGGACGCTTGCAGCTGGGCTGCCTAAGGAAGCTAAGATTGCTGATGGTACAACGAAGGATATTTTCCGAAAGGCGGTCTCGAAGTATATCCCTCAGGATACTGACGGAAGGAAGAAGCTGGGATTTCCAATCCCCATCCGTGTGTGGCTGCGCCAGGACGACTGGTATCAGATGGTGAAAGAATTGTTCACATCAAAAGAAGCTGAAGAATTTTTCCATACAGAAAAATTGCTCCAGCTTCTGAGAGAACATAAAGAAGGGAAAAAGGACAACAGCCGCAAGATCTGGACAGTTCTTGCTTTCCTGATCTGGCATCATACATTTTTTTACAAGGAAAGTTCTGAACGTCAGCTGCAAAGTAACTGACTTTCCTATATGGTGATGTCGCCAGAGGTCCCCTGTCCGTTTAGAAATCCTTCCGCTCTGCTTTTCTGGACTTTTTCACAGAATACATTTTCTCATCTGCCAGATTGATATAATCATTCAAGGGCAGATCCGGATCATCGGCAATTACCCATCCGATGCTTGCCTCAATGGGGAAGCCCATACGGCTGTTGGCAGAAAACACTTCCAGAGAATCCAGAAGGGTATGAGCCAGCTCCTGTATTTTCTGTTTATTATAATCAGGAATCACGCATACGAATTCATCTCCTCCATAGCGTATGGAAACGGACTCTGCCGGACAGTGCTGCCGCAGGACGGAAGCAATGCTGCTGATAGCAAGATTTCCCATATCATGCCCAAAGGTGTCATTGATATATTTCAGGTGATCTGCATCCACAAACATGATTCCAACTGGCTGATTTTCCTGCATGCACTGATGGAAAAGAGGCATGGCAAGCTTCTCGTAAGCCATCCGGTTGTAGAGCCCGGTGAGAGAATCATGGATGTAAAGCTGAGAAAGCTGTTTATTCATTTTACGCAGGGTAAGTCTTGCATACAGGGCTTCCATGGAAGTCTGGAGTGCATTTAAGGTTTCGAACAGGAACTGATGCTCCAGAAGATAATCACAATTGGTGATGATCAGAAATCCAATCTCCCGTTCACGAAAATGCAGAGGACAGAACTGGTAAATATTTTGTCCTTTGGTAGCTTCTGTCTGTGGAAGTGAAAGAATTTCTTTCAGATTAAGCTGAAGCCGGTTCGTACCATCCAGGGGCGGGTAAACCAGTGCCATCTCCTCCGGGTATCCTTCTGTCTGATAAGTATCCTCCGGAAGCTCAGGCAGTGCATCTATATTTTCGCTCATAAAGATATCCGGGTTCAAAAACAGATAAATATTTCCGCAACCATGCTTTGTCAGCCAGTTCTGCATACGTCCTGCAAGCTCTGTGTATCCTGTACAGTCCAGGAGAACACGGTTCAGATCCATCATCCAGTTTTGCATATCGCTCTGGCGTGCTTCTGCTACAATGCGCTTGATTACATACTCTCCACGGTCAGGTGGATTCTGGGAAATACAGCCGCAGCTTTCCTGAAAAACGTAGGTGAAAGGTGCGTATATATAAGTCTCCTCTGCATTTCCATTCCAGATTTTTTCCAGCATTAAAAGGGCATTTTCCATGATATCGGCTTTGGAGAAGCCTACCGTGGTAATTCTGGGCTCATAATAGGAAGCCTTATCTTCGTTGTCAAAACCGGTTACCAGAAAATCCCCGGGAATGGAATATCCGGCTTCCTTGGCAGCCAGACAGACGCCTACAGCTGTATTGTCGTTGACACAGACAAAGGCATCTGGAAGCAGGTTTTTCTCTTTAAATGTGGAAAATGCCTGGATTCCGGTTTCAATTTCATAATTATGATGGATCACGCGCTGCTCCTCGAAAGGAATCCCATGGCGAAGAAGGGCATCCCTGTAAGCTTTGAAGCGGAGCTGATTTTCCCTGTTAAATTCTGGTCCGCCGATGAAGTTTAAGGTACGGCATCCGTGCTCTGCGATCAGGTGCTCAACAATCCGGGTAATGGCTTCGTAGTTGTCAATTCCGGAATGGTACAGTCCTGGAATCTGCTCAAGAAGAGAAATTGCTGGGATGTTGCTGAGCTTCGCGCGTTCAATTATCTCTGCAATCAGGTCTGACTGGGACACGGTGGCAAGATCCAGAAGGATGCCGTCAAATTCTGAAAAATCCGGAAGCCGTGCAATGTTATATTCTCCTGCATTATGCTTCTCATCCATACTGAAATTCCCAAAGCTCTGAAAAATATATAAATCCATATCTGACTGGTGGGCAGCCATGTAATTTCGATATCCCTGAATCCAGGTATAGGTTACATAACGTCCCCAGCCATCTGTAATAAGTGCTATTTTTTTCATGCAAAAATCTCCCGAATAACAGATTTCACAATGTTGTGAAAAACTATAAACATTGTGAATATTATATCGAATTTTTTATGGAAATGCCACATTTTCTGTGAAAAAATATGTAAAAAATTAAGAAGAAAAATTTGGTAAAGGTGATTTTTAACAAAATAATTTTCGAAAAAGCGAAAATGCAGATGTTGAGAATTATTCTCAATTCCCCTCCTTTTCATAACCGGATAAAAGAGGTATGATAAATATAAGTTAGCATAAACTAACAAAAGACAGAATGATGAATGCTTGTAATTGTTTTTTATGAAAAATGTTCATGAACGATAATGGTTTACAGGGAGGAAAAGAGATGTTTCTTGAAATTAAAGATTTGAAGAAAGGCTTTGGTTCCGGAGACAGCAGGACAGAGGTTCTTCGGGGAATTGATTTTTCTGTGGAAAAAGGGGAATTCTGCGTGCTTCTTGGACCGTCTGGTTCTGCAAACTCCACACTTTTGAATATTATCGCAGGTCTTCTGGAACCGACATCCGGTGAAGTTATCGTAGATGGACACAAAGTTGAAGGTACAGGCGTGGATCGAGGCGTTGTCTTCCAGCAGTATGCACTGTTCCCTTGGCTGACAGTTAAGAAAAATGTTCAGTTTGGTCTGAAACTTCAGGGCAAGTCCCAGAAAGAAATGGATGACATCGCTGAGAAGTATATCAAGATGGTAGGTCTTGAGAAGTTTATAGATTCTTATCCTAAGGAATTATCCGGTGGTATGAAACAACGTGTCGCAATTGCCAGAGCTCTTGCAAACAGTCCAGAGGTACTTCTTATGGACGAGCCGTTCAGTGCATTGGACCCACAGACAAAAGCGGATATGCAATTGTTGATGCGGCAAATTTGGCAGGTAGAAAAGCCTACTGTATTGTTCGTCACGCATGATATTGAAGAAGCGGTCTTCTTATCCAGCAAAATTTATGTACTGACATCAAGACCTGGTACGGTGAAAAAAGAAATTCCTGTCTATCTTCCATACGACAGAGTTTTATCCTTAAAGGATACAGAAGCGTTTATCAAGCTAAGAAAAGAAGTCAATTCCTTGATTGACCATGAACAGATTTAATGTTACTATTCACAGCCTTTTTTCATGTACAGAAAAACTGCCTACACGGCAGATTTGTATCAAGCAACTAGCCCCTTACGTGCGAGCACGACGTTGTCTAGTTGCTTGATACAAATCGACTGTGAATAGTAACGATTTAACAAATCAAATTTCTCTATAGAGAAAAACAAGCACATTTTACAAGTTGCGTGATGTAAAATGTGCTTATTTTTTTATAAATGGTACTCTAAACTACTGTCCCTTGTTAAACTTAACATCTGACTCTATATCTGACTATACAATAAATTTAGCAGCTGTGTCCTACTCTTTACCCCTGTTTTCGTATAAATATTATATACATGTTTTTTTACTGTAGATAAACTTACCACTAATTTATCGCAAATTTCACTATTGGAACAACCTTCTCCAATCAGTTTCAAAATGTCTTTTTCTCGATCCGTAATTCCATACTTTTCTTTCATCTGTTGTAGACAGTTTTCCATTGCTACCTGCTGTCTGCTCAATTGCATGGAATTTACAATCATATTTTCTATATGATTTTTCAACACATTTAATATGTAAATATCTTTTTCACTAAAATCGCCCAGAGCCTCACTCCGAAACAAATTAAAAATCCCAATAATCTGCCCATTTCTAATTATCATAATTCCACAACCATAGGGAATATCAAAAGGCCGTAAAAATCTCTTGTAAAACGGCGTATTCTTTCTTACATCATCATCTAAAATAGAAGTATCCTGATATACACAAGTTCCTGCTGAAAATTCATATAAATATTTTAAATAATCCTGCTCATAATAATCGTCTATATACTCCTCACTCTCACTTTTATCCATCCCAACAAAATAGGCATCTTCCCGTCGAATGTCCTGCTTTTCATCTAACATAATAAAATATCCCTTTGTATAAGGAATCAACATTCGAAGCACCTTCATTGTTTTCTCTGCTAAATGCGTAATATCATTTACAGTATATAACTCTAATAAAATTTTATTGATTGTCAGCCATTCGGTATCTTTTAACATATCCTTCGCCTTCCCTGCTCTTTCAGTTATTGTGTTCTTATACTATTCTTTTGTAAAAAGTTTTGCTCTATAGAATGCATTTTATAAAGTAAAAAAAGCGCCTATATAGAAATTTCATTTCTCTATATAAGCGCCTTTGCTCAACTAATTTCTTATATAGTAGCACATCTTCTTTCTATTTACCATCTTTGTTTTATCTTTTCATACTTTTTCTCCATCCAATAGAACTAAAGTAGTACATCAATGTTTTTGTATTTTTTCGTATACCATACAATATTTTCCGCTTTTTTACTTTACAAATCGCATCTTCAATGCTAAAGTAAGTAGCGGATAGGATTCCGAAATGTACCTATACCTATTAACAATACAAGCAAACTTTGCTTTACTCTATGCTTACGCAATCTGGCGTCTAGCCTGTGCAGACGACCTTGATTTCATAAGGAAGAACATTTGGAGGTGACAAAGTTGAAGATTGGTTTTATCGGCGCGGGAAAAGTAGGCACTTCCCTTGGAAAATACTTTTCCACACATCAGGTAACTGTTACCGGAT